>RCNE010003268.1_pt1 | contig 12632 bp, 11 predicted proteins | sample 2041361 | NCBI WGS metagenome assembly RCNE01 (sample SAMN09708229, study PRJNA481090) | Marine sediment metagenome, whole genome shotgun sequencing project.
CGCACAAAAACCGGAAAAAGCGATTCTTGTGGGCGATTTGAATATTGCCCCGCGTGAAGACGACGTTTGGGATCACAAAAAACTGCTCAAGGTCGTCAGCCATACGCCGATCGAAGTGGAGCACTTTGTTGATGTGATGGCATCAGGCGATTGGTCTGACGTGACGCGCGCCGATATCCCCAAAGGCTTACTATATAGCTGGTGGTCATACCGCGCCAAGGAATGGGACACGGCTGACAAAGGCCGCCGCCTCGATCATATCTGGGCCACGTCCGATATCAAAAGTGCGGCGCATGGATCGCGGGTCGTCCGCCATGCGCGTGGTTGGGAAAAACCCAGCGATCATGCGCCGGTTTTTGCAACTTTCGATCTTTAGGAGCGTATTATGACCCAAGCCAAAATGATGAACGCCCTCGTGCAATTGCAGGACGATTTTTCCGGCACGCAGACTGGCCCTGATATCACTGATCTTGCGCCTTTTGTGGCGCATCAAAGCATTGCTGTGCCAACACCCGGTGCAGGGCAGGCTTTGATCAAAGTGCATTTGGCCGCCGTAAACCCATCCGACATCCACTTTATCAAAGGCGAATATGGTCAGCCGCGCGTATCAGGCGTGCCTGCGGGGTTCGAGGCAGTCGGCGAAGTCATTTCAGGTGATACGCCATTGGTGGGCCAACGCGTCAGCTTTTTCGCCACTGCGTCGGGGACATGGGCAGAATACGCGCTGACCGACATCAGCAATCTGGTGCCGTGCCGTCCTGATCTGGCAGATGTCGATGCAGCCGGACAATTGGTGAACCCGCTGACGGCGATTGCAATGTTTGATCTTGTCAAAGAAAGCGGCGCAGACGGTTTCATTCTGAACGCTGCGGGATCGCAGTTGGGCAAGTTGTTAATCGCACTTGGCCGCGATCATGGGGTCAAGCCGATTGCGATTGTGCGCCGTGCCGAACAAGCACAAGCCCTCAAAGCGCTGGGCGCTGCCGAGGTGATCGTGTCCAGCGCACCCGACGCGCAAGCGAAGGCAGAGGCCGCGATCAAATCGCTCAAGCCGCGGATATTGTTGGACGCAGTCGGCGATCAGTTCACAGCCGATGTGTTCTTTGCGATGCCCAATAATGCGCGCTGGGTGAATTATGGTAAGCTGTCGACCGATGCGCCTGCATTGACGAAACTGGGCCAACTCATTTTCCAAGGCAAACAAATCGAAGGCTTTTGGTTGACCCGTTGGATGAAACAAGTGGACCCTGCGCGTGTTCCGCAAGCCTTTATGGAAATCCAAGAACGCTTTGTTAGCAAGGCCTGGACGACGGATGTAGCTGGGATTGTGCCCCTATCAGAGGCAATGACGAAGCTGCCAGAGGTCCTGGCGCAGCCCGATGGCAAGGCGTTCATTGACCCACGGCAGTAGAATACTGTCACTCTTGCGCATCGGTCACATGGCTGGCTGGTTTTCGCCGCTTGCAAGTGGCGGGTAAATCCGCGACATGCACAGCCTTATTTCAGCGAATTGTTGAAAAACACCTGCGCCATTGTTAATCTTAGTATCAGGCCCTGCGCCGGGGTTCTGACGGCGCATATTAAGGAGGACAATGAACTGTCTCTTTCCACACTGGCTGATGGATCAGCCAACGCCGGAGCCCACGCAATGAGTGCTCTGAAAACCGCGACCAGCGAAAGCCTTTTGGCGGCTGTTCTTAAATCACTTGATGAAGATAAAGCTGAAGAGATTGTGCAAATCAATCTGCGCGGCAAATCCGAGATGGGTGACTATATGATCATCGCTTCGGGTCGTTCTAGCCGTCAGGTGGTTGGTATTGCTGAAAAGCTGGCCGAGCGTATTAAACATGAATTTGGGATCGTCTCAAAAACCGAAGGTAAAGATTCGGGTGATTGGGTGCTGGTCGATACAGGCGATATAATCGTGCATGTCTTCCGTCCGGAAGTCCGCGAGTTTTATCAACTTGAAAAGATGTGGCAGCCCGGGTCAGCCGCCGCCGTCTGATGCGTGTCCAAATATGCGCTGTGGGCCGTTTGCGAAATGGCCCCGAGCGCGATCTTTATAATGACTACCTGACCCGGTTCGACCGAACCGGGCGGGCCTTGGCCCTTGGCCCTGCGCAACTTATCGAAGTTGAAGACAAAAAGGGCGGCGGTATGCCGGCCGAGGCTGCATTGTTGCAGCGCGCAATCCCTGATGGCGCATTGATCTGCACAATGGACGAACGCGGCCGCGTGATGAGTTCGCCTGACTTTGCCCGTCTCTTGGGCACATGGCGCGATCAAGGCCGCCAAGACGTCAGCTTTGTGATCGGTGGAGCAGACGGCATCGATCCCACGTTGCGAGACACCGCCGATGCATCGATGAGTTTTGGCAAGATGGTTTGGCCGCATATGTTGGTGCGCGTGATGTTGGCAGAACAGCTATACCGTGCGGCATCCATCCTATCGGGTGGTCCTTATCATCGAACATAGGATGCCTCCGGCGGGAGTTTGACGGGCAAGATGATGAATTTGGTCTGTTTCCCTGCCATAGTTGCTGCGCTAAACATAATCTGAACTTTGAAGGAGACCGCCATGTCAGCCCCAAAACCCGTTGTTCTGTGCATTTTGGATGGGTGGGGCCTACGTGATGCAGTCGAAGGGAACGCACCCAAGCAAGCACATACGCCGCATTTCGATGCAATCATGCAAGGCCCGCATGCGCAGCTTTTGACGCATGGACATGATGCCGGTTTGCCTGAAGGGCAGATGGGCAACTCTGAGGTTGGGCATACAAATATTGGCGCTGGCCGTATCGTGGCGATGGATTTAGGCCAGATCGAGCTATCGATTGAAGACGGTTCGTTTTTTAAGGCCGATGCGTTACTGCGCTTTATTGAAAAGATGAAAGCCAGCGGCGGTGTGGCGCATTTGATGGGCGTCGTTTCTGATGGCGGTGTTCATGGACATCTCGCGCATATCGTGGCCGCTGCGAAGGCGTTAGTTGATGCTGATGTGCCAGTGGTTGTTCATGCGATTACCGATGGGCGCGATGTGGCGCCGTCCTCGGCCAAGGGTTATATGGCGGATTTTCTGGCGAACCTGCCTGATGCAGCACAGGTGGTGACCGTGACTGGCCGCTATTTTGCGCTGGACCGCGATAATCGCTGGGAGCGTGTGCAGACCGCCTATGATGTGATGGTTAAGGGCGAGGGTGCGAATGCTGCGACCCCGCAGGCGGCGATCGAAGCGGCCTATGCTGCCGGTAAAACGGACGAGTTTATTCCTGCCACCGTGATCGGCGATTACGCTGGTTTCGCGCAAGGCGACGGGGTGTTTTGTTTGAATTTCCGCTCTGACCGCGCACGTGAAATTCTCGCGGCGATTGCGGATCCGGACTTCGACGGCTTTGCGCGCGTCCAGCCGAAGCTAGCAGCGCTACTGGGTATGGTGAGCTATTCTGACAAGCATGACGCGTGGTTCGAATCAGTATTTCCCAAACGTGATATTCAAAACACCCTAGGCGCTTGGGTCGCCAAGCATGGGCTGCGCCAGTTCCGGCTGGCCGAGACCGAAAAATACCCGCATGTGACTTTCTTTCTTAATGGTGGAATTGAAACGCCAGAGGTCGGTGAGGATCGCTTTATGCCGCAATCGCCCAAGGTTGCGACCTATGATCTGCAACCAGAAATGTCGTCGGGTGAGGTCACAGCTGCATTCGTTAAAGCCATCGGTTCCGGCTATGATTTGATCGTAACCAATTACGCCAATCCGGACATGGTCGGGCATACCGGCGATCTCGCGGCAGGTATCAAAGCTTGCAGTTCAGTCGATGCAGGATTGGGTCAGGTTCTGGCCGCTTTAAAGGCCGCAGGCGGCGCGATGATTGTCACCGCAGATCACGGTAATTGCGAAATGATGATTGATCCCGAAACGGGCGGGCCGCACACCGCGCATACAACGCATCCAGTGCCAGTTGCACTGGTCGGTGGCCCAGAGGGTGTGACATTGCGCGATGGCCGTTTGGCCGATCTTGCACCGACGCTATTGGACTTGATGGAGCTAGAGCTTCCACCAGAAATGACAGGCCGGAGCTTGATCGTCAGATGATCCGCATTGCTGCCCTTTTGATCTGTCTTTCCACTGCGGCGATGGGCCAGCAGGCGGCGCAAGAGGCCGCATTGCAATTACAGGATGCACGCACGCAGTTGGATGCAGCTGACAGGGCGTCAGACCGGATCTCTGCACTGACAAGAGCCGTCCAAGCCTACGAGGCGGGCCTTTCAGCGATGCGCGAAGGCCAGCGGGCTATTGCACTGCGTGAAGCAGACCTTGCCGCACAGTTGCGCGATCAAAGCGAAGGTATGGGGCAATTGCTGGGTGTCCTATCTACAATAAGCCGCACACCGCAGCCTGTGTTGCGCGTGCATCCTGCAGGGCCGCTGAACACGGCACGTGCAGGGATGTTGGTGGCAGACATAACGCCTGCGCTTGCAGCGCAAGCCGATGAATTGCGCGCTCTTTTGGCGCAAACACGCACGCTGCGGCAAGCCCAAGACGATGCGGCACAAACTTTGGCTGATGGATTGCAGGGCGCGCAGATTGCACGGGGTTCATTGGGGCAGGCCATCTCAAATCGGACGGCGATGCCGAAAAGGTTCACTGATGATGCCGTCCAAACGGCCCTTTTGATAGCGAGCGCCGAAACATTGGGAGAGTTCGCCGCCCAAGTCGCAAATGCACGCCCCGGTCAGACTGCAACACTCACAGCCGCCGGAAATCTGCCCTTGCCTGTCGCGGGTATCGTATTGCCAGATGACGGAAGCGGGCGCGCAGGTGTACGCATCGCCGCAGGCCCGCGCGCGCTTGTCACAGCACCCGCAGCGGCCACGATTTTGTTCCAAGGGGCCTTACTTGATTACGGTACCGTCGTGATCCTTGAACCTGCGGCAGACGTTCTATTTGTAATGGCAGGCTTTGCAGAGGTGTTTGGCCAAAGCGGAGAAGTGCTCGCTACGGGTGCCCCAATCGGGCTGCTGGGGGATGATCAACGCTTTGATGACGGTATTTTGACTGAAAACGATGGAATTGGCATGGGCGCACGCGCGCAGGCCCTTTATCTTGAGGTCAGAGACGGGCAAGGTTCGGTGAACACTGACGCATGGTTCGCGCTGGAATAGACAGGAAAACGAAATGAAAAAGATGCTTTTGGCCGCGACTGGTGGTGCCGTACTTGGATTGTTGGCAACCAGCCAGATTGCAGGCCCGCTGCTGGCCCAAGAAGCGGACGACAACACCAGCGTCTATGAACAGCTTGACCTGTTCGGTGATATTTTCGAGCGGATCAGATCGGGCTATGTCGAAGAGGTCGATGACCGTGAATTGATCGAGGCCGCAATCAACGGGATGCTGACATCGCTTGATCCGCATTCCAGCTATCTTTCCCCGCAAGCAGCCCAGCGTATGCGGGTCAGCACGTCAGGTGAATTTGGCGGGCTTGGTATCGAAGTCACGCAAGAAGAAGGCTGGGTCAAAGTCGTGTCGCCGATGGATGGCACGCCTGCAGATGCAGCAGGTATTCTTGCGGGTGACTATATCACGGCGGTCGACGGCGAAAGCGTGCTTGGGCTAACCTTGGACGAAGCTGTGCGGATGATGCGTGGTCCTGTTGGTGCCGAAATCATCGTGACCATCGTGCGCGAAGATGAACCAGAACCCTTTGATGTCTCGATTATTCGCGACACCATCAAACTGACCGCCGTGCGGACGCGGACAGAAGGCAAAGCCGTGGTCGTGCGGGTCACCACCTTTAACGAACAAACTTTCCCGAACTTGCGCGACGGCATTGCAGAACAGGTCGAAGCGGCGGGCGGCTTGGACAATGTCGACGGTTTCGTGTTGGACCTGCGCAACAACCCAGGCGGTCTGCTTAGCCAAGCGATCTATGTGTCTGATGCGTTCTTGGAAGAAGGCGAGATCACATCAACCCGTGGCCGTTCGCTTGTCGATGGTGACAGGTTCAATGCCTCTGCGGGCGACTTGGCCGAAGGAAAACCAATTGTTGTTTTGATCAACGGCGGGTCCGCTTCGGCGTCCGAGATCGTGGCGGGGGCGTTGCAAGATCACCGCCGTGCCATTGTGGTCGGGACAAATTCGTTCGGCAAAGGTTCTGTCCAAACTGTTGTTCCGTTGCGGGGCGAAGGGGCGATGCGCCTGACTACGGCGCGCTATTACACGCCTTCAGGTCGGTCGATCCAAGCTTTGGGCATTTCTCCTGACATCATCGTTGATCAGCCGCGCCGCGTCGTGGACGAGGACGCTGAAGAGGAAGAAGCACGCAACCCACGTTCTGAGGCTGGATTGCGCGGTTCGCTCGAGAATGACAGCCTGACCGAAGATGAGATATTGCAGATCGAAGAAGATCGCGCACGCGCTCAAGCTGCGGCTGACTTGCGCGAGGACGATTATCAATTGGCCTATGCGATCGATATTCTCAAGGGACTGAATGCGCTTGGTCCGACAGCGGTGGCTGATCGCTGAACGTAAGCTAAGGCGTAAGGTGGGTCTTGGCCCACCTTACATCACGCTAATCGCGCGTGACCCTGACCTGCCAACAGTTGTTTCTGGCAGACCTAATATCAACAAATACCACGTCATCGCGGGCTAATAGCAATGCGGCATAGCTTTCGACGTCGCCGCGTGGGGTGATCTGGCCCGTGCCATAGATAATCCTTTCATCCGCTGAATACGCCTTAAGCAAATAGTCGGGTGAAACGACAGCCTCCGGCAACGCAGTCCCCGTTGGTGCACATTGATCCGCACACAAAAAGATGGGGCCAGTTTCGGCGTAAGCATGGACGGCCTCAAATGGGCGGTAAGCCAGCACAAGCATCGGTTCGCCCTGCGCAATCATTCGCAAGCAACAGCGGCAAGGAGCCGCGCCATCGCTCGTTTGGTGCTCTGGCGGATTACCATAAGCATCGGCCATTCCCGCGCGGTATTGATCGGCAATAGCCGCAGGCATTCCTGTGAATTTAGGCATTTCAGTCTCCTTGTCAGGGACAATATTTGGCACGTGGCTAAATCAAAGCCGACCCGAAAGATGCGCCAAATACGAGACTTAGACCTTCACACGTTCGCTTTTGGGATCATAGAATGGCTTGAGTTGTGCGTGCGCCGCAACCCGTGTGCCCATCACATCAATCTCAAAACTGCTGGCCAAAAGATCAGCGACGCTTTCGCCTTTGCACGGCACATAACCCATACCAATCGCGGCACCAAGGTGATGGCCATAGCCGCCGGATGACAAATAACCCACTGTCTCACCATCACGCATAATCGGCTCATTGTGATAAAGCAGCGGCTCTGGATCGGTCAGCTTGAATTGCACTAAGCGCTGCGCCAGTCCTTCTTCGCGTTTGCGCAGAACAGCGTCGCGCCCGACAAAGTCAGGCTTGTCCGTCTTAACAGCAAAGCCCAAGCCGGCCTCTAACACATGATCCTCTGACGTGATGTCATGGCCAAAGTGTCGGAACCCTTTTTCCATGCGCGCGGAATCCATCATATGCATGCCGCACAGCTTTGCGCCCATTTCCTGACCCGCTTCGTGCAGTGTCTCAAACACATGGCCGGCCATGTCAGAGGACATGTAGACCTCCCAACCCAGCTCTCCTACGTAAGTCACGCGGTGCACACGGGCGAGGCCCATGCCAATCTCGATCTCTTGGGCGGTGCCGAATGGATTGGTATCATTGCTGAAATCAGCAGGCGACACCATTTCCAATAGCTTACGACTGTTGGGCCCCATCACGGCCAACACGCCTTCGCCTGCGGTTACGTCGGTAATAACGACGTTGAAATCGCCCTGATTGCGTTGCATCCAGACCTGATCAGCCAGACGGGTCGCGGCAGGGGTGACCACCAAATAACAGGTTTCCGAGATCCGCGTGACGGTCACATCCGCCTCGATCCCGGCTTTGTTGTTCAAGAACTGCGTATAGACGATTTTGCCAACAGGCACTTCGTAATCACCGCCACCTACGTAGTTCATAAAGGCCATCGCATCGCGGCCCTCTACCCGGATTTTTCCGAACGATGACATGTCATACATGCCGACATTGGTGCGCACCGCATCAACTTCACGCGCGACATTGCCAAAGAAATTCTGACGCTTCCAAGAGTATTTATATTCGGGTTTTTGGCCCTCATCGGCAAACCAATTGGCGCGTTCCCAACCCGCTAATTCACCCATAACACCGCCATTATCCAACATATGCTGGTGAAACGGTGTGCGGCGGATACCGCGCGCGGTTGCCTTTTGGCGGAACGGAAAATGATCGGCATAAAGCAAGCCAAGCGTTTCCTTGGACCGTTCAAACAGATACGTTTTGTTGCCCTGAAACGGTTGCATCCGACTGATATCGACGTCGCCGAGATCAAACGGCTTTTCGCCCGCATCCATCCACTGCGATAGCGCCATACCAGCGCCGCCCGCAGACTGGATACCGATTGAGTTAAAGCCAGCAGCCACCCAAACATTATCCATCTCTGGTGCAAGGCCAAGGTGGTAGTAGGCATCATCAGGTGTAAAGCTTTCGGGGCCATTAAAGAACGTGTGGATACCAGCTTCGGCCAGCATCGGCAGGCGTTCAACGGCGGCTTCTAGGATCGGTTCAAAGTGATCGAAATCTTCAGGCAGTTGATCAAATTCGAAGTCTTCAGGAATACCCTTCATCGCCCAAGGTTTGGCGTTTGGTTCAAATGCGCCAAGCAGCATTTTTCCCGCATCTTCTTTGTAGTAGGCACATTCGTCCGGCACCCGCAGGACCGGCATTTGGGTCAGGCCCTTGATTGCTTCGGTGACGATGTAAAAGTGTTCGCAGGCATGCAGTGGCACATTCACGCCTGCCATGCGGCCAACTTCGTGGCCCCACATGCCTGCGCAGTTCACGATCATGTCGCAGGTCATCGTGCCAGTCTCGCCGCCCGTTTCCCATTCAACAGATTGAACGCTGCGACCAGATTTATTGATCTTGGTCACCTTCGTCCGTTCGGCGATAACAGCGCCGTTCATACGCGCACCTTTGGCCAGCGCGAGCGCAATATTGGCTGGATCACCTTGACCATCTAGCGGCAGATAAACGCCAGCTTTCACACCATCGATGTTCAGGTGCTCATAACGGGCTTTGACTTCTTGGGGTGAAATCTCTTCGACAGCGACACCAAAGGCACGGGCCATGCCTGCTTGGCGGAAAATCTCTTCGCGGCGTTCGTCGGTTAGGGCAACCGTGATTGATCCGCAGCGTTTGAACCCTGTCGCAACGCCTGTTTCTTCTTCCAGATTGCCATAAAGTTCTTGGCTGTATTTCGCGAGCTTCGTCATGTTTGCTGTCGCACGCAGTTGCGCAATCAGGCCTGCCGCATGCCATGTGGTGCCCGACGTCAGTTGCTTGCGTTCCAGCAAGACGATGTCTTTCCAGCCAAGTTTGGCCAAGTGGTAAGCAACGGAACAACCGATGACGCCGCCGCCAATAATGACAACGCGTGCGTGCTTGGGAAGTGTGGCCATGACAGGAAAGTCCTTTGGAACGGTAATAATTGGATCGGTAACAATGTTGAATGTGACAGCGTACTGAAAATATAATGCAGAAAATGCGCCATAATTGACGCAAATCGTCTATTTAGGACGGCCTTTCTTGCGTGCGGCATTTGGCGTCATACCAAAGGCTTGGCGGTAGATTGAGGTAAAGCCGCTGGGGAACCCACAGGCCAATCCAATTTCATTGATCCGCATATCGGTATTCAGCAGCAGGTTGTTCGCTTTGTTCAGGCGCAGTCCGCGATAATAGCCGTTCGGTGTCGTGTTCATGATCCGGTTGAATTTACGCTCAAGCGATCGTTTGGATAGCTGCGCGCTTGTCGCAATCTCGCTGATAGGCAGCGGGAATTCCATATTATCTTGCATCAGCGCAACCGCCGTATCCAGTCCGGGATCACCCGTCGTCGTGACAGCCTGCCCAGAGAACGGCTGCAGGGTATTGAAATGCCTGATACGCTCGTGCAGCAAAATAGCCGCCACTGTCGTCATCGTGCTGGCAGAGGCGTGCAGGCTGGCAATCGCAAGGACGATGTCAAACGTCGCCCCCATACCTGCGCAGGTGATGATTGCGCCGCGATCTACTGCTAACGTAGCTTTGGTGTCAAAAAGGCCCAACCGCTCCATCAAGATGGTGCGGTTTTCCCAATGGGTCGTATGTTCATCAAGGGCGTTTTCATGCTCTGAAATATAACGCGCAGCAGCCTCGGATAGCAGCACAACGCGGGCTTGCCTGCTGGTATAGTTCTTGATCGCACTGCCAAGTGACAGTTCTGGGCGTGCAGGATCGGCATTGCCAAGAACAAAAAGATAGTCAGCATCGGGGCGGCTTGGCAGGGGGGTGGTGTCAACGCTGACAGCACTGCTTGCACTGATCAGACCGCCCTGCGCGGACCGGACTTTCCATGTAAAAACAGGGATTGCGTTGATGCGATTGGCAAGCCGGAGAACTTCAACGATGCCCGCGAACTCTGTCAGGACAAAGTCGTCAGCTACATAGATGTCAAAGTTCCAGATGTCTGTCATGGCGCCACAATACGGTGTCCGGTAGCCGTGATTGTTTCGGCCATTTTGGCGATATGTGCCGGGCCGACTTCGCAACACCCACCAACGATCGTTGCCCCTTGGTCGATCCATTTCATCGCAAACGCGGCGTAAGCCTCTGGGTCAAGGTCTTGGCGTGCCGTCAACGTGTCAACTGTTGCTTTGGTTTCCAAGAATGCGGCGGAAATTTCGGTAAAGCCATTCGCATAAGCACCGAACGGCAAGTTGCCTTTTGCCAGAATATCCATAGATGCGGTTATCGCTTCGGGCAGTGCGCAATTGATCAAGATTGCAGTGGCGTTTTGCGCAATCGGCAGCACGTCTGTCAAAGGCTCGCCTGATCGCAGGCGCGTGCCGTCAACGTCGTCAACGGTTAAGGATAGCCAGACGGGCTTGCCCATGGCTGTTGCTGCTTCAAGGACCGCTTTGGCGTGTGCAACAGATGCCACCGTTTCACAAAGGATCAGGTCGACATGCGGCGCAATGATTGTCGCGACCTCAGCATATAGCGGCACGGCAATGTCATGCGGTGGGTGAATATCGGGGCGAAAAGACGCGATCAATGGGCCGATCGAACCTGCAAGAACGCCCATGCCTGATGCCTCTTTCATGGCGGCCATATGCAGCGCCAAAAACTGACCCTCTAGGCCTGTGCCTTCCAAGCGGTCGTGGTGAATAGTGTAGGTGTTGGTCGTATGAACCGTCGCACCCGCTTTGCGGTAATCGGCATGTACGGACGCCACCATTCCGGGGTGATCTATCATCACTTGGGTCGACCACAGCGGTGTTGGACTGTCGCCTGCACGGCGCACCAGTTCTTGGCCCATACTGCCGTCGAGAAGGATGATATCTGTCATGGATAGAGCGCTCCGAACTTGGCTTTATATGTCGCGATCATTTCGGCCTCGGTTGCGCCATCGTCGTAGGGTGGCGTCCAGATTTCGCTGGCCGAATGGATGTTAATCTCGACAATTGATTGGATGCGTTTAGCCAAACCTCCAAATACATCAAGCCAAATCGGGTGTTGAACGGTGAACCAATCCGATCCATCGGGGTGCAAAACGGCAGTGCCAGCGACGCGCACCGCCTTGCGTTTGAAGGGGTCGATGAAATTCACTTCGACAGCTGGGTTTGCCACGAGATTGCGGCGGGTCCCGGGCGACCGGATATCGCCATAGGCAATCCGGTGATCGTCGAGCACCAAGAAGGTCCCCTTTGGAGACACCGCAGGCGCACCATCCGAAGTCACTGACGCCACGAACCCCAAAGGGAAAGTGGCGATCAGATCTTTCATGGGCGATGTTAACATCAGGCGCGAATGCGTTCGTTAGTTGGATCCCACAATGGCTGATCTTCTTGCACGGTCGCGGTGTAGCGCGCGCCATAAATCTCGATCTCGACCTTTGTGCCAGCGATGTTCAAGTCCTCGCGCAACATGCCAAGTGCGATCGATTGATTGGTGCGAAAGCCCCAATCACCGGATGTGGTTTCGCCCACAACGTCGTCGCCATGCCAGATCGGCGACATATAAGGTGCGTCCTCTGTGCCGGGATTGTCGATGGTCATGGTCACAAAACCTTTTTTGCGCCCCTGATCCCGCTCTGCAGTCAGCGCAGCCTTGCCGGGGAAATCTTGCGGTTTGTCAAACTTGATAAAGCGCGCCATTCCACCTTCGAGCATGGTGTAATCGGTGGATAAATCACCTTTCCATGCGCGGTAGCCTTTTTCGATGCGCAAGGCGTTCAGCGCGAACATGCCAAAGGGCGTCGCCCCTGCAGCCAGCACAGCGTCATAAAGGGCGGGCATACTGGCGTTGGCTGCATGGATTTCCCAGCCAAGTTCACCAGCAAAACTGACACGCGCCAAGGCGCAATCAACGCCTGCAATTTTTGCCGCTTGATGGGTCAACCAACCGCTGGTCAGGTCGGCTTCAGTACCCATTGCAGTGAACAGATCCCGCGCTTTTGGTCCGGTAACGATCAGGGTCGAATATTCGGTCGTGTGATCTGTC
>RCNE010001501.1_pt1 | contig 12631 bp, 9 predicted proteins | sample 2041361 | NCBI WGS metagenome assembly RCNE01 (sample SAMN09708229, study PRJNA481090) | Marine sediment metagenome, whole genome shotgun sequencing project.
GCCTGCACCACGACCGTCGGAGGCATTGTCATTGCCCATGTCTTCCTCTCTGCCATGGCAGCCAACACAGGAGATTGCAGAAAGGCCTGACCCTCCATCGGACGAGTCCAGGGTAACCGGGGAAAAATCGCCGGCGTGACAGACATCACAGTCTCCCCCCAACATGTTATTCCGGTGAACATCATGGAGATCGTTACCCCAATTGGAACCATCTGAAAGCGAAATGTAAGGGCTATCCCTAAAATCGCCGTGACAATTGTCGCAACCTTGATCGTAATCCCCATACGCCCAGGATTCGGACGTCCAGGTCATAAGGACCGCGATCGTAATAAGTAAACCGAACAAAGGCGTCACATATGCCTTTGCTCCCAATGATAATCGTGTCATTTCTTTTCTCCTCAGTTTTTCCAACGATGTCATTCACCGTCCCTGAATGGTTCAGTGAATTGACTTATTCGAACTCTTTCCTTCAAATAATGCCCCAACAAGGCGATAGAGAAGAGCCCGTAAATTCTTGATTTTTTTTAGAGTTCGTTACCGACGGATTCAATTAAAATGTGCAAAAAAATCCCTCGGTATAAAACCCTGAAGACATCATGTTTTTGAGGTATTGTCCCGGTCTCTTAATGTTAGAGACCCGTCGGACTGAGAAGCGGTTGTAACAGTGAGAACACATCTAAAGCTGCTCAGCATCCTTGCCCTTTTTGCCAATAAATATCCCGTTGGCAACGTCAACATTTCAAAATAGTGTCTGGTGCGCATTATATATGCAGCAGCGTTTCGATTTCATTAAATTATTTCTGAACACAACATAAAGACTACATGAAACATTATTAAACGCGGTTGATGAGCCACATACCATGAGCAAGCTATTGGTTGCTGGATTTGATCATGCCTGGGCTTACGTACATGGCTGCTCTGCCAGTCCGGCAGTTGCTGACTGTTGGTGGCCTCGGCATACCAGTAAAGAACAATAAGGAACACATAGGAACAACATAGGAACAATAGGAACAAGACAGGAACAAAGACAGCCATGTCTTTTTTCAATCAAATTCAATTTGGCAGTTTAAGTTCAGTTCAGAATTTGGAGTTTTGTGGTAAGAGTTAATAGGTTGGTTTGGTAAATCGCACAGCTTGGGTGGTCGGAACATTATTTATCCGAAATCAACCAATGCGGAACAACCAGGAGATCCGAACGGGTTCTATAACCTGGCAGTTATACCTTTTCCGGACAAAGCTGCTTGCCAAGAGATTGGCCTTTAACAAATCGTCGCCCCACCGATTGCGCAAACGCCTTGAGCATGCTCACCGGTCCCAATGCACCAAATACCGGTTGATCTGTTTTACCCAGATAGTTCAATACAGGTGCAGCATCCATCCTCAATCGAGTTAGTATGGGCGGTACATTGGCAGGGATATAACCCCGCTTGTTGAGCCTGATCTCCCGGCCACCCCAGTCCACCAATTCTACGTAGTCTTTTAGGCTAAACGGAATTCCGTCTTTCTCCTCATCTGCAAAAGATCTCAGGCAAGACCCCGCCGGTTGTTCTATACGCTCCTGGATGGAGGTGTAGTCCGATTGTTCCGGTGTTTTGGCCATGGCGGCACGAATAGGGTTCAGGTCCACATAGGCCATGCAGGCCAATACTGCACGAGCATCCAACAGTGCCTGTGACTTGAAGCGGCCTTCCCAAAATCTGCCGGTGCAATGGTCTTCAGCATTGGCCATGCGGGCGATGGGTTCATTCAGACAACGCATAAACCAGGACAGGTCAGACAGTCTGTGTCTCCATAACACAAACAGATTGGTTACATATTTGAGTTCAACCTCCGTCAGGTCAACGCTGGAAAGGTGCTGGTGCATCAGTAGTGGCCCGGTGAAGATACTCATCCAGCGTTTGGCAACTTCTTCATCGGACCATTGCTTTACTTGCTCAACATCAATGCGAACCACCAGATGGTAATGATTGCTCATGACAGCATAGGCACATAAATCAACAGCGAAGACCGAACAAAGCAGTTTTATACGATCGACGATCCATTGACGGCGGTGTTCGAAATCAAAGCCGGTTTGGGTATCTTTGCCACACAGGAAGGCCCTTCGCACGCAACGTGAGATGCAGTGGTAGTAGGGAGTATCTGCTAGTGAGACCTGTCTATATCTTGGTTGAGGCATGGGGTAAGTTTAAAAGGAATCCAAGGCCTCAAAAAGAGCATTACTACGCTGATACTTGTAGGATGTTTACTTAGATATGGGTGTCGCTATTTTCGCTATTTTCCTCGGCTATTTTCGGTGCCTTTAGGCGAGTATTGACGTAATGCGATGTTCAATATATGCAGATTTATGGCAACACACCTTTGAATGCGTCCTATACTCAACAAGAGCCCTATGACACTCAGGAGATTGACATGCTGCGTAGCCTGGTTTTTTGTTTTTTATTTGCTAATATCACAGGTACCGTTCACGCTGTGGATTTCACAGTAGATACCGACATTCTCGTTCGCACGGCTGATTCGAGCCCGGATGGTAATGGCGTTTTTTCCAACGAAATGCTGTATCCGGTATTGAATGACGCCGGTCAGGCTGTGGTGTGGGCCAAATTACTGGCTACCAGTGACCCCACTCCAGTGGATGATTGGGGTTTCTTTCGTGCCGATAGAAATACGATCACGGCAGTCATTCGTGGCGGAGATTTGTCAGCGTACGCCAATCCATTGCGTATGGACCCGGGGGCTATTTCCTCAAACTTGCCCATATTGTCACGGCCCTACGCTATTGATAGCCAGGGCCGGGTGACTGTGGCGGCGCCGGATAGCAGTGGACAACCTGCGGTTTATCGTGCCGATGGCTTGTCGCTGGAACCCTTGCTTGTGGAAGGTGCGGTTACCGCATTCGGCACCCTGACGAGTTTCAATGGCGCCACCCTGCAGGCCAATGATGCCGGTCAGTTCACCACCATTGCCTTGTCCAGTGTGGTCGGCCAAGTGCTGGTGCGCAGCGACGAAACCGGGCACACCGCGCTATTCAGCCCAAACCAGGCGCTTCCGGACGGGCGAGTCGTATCTTCGATCGCTTTTGCTAGCCAAAGTGTTGGGTTCAACAACAACGGCAGCGCTGCCGGTGTCTTGACGACGGTTGGTAACGGGTTCCAACTGGGCGTCTATACCAGCGATGGCGTTGCCGCAGCGAAGATTCTCCACACCGGAGAACCGGCGCCAGACGGTCTGGGCAGCTTTGTGGCCGGGGAGCTGTCTCTTCCGCAGCAGAATGACTCCGGGCAGGTATTGAGCTTGTTCGATGTCGATGATGTTGTGCTGGACTATCGCGGCCTGTTCCTGGGAGAGGGCACGCAATTGAACGAAGTCGCCCGCGTCGGTGATGTATTGGCCGACGGGATTCTGGGGAGCTTCTCTGGCGATATTCGGGTTAATAACCAGGACACACTGGTCTTTGGCGTGTTTGCGGGGACGCCAGTCGGGCCCGCTCGACGGCTCATGATGCGGCGCAACGGGCAGTCGTTTCCGGTGATAACTGCAGGTGATCAATTGCCAGACCCGATTGGACTGGAAGTGCGAGATCCTTTTACCTTTGCACTGAATAATCAGGATCAGGTCATGATTTCGGCCCTCGTGATAGCCGAAGGCGTAAGTCGCCAGGCCTTGTTTCTATACGATCCTGATAAGGGTTTGGCACTGGTGGCCCGTGCCGGCATGCCGTTTCAGGGCGATATTCTGAATAGTTTGGAAGTGTCCCTGCCGTTTTACCCAAACAACATGCGCTTCAGTCATAATGCCCAGAACAGCTTCAATAACCTCGGCGAAGTAGTTTTCAAGTACAGCCTGCAGAATGGTCAGGCGGGAATTGCGCTGGCCTCAGTCGAGTTCCTACCCGATCTCCCGGATGTGTTGTTTCGTGATGGATTTGAAACGTTACGTTAGAGTCAGGTCTCAGAATTTCATGAGTAGGCCGAGCCAGGACTCAGTCGTTGCAAAACCGCTTATCACCCAGGTCTGCCTGTCGCACAATGCCTGATCCGTCGGAAATCACAATACTAATTGCACTGAGGGAAGAGGCAGGAAGAACGGGGACACTGTTAACTTAGTGTCATTCATATATGTCCTGACTTTTCTGCCTATAGGCGAGATTTGACGTAATACGATGTTCAATATATGCAGGTTTATGGCAATTAGGATGTTTACTTAGATATGGGTGTCGCTATTTTCTATTTTTGGGTGAAGCTTTTATAGACTATATGGCCGGTTGGAAGGGTTTTGTGAAAGACTGATATTTGGCAAGCCCCTGTATCGTACACACCGGCCCACTCTCCCCTTTTCCCCGCCCATTTTCCCCAATGAACTATAACGAGGGGCGGTAATCTATTAGTATTCACTCGTAATGCTGCCTCGCTAAAAAGTTACTGAATGTCCGGGACACTCGGAAAAAGTCAACGAGTGCTAAAAATGACCTTTTGGAATCTGAATTAACCCATGAAAAATATTTTAAAAAAAGCGGTCATCCTTCCGCTCATCATTATCATTGCGGTGACATTGGTGGTTGCAAAGAAGAAGGCCAAGTCACCTGTTGATCATGAAGAGCTGGGGTTTCCTGTTAAAACTGTTGAAGTGATAACCGCGAAAAAGATCCCGTTCAGAGCACGTTCAACAGCGTATGGCAATGTAGAACCGGCGATTCTTATGCAGGCCAATCCGCGCTGGTCCAATTGGAAGTCGAGGAGCAATCGACACGCACCTCACTTGAGATCGCCAAAAAGAACCTCGAAGTCGGCAAGAAGGAGTTGGCCCGTTTGCTGATTGTCTGGGAGAAAAAACTGATTTCCCGTTCCGTGGTAGATGCGGAAGAGCAAAAGGTTTTGCAACTCAGGCAGCAGGTCGAGGATTTACAGGGCAGGTTGACCAGCTTTGATAGTCGAAAGTTGGCAACCCGGGCGCAAATTACCCAGTCTGAATCACAACTCGCGCAAAGCCAGGATACGCTGGGTCGGACCGAGGTGGTCATTCCTTTTGATGCCGTGATTAATGAGGTTTTTGTAGAGAAAGATGAGTTTACGGCGGTTGGTAGCGTCTTGTTCGAGGCCTCCGGTGTGCAGGCCGTTGAAATCAATGCGCAGATGCCGACCCGTCAGTTCCGCCCATTACTGATGGGCAACTCAGAACAGCCCTTGAGTTTGCGGAACCCGGCAGAATTGCAGTCTGCGCTTTTGCAGATGGATCTTGAAGCACGCGTCAGTCTGGTCGGGTTCAAAGGTAATACAGCAAAGTGGCATGGTGAGTTGTTGAGGATTAGTGATTCAATTGATCCGACCCGGGATACGTTGGGCGTGGTTATTGCGGTTAACAACCCATATGAAGGTGTTGTACCTGGCAAACGCCCGCCCTTGCTAAAGGGCATGTATACCGCGGTAGAACTGTACGCGCCGGCGCGTGAGATGATGGTCATACCTCGAAAGGCTGTTCACCAGGGCCGCATCTATGTGGCCACGGCCAATAATGAATTGGAAATTCGTGAAGTGAATGTTCTTCACCGGCAGGGCAGGCTGGTAGTTCTGGACGGTGGTGTTGAGGCGGGTGAAAGAATCATCATAACGGACGTCATTCCCGTCATAGAGGGTTTGCCACTAAATCCGGTACAGGCAGTTGACTACGAGTTGCAGATGGCCCGCGATGCACTGGGTGATGATGGTAGCGTTTTATGATTCGCTATTTTGCAGCGCACCCTACCATCAGCAATATCGTGATGATGACGATCATCGCTCTTGGTCTCACATCGCTGGGCAATTTAAACAAGGAATCATTTCCACAACTCAAACCCAGCAAAGTCCAGGTCACTGTTGTATACCCCGGTGCAGCGCCCGCAGATGTTGAGACCGGTATCTGTAATCCGCTGGAGGATGCAACTGACGGCATCAGTTTTCTCAAAGAGCAGGACTGTGATGCACGTGACAACATCGCAATTTTTACACTGGAAATGTATGAATCCGGTGAAATCCGTGAGTTTACCGATGACATCATCACTGCCATCGATGGGATTCAGAATTTCCCTCAGAACATTGAAAGCCCGGTTATTAAGCAGTTGGGTAGAATTAACGCGGTTGCCAATATTGCTGTAACAGCAGACAAGTTGACACCATCAGAGCTTAAAGCTCTCGCCGAATACTACCGTAGTCGTTTGTTAGCCATGCCGGAGATCCCTATCGTAACGCTGGCGGGCTTTTCCAAGCATCAGTTACAGATATTGATAAAACCTGATATTCAGCAAAAATACAGCCTGGGTGTTCAGGATATTGCTGCCCTGATTTCTGCCCAGGCTATAGAGTTGCCAGCAGGCATCCTGGAGGCGACCGAAACTTCATTCCAGATACGTTTTGACAATGTCAGGAAAACGGCAGATGAGCTGGCTGACCTGGTGATTATAAATACGCCTGAAGGTGGTGAAATCAAGCTGGGTGATATTGCGAGGATTGAAGACAGGTTTGAAAATCCAGAAGAGCGTGTCGAACTCAATGGCAAGCCGGCGGCTTTGTTGAAAGTCAGTAAGAATCTGATAGATGACACGCTCGAGGTATCTGATGCACTGTATAAATTTGTTGAACAGGAAAACAGCATTCTGCCTGAGGGGACCCAACTCACCCTGGTCAATGATGCCTCCACCTCGGTGCGGGATCGACTACAACTATTATTGAAAAACGGCTGGCAGGGATTGATCCTGGCAACATTGGTGTTATTACTGTTTTTTACCTGGCGATACAGCTTTTGGATCGCCTTGGGCTTGCCCATTTCATTTCTGGGCGGGCTCGCCTTGATGACGGTTTTCGGTATCAGTATCAACATGATCTCCATGGTTGCCTTGTTAATGGCCATTGGTATTTTGATGGATGATGCGATCGTTCTGTCTGAGAGTATTCATCACGAGTACAAAAAGGGTAAAACTCCGCTTGATGCCGCCGTTGATGGCACCAACAGGGTGTTGCGTGGTGTTATTGCATCCTATCTGACCTCTGCTTTCCTGTTTGGCAGTTTGATAATGATGAAAGGCGATATGGGGCAGGTTTTAGGTGTTTTGCCGGTTGTGTTGCTATCGGTATTGACCATCAGCCTGATCGAGGCATTTCTTGTTTTACCGCACCATTTGAAACAATCGCTGGAACATGCGCATCACAAGGAACCGCCGCGTTGGCGACAGCAGTTCGAAAAGCGTTTTGACCATCTACGTCAAAGGGTAGTGAGACTATCCAAACTGGCCATGGATTTTCGCTATTTTACGGTGGGTATCGCATTGGGTATGCTGGTTTTATCCATCGGTATGATTGCGACGGGTATATTGAAATTCAAAGCCTTTCCTGATCTGGAAGGCAATACGCTGGAAGCCCGCATACTGTTACCTCAGGGTACACCACTGTCCGAGACGGAACGTATCGTGGCCATTTTGCAGGATTCGCTTGCCACAACTGGCGAAACCTTGAGTCAAAATGAATCTGAACCACTGGTGCAAAACGTTCAGGTCACTTTTGGTCAGCATGGTGATGTGCCGGAATCTGGTTCGCATGTAGCCACAATAGCTGTTGACCTGATCAGTACCGAAACCCGTAAAACGGGAATAAAGGAACTGACCGCTTTGTGGCAGGAGAATACCGAGGATCTGCCCGATGTAGTAAGTGTTCAATTCAAAGAAGCCCGTATGGGGCCGGCAGGGCGGGCCATACACATCCGTCTCAGTGGTGAAGACCTGGATGCATTGTCTCAGGCATCGTTGCAGGTGCAAAACTGGCTCAGGGGCTATGCAGGCGTCTACAACCTGCTGGATGATGTTCGTCCGGGCAAGCCGCAGTTTAAGATCAAATTGATGCCGGGTGCTCTATCAGCCGGTGTAGATTCCCTGAGCATCGCGAGACAACTGCGCGCGGCCTACCACGAAGTGAAAATTGACGAGATTTACCATCGACGTGAAGATTTTGAAATCATTGCGAGACTGGATGATCAGACAAATCAGGAACTTCAGGATTTCGATAATTTCATCGTATTTTCCAAAACGGGCCAGGAGATTCCGTTAAGCAGCGTTGCTCTGATCACCGAGGTGCGTGAGTTTGCCCGCATTGGTCATATCGATCATCGTCGTACGGTAAATATTTATGGCGATGTGGATGCAGATATTGCAAATACTTCCGAGATACTCGCAAGTCTGGAAGGAAACTTCCTGAGCACGTTGCAAAGTCGTTTTCCGGAAGTCACTTTCAGTCTCAAGGGTGAAGTTGAAAATGGTAACGAAACCAAGACCTCGATACTCACGGGTTTTGGTCTTGGCGCCTTTGGGGTATTCCTGCTTTTGAGCCTGCAGTTCCGCAACTACCGCGAACCGATTATCGTCATGATCAATATTCCCCTGGCCCTGATCGGTGCCATTTGGGGGCACCTGATCATGGGTCTGGATTTCACATTACCCAGCATGATTGGTTTTGTTTCACTGGCGGGTGTGGTGGTCAATGATTCGATCCTGTTGGTTGAATACGTGAAATCCCATGTGGCAGAGGGCATGAATCTACATGATGCTGCCCAACAGGCTGTTCATGATCGTTTCCGGGCCATTTTTCTCACCTCCGTCACAACCATTGCAGGTATGACTCCTTTACTTTTTGAGAGCAGTACACAGGCCCTGATTCTCGTGCCCCTGGTCACCAGTATCGTATTCGGAATGGTGACATCCACCGTCCTGATCATGTTGGTTTTGCCAGCCATGTACACGATTATGGAGGACATTGGCTTTGTGAGATTGACGGTTAAGCGGGAACAGGAGACCTCGTCTCAGAACTGATCGTAATCAACGACGACTTTTTTCGAAATAGGGTGTGACTGGCAGGTCAGGATATATCCGTTTTTGATTTCTTCCGGTCGCAAAGCCTGGTTTAAGTCCATTTCAACCTCACCCTCAAGTAGGCGAGCCTTGCAGGTGGCGCACACACCGCCCTTACAGGAAAACGGCAGGTCGACACCGTTACGAAGACCGGCATCGAGGATGTTTTCACCATCGGTGCTCAGCTCAAATGCGTATTCACGCCCGTCCGACAGGATGCTGACTTCACTGACCTGACCCTTGTATTCCCGCGCGCGTTTTTGGTGTCGTTCAATCGCCTGACGGGCGTTTTCGGCAGATGCGGCGAACAGTTCGAAATGGATATTTTCCTCTGCGATGCCTTCACCGCGAAGACCACGGGAGACCTCTGAGATCATCGCTTCAGGGCCGCACAAAAAGAACTCGTTGAACTCCCTTATCTTGATCAGGCGCCGGTTCAATGCACCGCCCTTGCGGTTGTCGAGATGACCGCTGAGCAGATCCACTTCCTGTGGTTCGCGGCTGAAAATATTGATCCAGTGGAATCGTTCAAGATAGGCGTTTTTCAGGAATGCCAGGTCGTTGCGGAACATCATCGTGCTGGTGCGTTGGTTACCATAGAGCAGGGTAACGGTGCATTTGGGTTCACGTTTTAGCACGGTTTTGATAATCGACAATACCGGTGTTATGCCACTGCCTGCACAGATACACAGGTAGTTTTTGCTTTGTTCCGGTTCGATGCTTGAGAAAAAATCGCCTCGTGGAGGCATCACGTCCACGCTGTCACCAGTTTTGAGGTGTTGATTTGCCCAACTGGAAAACACGCCTCCTTCGACATGCTTAATGGCTACCCTTAGTTGGCCATCGTCCAGGCCTGCACAGATGGAGTAGGAGCGTCGTACCTGCTCACCATCAATCACCTGGTTCAGAGTCAGATACTGACCTTGTATAAATGCAAAAATATCGCTTAGCTCTGCTGGTACATCAAATGTCACCACGACCGCATCATCGGTATCTTTGTACAGGTCTTTTACACGCAATGGATAAAATGACTGGTTCAATACGGTTTGTCCTGTAGTTATCATATGCACTTAAAGTAGTCGAATGGCTCACGGCAGTCCTGGCACTGGTAAAGCGCTTTACAAGCCGTGGAACCAAATTCACTGATGATTTTTACCTCGGTGCTGTTGCACTGAGGACATTCGATTTGCTCGCTTGACTGGCCACAGGCAGTACTGGTCGGTGGTGCGATGCCATAGGCGCGGAGCTTTTTCCGGCCACTTTCTGACATCCAGTCGGTGCTCCAGGCTGGGCTCAGACTTTGCTTAACTGTGACTTGCTGGTAACCCGCTGCTGCCAAGGTGGATTCGATATCTGCGCGCATGGTTTCCATCGCCGGGCAACCTGCGTACGTGGGTGTGATTGTTACTTTCACTTCGCCATCGACGACCGAAATATCACGCAACACACCGAGGTCCTGGAGTGTCAGCACGGGAATTTCCGGGTCGACCACACTGCTCAGCAATTCAAACAGCTGAACGGTTTCCGTCTTGTTTGTGCTCGCTACCATTGTTGAGAAGGGTAAGTGCGTTGCAAAAATTGCAGTTCCGCTAAAAGGAATCCGAGGTGCTCGGTGTGTTCACCTTCACGACCACCACCGATGGCCCAGTCGTCTGCCGGGATATCCAGCGTGGCCTGTTTCAATACAGCGTGCACAGTTGAGGTCCAATCCGATTTCAGTTCATTGCGGTTAACAGCGATACCGGCTTCAACCAGTTGTTGTTCATCATCCGTCATCTCGAACATTTCGGCAGCGTAACCCCACAGTTGGTTAAAGGCGCTTTGTACACGCTCATGGCTTTCTTCGGTGCCGTCACCGAGCCGCCTGATCCAGTCTTCACTGCGGCGCAGATGATAACGTGATTCCTTGATTGCCTTGGCCGCGATGGCTGCCAGCATCGGGTCTTTCGATTGTGTGAGACCGGCGAAAAAACCCATATCATAGGCATCGACCATCAGTTGACGCGCCATGGTGAAAGCAAAATCACCATTGGGCAGTTCATTGATCAGAAAATTACGGTATTCGCGACAATCTCTCAAGTAGGCGAGGTCATCCTCACTGCGGCCCTGGCCCTCTACTTCAGCGGCATAGCTATAAAACAACCGAGCCCGGCCAATAAAATCCAGCGACACATTGGTTAGCGCAAGGTCTTCTTCGAGAAAAGGACCGTTGCGGCACCATTCAGACAAGCGGTGTCCGAGGGTAAGCGAATCATCACCGAGAGCGATGCAATAATTAAGCAAGGATTTCTGTTGGAAACCCATCACATATTGTCCACTTCTTTGGGCAGCTTGTAGTGGGTGGCATGGCGGTAGGGTTTGTCATCCATCGGGTCCAAAAACGACTCGACATCACTTTCCTGCGATGCCGTGATATCACTTGAGCGAACCACCCAGACACTGACACCTTCACTGCGACGCAGATAAACATCACGGGCGTAATCCATCGCCTGTGCGGGGTCTTCTGCGTGCAAGCTGCCAACATGACGGTGGTCGAGGCCCCGCTTGGAGCGGATAAATATTTCAAAAAGAGGCAGGTTTTGCTGGTTCATTTCAGAACTCCGTAATCAGGCGGCTTCACGCGCCTGGCGTTTCAATTCATAGGCATGCATGGCGTCACGCACCCACTGTCCATCCTCATGTGCACGGACGTGATGTTGCAGACGCTGGCGGTTACAGGGACCATTGCCGGAAATAACCTGCATAAATTCGTCCCAGTCGATTTCACCAAAGTCATATGAGCCGCGCTCTTCATTCCATTTCATATCCGGATCGGGAATCTTCAGACCGATAAGTTCAGCCTGCGGTACGGTCTGGTCAACAAAACGCTGGCGCAGCACATCATTGCTTTCACGCTTCAGTTTCCACTTCATCGACTGGCCGCTATGGGCCGATTCCGAGTCATGCGGTCCGAACATCATCAGCGATGGCCACCACCAGCGATTTAACGAATCCTGTGCCATGGCTTTCTGTTCTGCGCTTCCCCTTGCAAGCACCATGGTCGCCTCGTAACCCTGGCGCTGGTGAAAACTTTCCTCTTTGCAGATACGGATCATCGCGCGTGAATAGGGCCCATAGGAAGTTCGTTGCAATGACACCTGGTTCACAATGGCCGCGCCATCAACCAGCCAGCCGATCATGCCGACATCCGCCCAGGTCAGGCTCGGGTAATTGAAAATAGAAGCATACTTGGCCTTGCCATCGTGCAGGGCCTGGACCATCTCTTCACGTGAGGTGCCGAGAGTCTCCGCAGCACTGTACAAATAAAGTCCATGTCCGCCTTCATCCTGAATTTTCGCCAATAAAACAATTTTGCGATAAAGCGTCGGCGCACGTGTTATCCAGTTGCCCTCCGGTTGCATACCGATGACTTCGGAATGTGCGTGTTGCGACATTTGCCGAAGAACATTTTTTCGAAAGGCATCAGGCATCCAGTCTTTAGGCTCGATGCGTTGGTCATTGGCGACTTTTTCTTCAAAGGCGACCAGTCGTGGGTCCGATTGATTGATGTTTTCAGTCATTTAGTAGGCCGGAAATATTGGTTTACAAGAATGGTTGTTAATACAGATATTACAGCAAATAACATTTAAGCGAATTTTTTTGGGTGTGCGGCGCGAAGCTTCTCGGGGGGCACGTATGCTCATCTAAAGGGATGCTGTGCAAATCGGACACAGGCCGCTCCAGCGCATCCCTGCGCCCGCGGCATACCGTTCATCCTGAACATAA
>RCNE010001502.1_pt1 | contig 12626 bp, 6 predicted proteins | sample 2041361 | NCBI WGS metagenome assembly RCNE01 (sample SAMN09708229, study PRJNA481090) | Marine sediment metagenome, whole genome shotgun sequencing project.
AATTGGAGTGGTGCATTCTGTTGCGGTATACCTGGGGTACTTCGCCCGTTTTTAATATACAAAACCATTAGTTCAGTAAGTTCCTTTACTTTATCAGGATGAATCGCTATCAAATTTTCACTTTCAGAAGGGTCTGCCTTTAAATCATACAATTGAAATTTAGGCAAACCACTTACATCATCCTTGCCTGGTATGGGATAACTCCATCCGCCGGAGCCTGAAGCAAAAATGAGTTTATAGTTTCCTTTTCTTAGCGCAAAACTACCGTTTATGGAATGGTGCACTGTAGCTTCGCGGGTATATGACGTCGTTTCTTTGGAATCAAATAATGGGAGTAAGGAAAAACTATCCTCGGCTTCGTTCACCTTTAACGGCGTCTTGACCAAATCGGCGCAAGTGGCCATTAGATCTGTTAATGAAATAGTGGTATTGGAAATACTATTAGGTGCAATCTGCGCAGGCCATTTCACAATGAAAGGAACACGGTGTCCCCCTTCATAAATATCTGCTTTATGACCTCGAAACCCTGCACTGGGGTTATGCCCATTTTTAGCCAAAATCTCAAAATTGGCCTGTGGAGAACATCCGTTGTCGCTGGTAAAGACAATCATAGTATTTTCTGTGATTCCTTGTGCTTCTACTGTTTTTATCAATTGGCCAACATAATCATCTAACATCATCATAAAATCTGCATACGGATTTATACCACTTTTTCCCTGCCATTCCAATGTTGGAAGTATGGGTGTATGCGGAGATGGTAACGCCAGATACAAAAAGAAAGGGGCATCTTGGTTTGCCCTATCCTTTATATATTCCATAGACTTTCTAAAAAAATTAGGCGTAACATCTTCATGTATAAAATCGGACGCGGTTGGACCCTTACGCCACCATGTATATTTCCCTTTATCTTCTGTTACTTCATTTACATCAGCAGTAATGCGCTTATTTTCAACGTATACATACGGAGCCATGTCTAGGGAACCAGAATGTCCGTAGGCATAGTCAAAACCTAAATCATTGGGTGAATGTGTGATTTCTTTGGTGAAATCAAGGTTTTCAAAATCATCAGAATTCCATCCTTCGCCACCAAAACCTACCGAATCATTTACTGCCCAATCCCAACCCAAGTGCCACTTCCCTATAAATGCGGTTTGATAACCAGCGTTTTTTAACAGCGAGGCTACCGTAGTCCTGTCTTCTGGAATCAAGGCTTTTGATTTCCCAGTAAGCACCCCACTTTTCAGGGAACTACGCCAGCTATATCTTCCTGTCAGAATTCCATAACGGGTAGGGGTACATACCGCAGACGGGCTGTGGGCATCTGTAAAACGCATCCCTTTTTTTGCCAGTTGATCTATATATGGAGTTTTAATTTTTCCCGATGGGTTATAGCCGGATATATCACCATACCCTAAATCATCTGCCAGGATATAAATGATATTGGGTGCTTTTTGCTGAACAAGCTCCGCAACTTTTTCCTGCTCGCAAGAAATCAATACAAAAACCGTAAGAATAGATGAAATAAGAAAATAATATTGTTTTGGCATATCAACACTTATTAAAGTATGGTGTTAGCTAAAATAAGCATTTAGGCTCATTCTATTATTTGACCTTATGTTATTCTAAAAGTGACTACCCTAAATACATACAGCTACTATCTTATAGTCAGCAGCATATACCTAAAGATATCATCAATACGCTCCAAGCTTAAAATAATTTTTAAAACACACATCAATAGTAATACTATCTTATTATAATACTTTAACTATTATTTATGAATAGTAATAGTTTCGCTTAAAGAATTAGAATCTATTTTTGTCTGGAATTTAAAATTAAGTATCATGAGAAAAAAGATTATGACAATAGTAGGTTTGATTCTGTTTTCAAACGGCATAAAAGCCCAACAAGCAACGGAAGAAATCATTGAAATAGAAAAAAGTAGAATTCTTATTGAATCGGTATTATCGGCAGAAGAACAAGCGGCCTTAACGCCACTTGATGTTTTAAATAGCTTGGCTGCAGGAAACGAAAGATTTGTGGGTAACGATCTTACCGCTCGGGACCATTCCATGCAAATAAGAGAGAGTGCATCATCTCAATATCCAAAAGCAATAGTTCTTTCTTGTGTAGACAGTAGAGTTCCCGTTGAGGATGTTTTTGATAAAGGTATTGGCGATATCTTCGTAGCCCGTGTTGCCGGAAACTTCATAAACGACGATATTCTTGGGAGTATGGAATTTGCTACAAAAGTGGCTGGTGCTAAACTAATATTGGTTTTAGGTCACGAAAACTGTGGAGCCATACATGCTGCAATAGACGGTGCCAAACTGGGACATATCACCAAAATGTTAAAAAACATTCAACCTGCGGTTAAGATGTCAACGCAATCAGAAGGACTACGAACTTCTAAAAACAGATTATTGGTTCATGAGGTTAGTGAAAATAACGTGCGATTAGCCACTGAAAAAATCACCAAAGACAGTTCTATATTAAAAGCCATGCTAGAAAATGGTGAAATAGCTATTAAAGGCGCTGTATATGATATGGATACAGGAGTAGTGAATTTCCTATAACAATACACTTAATGACTAAACCCCTTCTGACAGCTATCGGAAGGGGTTTTTTACTTTTATTCTGCACCTCAGCAATCGAAACAAACGGTATTCTTTAATTTAACGCCTGTTCAATATCTCTTATGATATCATCAACATGCTCCAAGCCTACTGAAACTCGAACCATGCCATCAGTGATTCCTGTTTCCAATCTTTCTTCTTTAGATAATTTACTATGTGTAGTAGATGCAGGATGGGTTACAATACTCCTGGAATCGCCTAAATTTGCAGACAGTGATAGTAATTCTATTTTATTAAAAAATTGTTGACCTGCCGCTAATCCTCCTTTAATTTCAAAAGCGATGACACATCCCCCTGCCTTCATTTGTTTTTTGGCTATTTCATGTTTAGGATGTGATTTTAGAAAGGGATATTTTACCCAGTTTACCATTCTATGACCCTCTAAAAATTCTGCTGTTTTTAAAGCGTTCTCACAATGCCTATCTACACGTATCGCTAAGGTTTCTAAACTTTTGGAAAGTATCCAGGCATTAAAAGGGGATAACGCAGGACCTGTAATACGAGAAAATCGGTATACTTTATCAATCAAATCTGCCCTACCAACTGTAATTCCAGCCAACACCCTACCCTGACCGTCCATCAGTTTTGTGCCGGAGTGAATGACCAAGTCAGCCCCAAATTTTATCGGTTGCTGCAAATAAGGGGATGCGAAACAATTATCAATTACCAATATCAGATTATGCTTTTTTGCAATCTTGCCCAAAGCTTCCAAATCCAAAATATCCACACCGGGATTGGTTGGAGATTCGGCATAAATAAGTTTTGTATTAGGTTTAATTAACTTTTCTATACTATCCAAGGCATCAATCTTGAAATAGCTATGGGCTATATTCCACTTAGGGAAAAAATTATTTAACAACGAGTGCGTAGACCCAAAAATACTCCTAGCGGAAATCATGTGATCGCCACTTTCCAACAAGGACGCCAATGTTGAAAAAACAGCTGCCATCCCGCTTGAAAAAGCAAAACCGGCTTCGGCCCCTTCCATTTGGCATACTTTTTCTATAAACTCAGACGAGTTGGGATTAGAATACCGAGAGTAGATATTTCGTTCCTTTTCCTCCGCAAAAGAGGCCCGCATATCCTCCGCATCTTCGAAAACAAAACTAGAAGTCAAGTATAGCGGAACCGAATGTTCCAAATGTTCCGTTCGTTTTAACTGGGTTCGTATGGCGTTGGTTTCGAATTGCATAATTATGTTTTAAGTCATTCCCATTTGGGTAAGAATCTTTATACTATTTTCAGGATTTGTTATTATGGCTAGGGCTTTTGCTTCTGTCCTATTCCCTTCGCTCCAGGCTACCTACTTTCATTTGGGGATAGGAATCGCTACTATCTATTTCAACTTCGCTCGTATTATTTCGTATTTCTAAGCATGTATCACCCTTTTTCTGCGATACGTAATATATCCCCAAAAACACCTCTAGCAGTTACTGCAGCGCCGGCACCAGCTCCTTGAATAACCAACGGATGTTCACCATAAGATTCTGTGTAAATTTCAATAATGGAATCTGAACCTTTTACTTGACCTAATGCACTAGTCTTTGGAACAGAGACGAGTTTAACGTCTAGCACTCCCTTTTCTTTTTGCAAATCACCATGTAAATCACCCACAAAGCGCAGCACATGATTCGGTTTTTGGTTCTTCTTAATTTCGTTGAATTTATCGTCTAGCACATCTAGGTGCTTCATAAAGAAATCAGTATCTAAGATTTGTAGGCTTTCTGGAATAAGATTTTCGATGTTGATATTGGAAAACTCATTACTGAGGTCTAGTTCCCGAGCCAAAATCAATAGTTTACGTCCAACATCGTTTCCTGATAAATCCTCGCGAGGGTCAGGCTCCGTATATCCCCTTTGCATAGCATCTTTTAGAATAGCCGAAAAAGGTGCGTCCACTTCAGAAAAGGTATTGAATATGTAACTAAGAGATCCTGAGAAAACGCCGTTAATCCTTGTGATATTTTCTCCTGACAGGTGTAATAATTTTATTGTATCTATTAACGGAAGCCCAGCACCAACATTAGTTTCATACAAATATTGTTTTTGATGTTTCACCAATTCCTCGCGCAACAACTGATAATAATCAAAACCCAAGGTATTGGCAATCTTGTTGGAAGACACCATATCAAACCCGTTTTCGATGAAATCAAAATATTGGGCAACGAAATCCTGACTTGCGGTATTATCCACAGCAATCAAATTTTCCAAATGATGTGCAGTTGCGAAATCAAAAATATCCTTTTGGGTATATGCTACTCCGTTCGTATTAAGTTCAGACTTCCAATTTTTAGAGACACCATCAGCGCTTAAAACTACTTTTCTAGAATTTGCTATGGCAAACACTCGCAAATCTATCCCCTTTCTTTTAGCAATAGTTTTGGTAGATTGTAATATCTGATCAATCAAGGTACTCCCTACATTTCCATGACCAAAAATAGCTAGGTTGACTTTTTTACTGATACCAAATATTTGTCCGTGCATCACATTTAGCGCCTTGGTCAAATCCTGTTTTTTCACTACCAAACTCACATTCTTACCAGATACCGTATTATTAAAAAGTAAGGGGGTAATCTGATTTTTTATTAGTGCATTATAAGGTTTATGAAACGTACTTAAATCCTGCCCTACGATAGAAATTACGGAAACATCATTTACCACTGTAATCATATTAATGTCTTTTGCTTGGAAATCTGTGGCGAATTCTTGCTCTAGGGCATACTTAGCACTTTGCACCTTGTTTCTTTTTACCACAAGACCAATCCCGCGTTCTGAAGATCCTTGAGAAATTATACTGACACTAATATTATTTACTTCCAAAGTCTTAAAGATTCGGGCGTCAATACCTACTTTGCCCAAGAGCCCCCTTCCTTCCAAATTAATAAGAGATACATCCTCTATAACGGATAAACTTTTTATGCCCTCTTTGCTAGATTTGGCGCTTATTAGCGTCCCTTCGTTATCATTATTGTAGGTATTCAATATCCGTAAAGGAATATTCTTTTCAATAAGCGGAATAATGGTCTTGGCATGTAATATCGTTGCGCCAAAATTGGCAAGCTCATTGGCTTCTGCATAGGAAAGATTGGATAATCGCTTCGCTTCTTTTACATAATCCGGATTCGCGGTAAAAATACCGTCTACATGCGTATAATTCTGTAATTCTTTGGCATCTAAAAAGTTAGCCAATAATGCAGCGGAGTAATTACTACCGTTCCTGCCTAAAGTAGTAGTCTGACCTTCGGCTGTTGCTCCAATAAATCCAGTAAAAACAGGTACCGTATCCGCAGGAAGCCCTTCCAACAAGGTGGTCAGTTTTTCCTTAGATTGTTGTTCCAATACTTTGGCGTTACCATAGCTAGCGTCCGTAGTTAAAAAGGAGCGAGAGTCTATAAAATAAGCTTTTACACCCTTTCCCACCAACAGTTTAGTAAGTAATTTTCCAGAGATAAGTTCCCCGTGGGCAAGCACCTCATCCTTTATCTTTGTGCTATAATCACCCAACAATGATACGCCCTCGTACAATTTAGCTAGTCCCTTTATTTCTTTGGATAAGTCAATATTAGCGTAGGTGTGTTGCTGGTATTTTTCAAAGACCTCAAAATCCAAAAAGTAGTCTTTGCCATTCGCTGCTTTTTCCAAAATAGCTTCCAACTGATCTGTAGCTTTTTCCCTAGCAGATACCACAACGGTAATTAATTCTCCCGCGTTCACCTTATCGCAAATCAGTTCTAGCACATGTTCAAGTCCCTCCCCATTACTCAAGGATTTTCCACCAAACTTCAACACCTTTGGTTTTCCAATTTTTCCGTTGGTATTAAAAACACTATCCAAGAGTTTTTCTAACTGCTCAAATTCTATCAAAAACGCATCATGGCCATGTAGAGATTGTATTTCCCCATAGGTTACATTGCTATTTGCTTGCGCTATCTGCTTAAAGGTATCCTTGTTTTCTTTTGCCGTAAAGAACAAATCGGAATCAACCCCTACAATATGAATATTGGTTTCACTGTTCTGTAAAGCGATAAACTTATCTTCTCCGTTTCGGGTAACGTCTATTGTTCTTAACAACTGGTTCATTAACTTATAGGCCGATAACTGAAACCGATCTTGTAATTTTTTCCCATGATGGGTTAACCAACTCTCTACATTAAAAACCTGAAGCTCTGCATTCGTGCTTCTTTTAAAACGCTCCTTGAAAGACTCCGGAGTTCGGTAGCATAACATGGCATGCATACGGGCATCGTGAACCGGTTGTTTGGAATTGACCAAAAACTGTTCCTGTATCTGGCAATTGGCAATCAACCAGTCGGTAGACTTCCAATCCGATGCTACCGGTATTAAATGCTCCGCTAAATCAGGGCGTAATACGGCAATTTCCCAAGCGATACCGCCACCTAAAGAACCCCCGATGATAGCGAATAACTTTTTGATGCCTAGTTTTTCTAGGCCCAATAAAAAAATCACCGCCATATCAACGGCTACAAAATCCTTATAGTTTTCTATAACAAATTTATCGTGTCCATTACCTGGAATATTAAAAGCTAAGATGGTGTATTTCTGAGTGTCAATACATTTTTTATCCCCTATCAATGTAGACCACCATCCTTCAGGTCCAGTGACATTTGAGTTCCCGGTTAACGCATGATTGACCATAACAATAGGAGCGGAATGTAACTCCATTCCAAAAACTTGATACGAAAGTTGAATATCCTGTATTACGCCACTTTTGGTGTGAAAATCTTTTATCTGTACTTGTTGTAGCATGGACATCTTTATAAGTATACTTATATGTTCAAAAACAGTCGAGACAAAAGTGTATCTCCACTGCATTCGATATAACAGTCATTAAAACGTTATACCAAAATGGCCTTATCCACTTTGGCAAAGGCGTTTTCCAAATCGGTCTTCAAATCTTCTATATCCTCCAGCCCTACGGACAAACGAATTAAGTCTTGACCAACTCCTGCAGCAGTTTGCTGTTCCTGGGTAAGTTGTTGATGCGTAGTACTTGCCGGGTGGATAATCAACGATTTTGTATCTCCAATATTAGCTAACAATGAGAATACTTCGGTGGCATCCGTAACCTGCTTAGCTGCTTCAAAACCTCCTTTAACACCAAATGTAACCAATCCACTTTGTCCCTTTGGCAAGTATTCTTGCGCTAAGTCATAGTACTTATTACTCTTTAATCCGGGGTAGTTTACCCAAGCAACCTCTTCCCTGCTTTCTAACCATGTGGCGAGTTCCAAAGCATTAGCACTATGTTGTTTTATCCGTACGGGCAATGTTTCTAAGCCTTGTATAATTTGGAAGGCGTTAAATGGGCTTAATGCGCCACCAAAATCTCGTAAACCTTCTAAAATCAATTTAAAGGTAAAAGCTGCTGCTCCCAAAGCTTCGCTATATACCAAACCATGATATCCAGCAGATGGTTCTGTGAATTCAGGAAATTTTCCATTGGTCCAGTCAAAGGTTCCAGCGTCGATAATAGCACCGCCTAAAGATGTTCCCTGTCCGCCAATATATTTTGTAAGAGAATGAATCACCAGATTAGCACCATGCTCAATAGGATTTAATAACCCGGGAGTTGCTACAGTATTATCCACTATAAATGGGACCTTAGCCGCTTTTGCTTGTTTTGAAATTGCCTTTAAATCCAACACATCCAATTTTGGATTTCCAAGAGATTCCACAAAGAAGGCTCTAGTGTTTTCTTGAACAGCATCCTTGAATTCTTCAGGGTCAGATGCATCAACAAAGGTAGTGGTGATGCCTAATCGTGGCAACGTAACATTTAATAAGTTGAAGGTGCCACCATACAGACTGCTAGAAGCAACAATGTGGTCTCCTGCTCTTAAAAGCGTTAGTAATCCAGTAGAAATAGCCGCTGTTCCTGATGCGAAAACCACCGCACCAACGCCACCTTCTACTGCCGCTAAACGGTCCTGTAAAATCTGGTTTGTGGGATTGTTTAAGCGGGTATAAATAAAGCCAAGCTCACCAAGGGAAAATAATTTTGCGGCATGGTCCGTATCGTTAAAAACATAAGAAGATGTTTGATAGATAGGTACCGCCCTTGTTCCTCCTGTTAATTTGGGATCGTGACCTGCGTGTAAAGCTTTTGTTGCTAATTTTCGAGTACTCATGATTTTGTTTTTTATGCATTCGTTCTTTTTTAGAATGCTGGTTTTTAAATTGATTTCTGCCTACGCGGAAATGAAAAAAATAATTTAAAAGCCAAACCCTAGCCAGCCGACGTTGCGGTTAGGTAAAATCAAAAAGTTATAAGAAAGTGAAAAAATTGCTTGGGCAATTTGTTACGGTTATCCTTCCCCAGTGTTAGGCCTAAGCCTCCAAAAAATCCTGAAACACGTTCAGGACGGGGTAGAATTTAGCACCTTCTTTGTATAGAACAAAGGGTTGCTAAGGCTTCAAAGGGTCTAATCCCTCCACCTTTCTTGATAACTATTCAATAAATGTTTGAACTTTGTAAAGCACAAATTAAAGGGAAAAACTTTTAAAAACCTAATGTTTTTAAAAAATTTCACAAAATCCTAGTATTTTGGTGGGATAAATTCTGTTTGTACTATTTTACATCTTATTAATCTCCCATTATTACTGCGAAAACTCAACTATTAAACTTTTCAATTCAAATTTCAAGATAGCATGGCCTTTTCAAACCAAATATATTGGTCACTATTTATGTTCAGGTAGCGTGTATGAATCTCTACCATCTGTCAACCAATCAAGGGTAAGTTTAACGAATACATTTTCTTGATAATTATCTTTCTCAAAGAACAGACCAATAGCACCATCTGAAAGTACGCTCATGGAAGAATAAGCTGCTCCTTCATTATAAACTGTTTTTCCTTCTGACCAGCTTTCACCTTCATCATAACTTATCCGTACAGTTAGATTACTACGGTCATTTTGTGATTTTGCGTTCGAAAAAAGAAGTCTGTTTTTATCTGCCCCTGCTTTGATTGATGTATACCGAATAATACTGGCGTTGCATCCGGGATCAATTAACGATGTATCTGGCTTAGAGTTCCATGTTACACCCTTATCGGTTGAGGTATGTACATAGCGTGTTCCTGCTTTATTAACACGGCTATTAATCATCCAAGTACCGTTTGCTAGCTCAACTATCTTAGATTCATCAGCCGGGGTAATTGGAGTATCAATAAAATACCAACTGTCACCATGATCATCACTTCCAAAAAGGTGTAGGCCCTTTTCCAAATTCACGATGGTATGTAACAAGATTCCATTCGTAGTTTGTATTCCGCGACCAGCGGTAATGAATTTAAAGTCTTGATGCCATTCCGGTTTCGTAACCTGCGATGTTATGTTCACGGGAGCGCTCCATGTTTGTCCATTATTAAGGCTCTTTATTACGTTAAAGTAGTAGACTTCTTTCTCCTTGTCCAAATCCATATAATTGAAGAATAGGAAAATGGCACCTGTGGTTGTATCCACTATCATAGAAGGGTCAGAAGCCGATTTCCCATTTGGATAATCAACTACGGTTTCAATAGCTGACCATGTAATTCCATTGTCCGTACTGCGGCGAATGACAATATTGATATCCCTATTACTTCTTAAATCTGAACAGGATGGTACTCTTTCATCTATAGCCGCTATCAAATCTCCGTTTAAAGCGGTAACCATGGCTGGTATTCTGTAGCAGGCTACGTTAGTTTTCTGTTTGGCATCAAACAAATTGGCAAACTCCAGCATTTTATATTCCATTTGCACTTTTTCTACTTGAGCATAAACTCCAAATGCGATACTTAAAACTATACTGGTTAGGATTGGTTTCATTTTGTGGTTGTGATTCCTCATTTATCGTTAGTTATAGATTAGAGACTATGATACAACACCTATTTCCAAATCTACAGCTTTTGGTATCTACTTACGAGAGTTATGGCTAACGCACAAGAAAAAGAAATAAATACTCCTGAGAATAGCAAAATAGTATAGTGAAAATAAGATTTTGCACTAAAGTATATTTTTTATGACTTAAACCAAATGAAACAAAACCCAAAAGTAACAAGGACTATTATACCCACCGTGAAAATATAAAGCACATGGAGTACCTTAACCGCTACTTAAGTTTATCAATTATGCTCATCTTACCGAAAAAAAATAGTATTTACTATAACTCAAAAGCCTTTTTAACCTCAGCTACTTTATCCAGTTTTTCCCAAGTAAAAAGCTCTACTTGTTTTTCTACCTTGCCATTGTAAGGAGATTCAAAAACCTTGGTTACTGTTCTTGGGGTTTTTCCCATATGGCCATAAGCGGCCGTTTCCAAATAGATAGGATTTCTAAGTTTCAAGCGTTCTTCAATAGCAAAAGGTCGCATATCAAACAAAGCGGCTACTTTCTTTGCAATGGCGCCATCGCTTAACGGCACATTGCTGGTGCCATAGGTATCTACATAGATAGAGGTAGGCTTCACTACCCCAATGGCATAACTTACTTGTACCAATATTTCATCTGCTACGCCGGCGGCAACTAGATTTTTAGCAGCATGTCTCGCTGCATACGCTGCGCTGCGGTCTACCTTACTAGGATCTTTTCCGCTAAAGGCACCCCCACCATGGGCTCCTTTTCCACCATAGGTATCTACAATGATTTTTCTGCCCGTAAGTCCAGTATCCCCATGTGGCCCGCCGATTACAAATTTTCCGGTTGGATTGATGTGGTACGTTATTTGATCATCAAAAAGCACTTGAATATTCTCGGGCAATTGGGCTTTTACCTTCGGAATTAAAATGGCTATGATGTCCGACTTTATTTTGGCTAACATTTTATCATCGTCCGCATCAAAGGCATCATGCTGTGTGGAGACGACAATGGTGTCAATTCGCTGTGGCACATTATCATCGGAATACTCAATCGTAACTTGTGCCTTGGCATCTGGCCTTAGATATGGAATTTCGGCTCCTTCTCTTCTTAAATCCGCCAAAACCTGTAAAATTTTATGTGAGATATCTAACGCTAAGGGCATGTAATTTTCGGTCTCCTTCGTGGCATAGCCGAACATCATCCCTTGATCACCAGCACCTTGCTCTTCCTTAGACCCTCTGTCTACGCCTTGATTAATTTCTTGTGATTGCTCATGTATTAAAGAAATAACCCCACAGGAATCACCGCTAAATTGGTATTCACCTTTGGTATAGCCTATTTTGTTGATTACTTCTCTAGCAATATTCTGCACATCCAAATACGTATCGCTCTTTACTTCCCCTGCCAATACCACCTGCCCTGTAGTTACTAAGGTTTCGCAAGCTACTTTACTTTCTGGGTCAAAGGCTAAAAAATTATCTAAAAGGGCATCACTAATCTGATCCGCTACTTTATCCGGGTGTCCTTCACTAACTGATTCTGATGTAAATAAATACGCCATTACAAAAATTTAAGTTTAAGAAGGATTTGACGGGATAAAATAAAGTAGCTTACATTCCCTAGAGAAGATTCCAAACAATAATCTGGAATAAACTGCTTTAGCATTTAGTGCTGAAATTTCAGCTTCAAGTTCAAACTAAACCAATATATGGTCTTGGTTAAAACTACACTTTGAATCTAGTTCAAAGCAAGAGGTTGCAATCAGTCAAATCCTTCCTCTTTGTTATGATACAAAAGTATGGGAAAACTAAAAACTGACAAAATGAATTCACAACTGGTATTATATTTTTAACACAAGGCATCTGGGTCAAACGAAGTAAAAGGATAACTTAAAATAATTCCTTATTAAAACTAAAAATCACAATTAGGACCAACCAACCAAAAATAGTTTTTTATTTAAGCAACAACTGGAATGAAATTTTAGATCGCTCCTTTATCCTGAAAAGAATATGAGGAGACGATGATTTTTTCAATGTCCGAAGTATGGATGTATTTATAACCATACTTAGAAAAAAATTAAAAAAGGATTCAGGCATCCAAATTTTAAACGTAAGAAGTATGGGGTGCAAACTTATT
>RCNE010001503.1_pt1 | contig 12622 bp, 11 predicted proteins | sample 2041361 | NCBI WGS metagenome assembly RCNE01 (sample SAMN09708229, study PRJNA481090) | Marine sediment metagenome, whole genome shotgun sequencing project.
CTCGTTCATGTTGATTCTCCTTCGTACCCGCTCGACACCTGTCTCAGCGCTTCTAGCCCTATCATCAGCGGTGAACGTCACGACTCGGTCGTCACAACATCAACACCCGATCAAATCCCGCTTGGCTCCGGAGGGGTTCGACGATTTTATTGACCTGCGATACATTGGTCAGGGGTCGACCGCACGTGATCGTAAGCTGGGGCAATGCGTCTGATCACCTGGAATGTGAACTCGCTCAGACCCCGGCTTGGCCGGGTCCTAGCCCTGCTTGAGCGGGAGCAGCCCGATATCGTCTGTCTCCAAGAGACCAAGGCCCTCGATGGCGAGCTCCCAGCCGACCAACTGTCAGATGCCGGGTACGTGACGACCTCGTACGGTCAGCGCCCCTACAACGGGGTAGCGATCCTGTCTCGGTCGGCTCCCGACCAGGTCACCCGGGGCTTTGTGGGGGACCCGACTCCGGACGACGCCCGGGTCCTTACCGCCCGGTTCGGTGATCTGACCGTCATCAATACGTATGTCATCAACGGCCGGAACGTGAACGACCCGATGTATCAGGTGAAGCTCGAGTGGCTCACCGCATTGCAACACTGGGTTGCGGGTTCTTTCGACCCGACCGACGCCCTCATCCTGGCCGGGGACTTCAACATTGCCCCCGACGAGCGTGACGTGCACGATCCGGCCCGTTGGGAAGGGGCGATCCATTTCACCGAGCCGGAACGACGCCGGTTCCAGGCACTGCTCAAGTGGGGGTTTGTCGACTTGTTCCGCCAACACGTCGTTGATGATGGTCACTACACGTGGTGGGACTACCGCGCCGGTGCCTTTCATCGACGCTGGGGGCTCCGGCTAGACCTGATCCTCGGGAGTCAAGTGATCGCTTATCGTTGCGACGAAGTACGGATCGACCGCAACGAGCGCCGACCGACTGCCGGCGAGGGCAAGCCCAGCGATCATGCCCCGGTCATCGCCACCTTCGGCACCTGACAAAGCCAAGTTCCGCCCTGTCAAGCGCCACTAGGCTGACTGCGGCGCGGCTAATCAGAGGATCTACTGCTCAAATCTGGAAGTGGTTGGAGGATCGGTTGTGGCAACGGTACCGAGAATCATCGCATCTGTTTTGGGAGCCGACTATGCGCGCCTCGGCAATGAGGTTTCCGAGTTGGAGGAGGCGGGCGTCGCTGGCATCCAATGGGACATCATGGACGGGGTATTCGTTCCGTCGATAACGTTCGGCGCGGCCATCGTTGAGGCTTGTCGACGAGTCTCAACCATCCCGTTTGAAGCTCACCTCATGGTCGTACATCCTGAGCGCCATATCGACAGATTCCTCGACGCTGGCTGCGAGACGGTTATCGTCCACGCCGAGGCAACCGCCGATATCGCCACGGTCGTTGGCGCTATCAGCGAGCGGGGTGGCCGGGCAGGTGTTGCTCTCAGCCCCGCAACGCCAATCGGCGGCCTTGAGGACCATCTGGCCCATATCGATCGGCTACTGATCATGACCGTCGAACCCGGAGCCGGCGGCCAGCCTTATCGCCACCACGTCGAAGAAAAAATCTCCGAGGCGCGACGGCTCATAGACAAGCTCGGGCTGCCCACAGTGATCGAGGTCGACGGCGGAATCACACCCAAGACGATCGCGACGGCACAGCACGCGGGCGCCGACCTATTCGTCTCCGGATCCTGGATCCTTAGACACACCCAAGGCAAGGCGGCCGCAGTGAAGGAACTGGCCCAGGCGGGCATCCATGGCAAGTGAGTGGGCGCCGATTGCCCTAGTCGTAGAGACCATCTGCCAGGCCGGTGGAGATCGTCTCAGCAGTGTCTCACTCCTCCGGGGGCTCGCCAGCTAGGGCTGGGTGGGACTGCTGGTTCTCCCACGTGACCGAGAGTTCCCCGTCGGCGAGATCCACTGTGATCGTGGCGCCGTCCTGGACATCGCCGGAGAGCAATGAGCGACCGATGCGGGTTTCGAGTTGGTGTTGGAGATACCGCTGTAGCGGCCGCGCGCCGTAGACAGGGTCGAACCCTTCCTCGGCAATGTGGTGCTGCGCTCTGGGAGTGACGATCAGGTGTAGCTGCCGACCGGCGAGCCGCGACCGAAGGTCGTCGATGAGGAGGCCGACGATCTGTTCGATCTCGGCCATGACAAGCGGTTTGAAGAGCACGATGTCGTCGAGCCGGTTGAGGAATTCCGGACGGAAGTGACGGCGCAGCTCACCCATGACAGCGTCGCGGGCATCGTCTGTGATCTCGCCGCGCTCCGTGATGCCTTCGAGAAGGTAGTGGGACCCGATGTTCGAGGTCATGATGACCACAGCATTGCGGAAGTCGACGGTTCGCCCTTGAGCATCGGTAAGGCGGCCGTCGTCGAGGATCTGCAGCAGCGTGTTGAACACGTCGCTGTGGGCCTTCTCGATCTCGTCGAAGAGCACCACCGAGTATGGCTTGCGCCGTATCGCTTCGGTGAGCTGGCCTCCTTCGTCGTAGCCGACATAGCCTGGAGGCGCACCGACCAGGCGGCTGACGGTATGACGCTCTTGGTATTCGCTCATGTCGATACGGATCAGGCTCTCTTCGCTGTCAAAGAGCGCTGCGGCAAGGGTCTTCGCAAGTTCGGTCTTGCCGACACCGGTTGGTCCTAGGAAGATAAAACTCCCGATAGGGCGGCGGGGGTCTTTGACCCCGGAGCGGGCTCGGATGACCGCATCGGCTACGAGTTGCACGGCTTCGTCTTGGCCGATGACTCGTTCGTGCAGGATCTCATCGAGGCGGAGGAGCTTGTCTCGTTCGCCTTCCATTAGGCGGCTGACCGGGATGCCGGTCCAGCGGGCAACGATATCGGCAATCTCGTCGTCGGTAACCTCCTCGCGCAGCAGCCGGCGGGGTCCCTGCTTCTCCTGCAGACGCTCTTCCTCGGCAACCAGCCGCTGCTCGAGTTGGGGAAGTTCGCCATGACGGAGCTGCGCTGCCGTGTTGAGGTCGTAGTCGCGTTCGGCTTGGTCGGCTTTGATCCGGACCTGTTCGATTTCTTCTCGGAGCGCCTGGACCTTATGGATTGCCTGACGCTCGGCCTCCCATTGGGCGTGCATGGCGTCGGTCTCGGCTCGAAGATCAGCAAGTTCCCGGCGCAGCTCCTTGAGTCGGCCTTTGGAAGCTGAGTCGCTCTCTTTGGCGAGGGCGGTCTCTTCAATCTCCAGGCGTGTGACCCGGCGGGTGGCCTCGTCGAGTTCGGTTGGCATGGAATCGATCTCGGTGCGCAACATGGCGCATGCTTCGTCGACAAGATCGATGGCCTTGTCGGGTAGGAACCGGTCCGAAATGTAGCGGTGGCTGAGGGTGACCGCGGCGACCAGTGCATTGTCCTGGATCTTGACGCCGTGAAAGACCTCGAGACGTTCGCTAAGCCCGCGCAGAATCGATATGGCGTCCTCGGGGGTGGGTTCGTCGATCATGACAGGCTGGAAACGACGTTCGAGGGCGGCGTCCTTTTCGATGTGTTTGCGATATTCATCGATGGTTGTGGCACCGATCATGTGCAGCTCGCCGCGAGCCAGCATTGGCTTGAGCATGTTGCCGGCATCCATTGCGCCTTCGGCGGCGCCGGCCCCGACGATCGTATGGAGCTCATCGACAAATAGCAGGATTTTGCCCTGGGCCGCCTTTACTTCGTTGAGAACCGCTTTGAGTCGTTCTTCGAACTCGCCACGATATTTGGCACCGGCAATGAGGGAGCCCATGTCGAGCTCGAACACGGTCCGGTCACGCAGACCTTCGGGCACGTCGCCGCGCATGATCCGCTGGGCGAGGCCCTCCACGATGGCGGTCTTGCCTACACCAGGGTCACCAACCAGAACGGGATTGTTCTTGGTCTTGCGGGAAAGAATCTGGATCACTCGCCGGATCTCACTATCACGGCCGATGACGGGGTCGAGCTTCCCGGTGCGGGCATCGACGACAAGGTCCCGGCCGTACTTCTCGAGTGCCTCGTAGCTGCCCTCCGGGGTGGCGGACGTGACCCGTTGGTTGCCCCGGATCTGGGTGAGTGCAGCCAAGAAGGAATCTCTGGTGATTCTCTGATCGCTGATGATTCTCGCCGCAGCGCCACCTTCATCGATGAGGGCAAGGAAGAGGTGTTCGACCGAGACATATTCGTCCTTGAGACGTTTTGCCTCGGCGTCGGCGGCTTCGATCAGCCTGCTCAGCCGACGACTGACAAAGACCTGACCTGGGGTGGCCCCCGGCCCGGTTACTCGCGGCCGACGTGCCAGTTCTTGCTCAGTCGCCCCGACCAGCTCCTCAACATCGATGTCGAGTTGATCGAGGAGTCGCGGCACGAGAGCGTCGGATTCTTCTATCAGTGCCAAGAGCAGATGCTCGTTGTCGGTTTCGGTTTGATTGAGGCGGGTGGCGGCGGCCTGGGCAGCTGACAGCGCTTCCTGTGATTTCTGAGTGAGCCGGTTCGGGTCCATGTCAGTTCTCCAAGCTTCGGGAAACGCCACGGCCGGACGCCCGTTCTAGTTCTTCAATACGGTCCAAAAGGTCGAGGACTAAGCCGACAGCGCTGTAGTTGAGCGCCAGGTCACTGCGCAGCCGTTGCATGCGAGCGATGCGGCCCACCTGGGCCGAAGAGAACCACATCTCGTCGCCAGTTTGGGCAGCGGGCTCGATTAGGCCCAGGGTCACGAATCGACGGACCAGGTCGGGGTGCAAGCCGCACCGTCTGGAGAAGATGTCGATGCGGAGCAACGTCGTTCGGACGATCGGGAGGCTCATCGTGCCCTCCTCGGGTTGAAATCAGACGCAGTCGATAGCTCGGCGAATAGCGCCTGTTCTTGGTCGGTCAATTCTTTGGGAACAGCGATCTTGACCACGGCGTACAGATCGCCGGCTGAGCCGTTGGCGTTGGGCATGCCGCGGCCACGTAGTCGCAGCTTCTTCCCACTCGATGTGCCGGCGGGGACCTTGACCTTGGTATCACCGTCGGGGGTTTCGACCGCGATCGTGGCGCCCAAAGCCGCTTCCCAAGGCGCCAAGGTGAGATCTACCGAGATATTGCGGCCATCAACCCGGAACCGGCGATTGGGCAGCAATCGGACGAGAAGATGGAGGTCTCCGGAAGCTCCACCGTCGCGGCCAGCTGCGCCCTGCCCAGCCAGACGGATACGTTGCCCGTCGGTCACTCCGGCAGGGACCTTCACGGTGTAATCCCGCGATCCCGACGGTCCGGTCAGGCTGATCTTGCGTTCACCACCGCGGTAGGCATCCTCAACCGACAATTCAATCTCGACCTGCTGATCCGGTCCCTGTCGAGGTCCTGTCGGCTGGCGACGCGGCCCGAACCCACCGCCGAGAAGATCCTCGAGAGTTGCCCCTCCGCCATGTCCGCCCAAATCGCCGAAATCGACGAATACCTCCTCGCGACCGGGGCCGCTTGGGCCGGACCAGCCTGGTCGAGCACGTCTCCACGTCGCGGGGTCGACGCCCTCCGGCACCTTGCGGAAGTCGTCGCCAAAAGCGTCGTACCTGCCCCTCAGATCAGGATCCGACAGGACGTCGTAGGCCTCGCCGATCTCCTTGAACTTCGGCTCTGCTTCAGGTGCCTTGTTGACATCGGGATGCCATTTACGTGCCAGCTTGCGGTAAGCACGTTGAATCTCGTCTGCAGACGCCGCTCGGTCAACACCGAGGATCTGGTAATAGTCGAGCGTCGCCATCAGTCGGGTTCCTTCGCCACGATCACCGACGCCGGGCGCAGCAAGTGGCCGGCAGTCCCGTAGCCCGGTTTGATGACGGCAACAACGGCGTTCGCCTCCACGCCGTCACCGACCGGGACGGCACCGACGGCTTCATGCAGTGCCGGGTCGAAGAGATCTCCGGTCCGGCCAAAGCGGGGGTAGCCGAGGGACGCGATCGTGCCGGCTGCGTGACCTGTGATTGCCCGCACACCTTCAAAGAACGCAGCCTGGTCGGTCTCAGCGTGCTCAAGAGCCCGCTCCAGGTCATCGAGCGTTTCAAGCCAGAGACCAAGCGTACGTTCCCGTTCGGCTGTTTGACCGCGGTCCAACTCTCGCTGATAACGTTTTTGGAGGTTGTCAAGATCGGCAGCGGCCCGCCGCCAGTTGTCTTCGGCTTGGCGGAGTCTGTCCCGGAGCTCATCAGTCTGAGCAGCCTCATCGTGTGGGACCGCAGCGTCGCCATTGTCGGCGGCCGAGCTGCCGCCGGCGTCCGCTATTCCAAAGTCCATGTCCGACACCTCAGTCCGTGGTGAATTCGGCGTCGATAACTTCGTCATCCGGATTCCCCGAGCTAGTTGACGTTGATGCCCCAGCCGTGTCGCTCACGGATTCCAGGCCGTGGAAGAGCTGTTGCAGCTCGCCGGTTTGGGCACGGATTTGCTGGAGATCGCCGCTGCGGCTCTCCACCATGCGGCGGGCCTCAGCAATCAACACCTCAGCGTGAGCCCGTTCGTGGGCCCGGGCCCCTTCCCCCAGCTCGGCCAACCGGTGCTCAACCTGGTAGGCAACATGGTCCAGCTCGTTACGAGCATCGATGAGCTGGCGATGTGAGGTGTCTTCTTCTCTGTGCTTCTCGGCATCGGTCACCATGCGATCGATGTCGGCCTTGTCGAGATTGGTGCTCTCGCTGATGGTGATCTGTTGGGTGGCACCGCTATCGGTGTCTCGAGCGGAGACATCAAGAATGCCATTGGCGTCGATGTCGAAGCTCACTTCGATCTGTGGCACGCCGCGGGGCGCCTCACCGATGTTCTCAAGCTGGAATCGCCCAAGGACCCGATTGTCGGCCGCCAACTCCCTCTCGCCTTGCAGTACCACGACTTCTACGCCCGGTTGATTGTCGGCTGCTGTGGTGAAGACTTCGGAACGGCGGGCAGGAATGGTTGTGTTGCGCTCCATCAGCTTTGTCATCACACCACCCATGGTCTCTAGGCCCAGTGACAGTGGGGTCACGTCCAATAGCAGAACGTCTTGCATCTCTCCCTTAATTACCGCTGCTTGGATCGCGGCGCCGGCAGCGACTACCTCATCGGGGTTGACCGTCATGTTCGGTTCGCGTCCGCCCGTCAATCTGCGTACCAGTGCCTGCACCGCCGGAATCCGGGTTGACCCGCCGACCAGGATGACCTCGTCGATATCTCCGGAGGTGACCTTGGCGTCGGTCATCGCTCGTTCCACTGGACCCCCACACCGCTCCACCAAATCATGGGTCAACTCGTCGAACCGGGAACGACTCAGTGTGGCCTCCAGGTGTTTCGGGCCACCCGCATCGGCGGTGACGAATGGGAGACTGATGTGAGTCTCGGTCACGGTCGAAACCTCTGTCTTGGCCTTCTCCGCCGCTTCGTAGAGCCGCTGCAGCGCCTGAGGATCATCCCGCAGGTCGATACCGTGCGAGGCCTTGAAATCGTCGGCCAGCCAGTCAACCACCCGCCGGTCAAAGTCGTCGCCACCAAGATGGGTATCACCGGCCGTCGCCCGCACCTCGATCACGCCGTCGCCGACATCAAGCAGACTGACGTCAAACGTCCCGCCGCCAAGGTCGAACACCACAATCGTCTCTGGCTCCACCTTGTCCAACCCATAGGCCAAAGCCGCTGCGGTCGGCTCGTTGATGATTCGAAGAACCTCGATGCCGGCGATCTTCCCGGCGTCCTTAGTCGCTTGACGCTGCGCATCATTGAAGTACGCAGGTACGGTCACCACGGCCTCGGTTACCTTTTCGCCGATGAACTTGGACGCGTCATCGACCAGCTTCCGGATCACCTGGGCCGAAATCTCTTCAGGGGCATAGTGCTTGTCCTCCACCGCAAATCGAACCACGTCATCGGCTCCCGGCTCGACAACATATGACACGTTGCCACGTTCGCTTTCGACCTCAGCGAATCGGCGACCGATAAACCGCTTCGCAGACGAGATCGTCCGCTGCGGATTTAACACCGCCTGGCGGCGCGCCAGCTGACCAACCAACCGCTCACCGTCACGAGTGAACGCCACCACCGAAGGGGTGGTCCGCATACCCTCAGCATTCTGGATAATCGTAGGCTTACCACCCTCTACCACCGCGACAACCGAATTGGTCGTTCCCAAATCAATACCTACTGCACGTCCCATAACTTCTCTCTCTCATAGTCCAACGATCCCGCCTAGATTCAGCGGCGCGGATGTCAGAAAGCCCGTAGCCATGCGCTCATACTCAGTGACCAAGATCACGGTCCGATAGTGAGGACATCAACCCCCGTTCAACTCTGATACTGCAAAGGTCGCCATCGGACTTCGGCCTCTGCGGCGAGCCTGCACGGCTCATCTTCAAGTCCGCAGCGACCAAAGAGCGCCAGACCCCCGCTGTTGATCTGAGGTTGATCCGCCCGCCACAGCTGGTGGAACCGAAAGAGCAAGGATGTTGGTGGTTGACAAACAGAAGGAGACCGCCAATGCAGATGAACACATTTGGTGAAGGGGAAGACGCACTTCGCAACACCGATTTAGACACATTGCGAGAACTAGCCTACCGAGTCGCGCAGAGTCACGTCGCTGTCTGCGGCCTCACGTCGAGAGAGGGAGACTGCTCCCACATACCCGAACAAGACACCCGCAATCGGATCGACAAGCTCGACCGCTCGCAACTGGTCGCCGTTCTTGCCCCCTTCGCCTGGACGGCGTTGGATCATCACACTCGTCCCCGGCGATGACTTGCTGCGGGCCACGAGCACCCATCGGCTCCCGCAGCGAAGAAACTCGAACTATTAACAAAGGATCGGTTGATCCGGGGGTTGAGGACACTGTCACATATGGGCAAGCGGTGACCAGTCGAGAACCACGATCCGTGCAGCCCTAGATCACGAGCTTCCCAAACAGAGGACCACTACATGAGTACCAAACCAACGCCAGAACCGGAGAATGCGACCCTCAGGTCCAGCGAAGATCCCCACACACGAACTGAGGACCAATCGGCAAGCCGGAGGCGTGCCGAAGACGGATCTGCACAGCAGCCGACTCCAGGACCGTGGAAGGTCGAAGGAATGCCCGGAACGCCCGAACAGCACGACCGCTTCGAGGGTTGGTCCTCACGCCTTCCGGGCGGACGTTGGTTCTGGCCGATCCTGTTTTTGTTGCTCGCAATCAACTGGGTCATCACCGGCTGGTGGTTGGCTCCCCCCGCCCGGATCACAATCCCTTACACCGAGTTCGTCACCCAACTGGATGCCGGCAATCTCGTCGAGATCTCGGCAACAGGTGACTCCATTCAGGGAACGCTGACGAGTCCCTTGACCAACCCGGAATACGATGACTCGGAAGCAACAGCGTTCGAGACCGAACGACCGGAGTTCGCTGATGATGATCTCCTGCAGTCGCTCATCGACCATGACGTAGTTGTCAACGCTGAACCCACCGACCAGCCTGCGCCATTGTGGCAACAAGTGTTGCTCGGTTTCGGGCCAACCTTGCTGTTGCTATATCTCTTCTACTCCTTCTACAAGCGTATGGGCGCCGGCGGGATCGGTGCGCTCGGTGGCATCGGATCGAGCAAAGCCCAGAAATACGAACCAACCGACGATCGGGTGACATTCGATGATGTCGCCGGTATCGACGAAGCTGAAGCGGAACTAGTCGAGGTGGTGGACTTCTTGCGCCACCCGGCTAAGTACACACGGCTCGGGGCAACCATCCCCCGTGGGGTGCTGCTGTCAGGGGCACCGGGCACCGGGAAGACCCTGCTGGCTCAGGCTGTGGCCGGCGAGGCGGCAGTACCATTTTTCTCGATGGCGGCCTCAGAGTTCGTTGAGATGATCGTCGGAGTCGGTGCCAGCAGGGTGCGCGACCTCTTCGATCAGGCCAAGGAGGCTGCACCGGCGATCATCTTCATCGACGAGATCGACGGCATAGGTCGCGCCCGTGGTGGAGCCATGTCGTTTGGAGGTAATGACGAAAAGGAACAGACCCTCAATCAGATCCTTACCGAAATGGACGGGTTCACCGGCAACGAAGGTGTCATCGTGATGGCTGCCACCAACCGGCCGGACGTCCTCGATCCCGCGCTGCTCCGCCCCGGTCGGTTCGACCGTCATGTCGTTGTCAACGCACCCGATCAGACCGGCCGTGAAGCCATCCTCGGGGTCCATACACACACGGTGCCCCTTGCGGAGGGAGTCGATCTCTCCGATGTGGCTTCGCTAACACCAGGGATGGTCGGCGCCGACCTACGCAACCTCGTTAACGAAGCCGCGTTGATGGCGGCCCGGCGCGGCCACGCCGCAGTCGAGATGAGCGACTTCACTGATGCGTTGGAAAAGATCGTGCTCGGTAGCGAACGCAATATCATGATGTCACACGAGGCGCGAGAGCGCACCGCCTACCACGAATCCGGCCACGCCCTACTGGGGATCCTCGAGCCGACCGCCGACCCTGTACGCAAGGTCTCGATCATCCCCCGAGGTCGCGCTCTCGGCGTGACCCTGCAAAGCCCCGAGTCCGACGTCTACTCGTATTCAGAACCGTACCTACTAGGCAAGATCACCGGCGCCTTGGGCGGACGCGCCGCCGAAGAGCTGATCTACGGCGACCACACCACAGGCGCCGAGAATGACATCGTCCAAGCAACCCAGATCGCCCGCCACATGGTTGGCCGCTGGGGCATGTCCGACAAAATCGGTGCCGTATCGGTCCTCCCGGCCGACGAACAGCCAATGTTCTCCTTCGCCTCAGCCCAGACGTCACCCGAAACCCAAGCACTCGTCGATGCCGAAGTGCGTCGCATCACCGACGAGTGCTACCAGAAGGCATACGTCACCCTGGAATCCAACCGCGGCAAGCTCGACACCTTGACAAAAGCGCTCCTCGCCAAAGAGACGCTGGACGAGGACGAGATCAATGCGCTGGTCGGAACCGATGCCGCCATCCCCGCAGGACAGGACACCTGAGACTATGCGTGCCGTCGCGCCTCTTCTTGTGTGGCCTCTCCGCTCTAGACGGCGAGACTGGTCAGGTCGGTCCCTAAATCGCCGACCAGCTTGGCCTGCCGCAAGTGACCGGCTGCGAGCACCTTGTCCGCGACAGCGGAAACCTATGAGCGCGCCGCGTAGTCGAAGGAGGCTATGAGACCCTGACGGTCCCGCTCCCCGCCCTGGTGACCGTGACGGAGACCGGATTCACTCCCCGGTATCCAACCCTGCCGCTACGACGACGAGCCGCCGCCGCCGAGATCATGCGCATGGGGGCGGATCAACTGGCGCTGTCTGCAGACAGCGCTGGTCTGGAAACCTCCCCCACCAAAGTCGCCCACATGGAGAATGTGCCGCTGCCTTCGGTCGAAACAGGGTATGTCGGCACCGATCTGAGTTCCGACGATCTCCTGACAGATCTGCGAAAACGTGGCGCGCTTCAGACAAACGCCACAAGTCTGCGCAAGCAGCCCACAAGCGACGCTGAGCTAGCGACAAGCGAAGCCGACCATCGGTCCCCGCCGTGCTGGTGGTTTGCGAGTTCGCCGACGGCGGGCTTGCCGCGGTATCTGCCGAGCTCCTGTCCAGGGCTCGGCCACTCGCAGATGAACTGGGAGGAAGCGTTGCGGCCCTCATCGCTGGTGACGGGCTCGATCGGGCGATCGAGGATGCGGCGACGTTCGGAGCAGATCTCGAATTGGTCGCGGACGACCCCCGCCTCAACACCGGATTGGCCGCCGACTGCACGGACCTTGAGATTGCCGACTGGACTCGGCGCGGCCACACCTACAAGCGTTTTCTCCATCAGGTCAGGCCAGCGATGGGAAGCAGCGTATTAGCTACATGCGTCTGCCCGGAAACTCGACCTCAAATGGCATCCGTTCTCCCCGGGGTCTTCTCCTCCGCACCAGCACCGCGGAACGCGCATGTCGAGTCCGTAGCCGTCGACCTGTTGCCCGACGATCTCGTCGTGACGGTCATCGATCGCGAGGTGCAGCACAGCGACACGAAACTGTCGGATGCCCCCATCGTCGTTGCCGGAGGAGCGGGATGCTCAGCCGACAACTGGCATCTCGTTGAAGAACTCGCCGCTCCGCTCGGCGGTCGAGTTGCCGCTTCACGAGCTGCCGTCGAAGCGGGCCGCTCTGAGCGGGCACTACAGGTAGGCCAGATCGGAACTACGGTCAAACCCGACCTCTATGTTGCATGCGGAGTCTCTGGAGCCTTTCAGCACGTGATAGGGATGAGACCAGCCAAGACTGTGGTCGCCATGAACCGTGACCCCGACGCCACCATCTTCCAATTCGCCCACTACGGCGTCGTCGGCGACGTAGCGGACACGCTTCCCCGACAAATAGTGGCGTTACGCTCTCCGTGAGTCCGCGCCAGGCGAAGGCAACGGGCGTCTCTGAGCCTCAGAGGTGGCGGTCTTTCTTTATTTCATCTTCGAACCGATGTATCTGAGCGTTGGTCGCTCGAATTCGCTCGGCCTGGCTGTGGATTTCCTTAGCTGCATCGGCGCTGAGGTCGCGCCCTTCGGCCTGCTCGTAGGCGTGCAACACCCAGTTCGACCCGGCCCGGACGATCCCGAGATTGACGCGCCGATCATCGATTTCGCGATATCCAATTCGGATCCGCTCTGCAAGCCGCAGGCGCCAG
>RCNE010001504.1_pt1 | contig 12621 bp, 11 predicted proteins | sample 2041361 | NCBI WGS metagenome assembly RCNE01 (sample SAMN09708229, study PRJNA481090) | Marine sediment metagenome, whole genome shotgun sequencing project.
AAAAAACTTATTGGTAGTTCGCCACCAGCAAAAATGTAAACAAGGTCAATATTTAGTTCGTTGGTATTACCGTCAACGTTGATTTTTAGGAGAACACTTTTCGTGCTGATAGACACTAAGTTAGAGTTAAATACCACGTTAATTGCATCATCGGCTATCGCTTTCTCTATTATTTCTCTATTTTTTGGTTTTAACCTAGCGAACTTATCCTTTCTGTAGGAGAGTGTTACGTCATTTTCATTTGTTAGGAGTAGGGCTGATTCAATAGCGGAATCGCCACCACCTACAACGATGATTTTCTTTCCTTTTATTTGTTCTGGCTCCAATAACCTATAGGCTACATTCTGAGATTCCTCCCCCGGAATACCTAATTTTCTGGGCGACCCTCTTCTTCCGATAGAAAGGAGTACCTGGTTGCATATATAGTCCCTGTCTTGGTTGGTGGTAATTTTAAAAGTCCCGTTTTCCAATGGGATGATAGCATCCACTTTAGTATGTTCAACAATTTCAAGTTCGTGTTCAGAAATAACTTTTTTCCAAAGAGTCAACAATTCATCCTTCGAAGTATCGTATAACTTTACCTTGCCATACAGGGGTAGTTCCATAGGTGCCGTCATTACGAGTTTAGCCCTAGGAAATGTGTAAACAGTACCTCCTAGCGAATCTTGTTCAAGTGTAATTGAGGTCATTCCTTTTTCTTTCGCCGCAAGGGTAGCCGCTATTCCAGCGGGTCCCGCACCTATGATGATGACATCTAAAACCCCCTCCTGAGAAGATTTTTTTTCTTTTGCCATGTTATCAATGGCCATTTGCCCCTGCTCGACACTATTTTTAATAAGCCCCATACCGCCTAATTCACCTGCGATATAGATGCCTTTAATATTGGTTTCATAGTCTTCATTCACATGTGGGAGGTCAATCCCACGAGCCTCTGTACCTATTCGCAAGGTGATAGCTTCAACAGGGCAAGCATGAAAACAAGCCCCATGGCCTATACAATTGGAAGTATTTATTACAGTGGCTATGCCATCGACTATTCCTAAAATATCTTTTTCAGGACAGGCGGTAACACAAGCGCCACTACCAATACAAGTACCAAGATCTATATGCGGGTATAAAGAAACAGGTTCAAATAAACCTTCTTCCTTCGCAACACTAACTTTATGTTCTATTTTTACGGATTTGACCTTTTTTTTATGGAGATAGAATACTATAATCCCTGCACACAGTAAAAATACGGAGCTGTATATAATGACCTGTTCTAAAATAAGTTCATCCATTAGAATATCCATTTATAGCCAAAAGCTAAGGTTACCGCTACATGAATGACGACAACAATGAGCATAATTATGGCGAAGGGCATATGTATAACATGCCAATATTTGAATAGTTTTTGCATTTTTTGCAATCTGCTGATTCTTTTGGATAAAACGATTTCCTTTTTGACCAATTGAATAATGGTTTGTCTATCCGTTTTGGGTAAATCTTTGCGATTTAACACCTTTTTTAAAAAACGTAATTTCTTTCTAGCTTCCGTTGTGTTTTCCTTATCTATTAAATTGGCGACGATAGCTATTGTATTTGTTTCCAACTGATATTTTTGATGCAATACTACAGCGAGGTCAGTTTTCGTATCCTTAAGTTCGCTCAAAGTCATTTGTCTTCCCTCAATGGTTTTTGGAATTTGATTGTAAATGAAACGTCCTATTACGCCACTTAAAACAACGGCCACCATGCTCCAAAAAGCAACAGAAACGATTCCTCCAAACTTAAAGGCCGTATGAAAGAGTATCAGAATCGGACCTAAAGTGCATAGGAAAATATGAAACTCTAGTAGATATTTTAAACGAATCTGTTTTGCTAGAAAATTGTATCGCTTTCTTGCAATATAGATGACTACCCCAAATGTAATCATGAAGGTGCCTATGATGCCCAATCCCTGTCCATATATTCCGCTTGGTTTAAACCAATTGTGATGGGGGTGATAAAAACGTTCTTCTAAGGAGGTTGCGTAGTAGGTAAAGCCAGTATAAAATAGATACACAGTAACCATTACGGTAATAAGTACCATAGCTGTAATGAAGGTGTTATGTGCTGACTTTGTCAAACGAATAGGTTTATAAGTCGGGGCTATTAGTGTTAACGCTGATTTAGGGTAAAAATTGGGTTTCTTTAAAGATTATAAGTTAAAAATTCAATTTTGGAGATGTTTATTAAAAGATTAGAAATCAAACTTTTAGAAAATATTTGTTGGATGTTAGTTCTACGGGCACCGTTTCTGAAAAAATGTTAATTGAATAGTACCATAAAACGAACATTTAAAGGGACTATTCTTTCTCTTCTTTTTTCTTCTGCCTCTCCAACTTCTTAAAATATCCTTTGGTCAAAAAGTTGTGTTTTAATGCCTCCATATTTTCATTGAATCGCTCCGTGCCCTCTTCAATGTTCTGCATGGTCCTATCCAATTGATTAACTAAAACAGTATCTTTTGAAAGGTAGTTTATAGCGCCATCCCCTTCTTTTATGCCTTCCATAATCGTATTCAGGTCTTGTGTCATTTTTTCGATTTCAATAGATGATGTTTCTAGATTTTGAATGATATTTTTTATCTTTCCACCAGAAATAGTATCACTGAGTAGCACCCCGGCAGTACTTTCCTCAAAATTAATCTGCTTTACCATTTTGTTCAATTCTGCCATAGTGGCATTTGCGTTAGTGCTCGTGAACTTGAGGTTGGCAATAGTTTCCTGAACGTCGTTTGCCATAGTGGTGTCATTTAGAAATCTTCCCAATGTTCCCTTGCCTTGGTTTAATGCTCGGGTAACTTTCAAGAGGTCGGCAGTCAACAATGCGGCATTTTCATTGGTAGTGTTCAACGTGTTCATCATATCTTGGGTGGCTACTTTACTAAAAGATTGCAATTCCTCGCCTGGCTGTATCAATTGGGTAGTGCCCTCCCCTGGAACAATGTTGATCAACATACTACCTACTAATCCATCTGATCCAATAGTGGCAACAGCATTTTTTCTGATATGCTTTTGCATTTTTTCTTCGATAATCATATGCACTCGAATTGTAGTATCATTGACCATTTCTATTTTATTTACCGTACCCACATTTATTCCGGAGAAACGAACGTTATTTCCATTTTGGAGTCCGCTGGCGTTCTTGAACGTCGCGGTAATGTTAAAGGTCTTTCCAAACATATTCTGTCGGTTGCCTACGAGATAGGCAGCCAGAAGTAGCAGTAATGTACCTACGACTACAAAAATACCCAATCTTAAATTTTCAAATGTTGTCTTTGCCATGGTATTATTTTTTAAAAAATGCCTCTACTTTTGAGTCTGCGGATGTAGATAATTCGGCATAGGTGCCTTGGGCGTAGTTGATGCCATCTACTAATAGAATCATCCGTTCCGAGATTACCCTTGCACAATCCACATCGTGTGTAATGATTAAGGAAGAGGTATTGTATTTTTTTTGAATGCTTCGCATCAGTTCAATGATTTCTTTGGCGGTAATGGGATCTAAACCACTTGTTGGTTCATCATACAAAATGATTTTGGGTTTCAATATCAATGTACGTGCCAATGCAATCCGCCTTTGCATCCCGCCGGAGAGCTCTGCGGGCATCAAATTCATCGTGTGCGCTAGCCCTACATTTTCCAGTGCTTCCAGTACAAGGGGCGTTGTATCTTGAATTACACCCATTCTTTTTTTGTGCCTTCGCATGGGGAATTCAAGATTCTCACGTACGGTCATGGAATCGTATAAGGCACTTCCTTGAAAAAGAAATCCGATATCTGAACGTAATTCATCCAAGGTTTGGCGATTTAAGGTCGATATTTCTTTTCCCATAACCTCGATGTATCCGCTATCGGGAGCCATCAAACCAACCAAACATTTAATCATCACAGATTTTCCTGAGCCAGATTTACCCATGACAACCACATTTTCCCCTTCATACAGTTCCATATCAAATCCGTTCAAGACATGATTATCGCCAAAGGTTTTGTGCACATCACGAATACGGATGACCGCCTTTCTTTCTTCTGTAGAAACAGATTCAGTTGGAGAAGTTTTGTTCTTATATGTAGTGCCTTCGTTTGTCATAATTCATAAAAGATATCGGAAACAAAAACAGCGATAAAATCTACTACAAAAACTAATAGCGAGGCCATAACCACCGCTGTATTTGCAGCTATACCAACACCTGCTGTTCCTTTTTTACTATAATAGCCCTTAAAGCAGCCTACCAAACCGATGACAAATCCAAAAAAGAAAGACTTCACCGTAGCTGGTATAATATCACCAAAACTTAAGGCATCAAAAACAATATTAAAATAGAGCTGAAAAGACACATCGCCTTTCAAATTCTCCACCAATGCCGAACCGTATAAGGCAATTAAATCACCAAAAACAACCAACAAAGGAAGCATCAGTGTTGTTGCAAGAATACGGGTTACGACCAAATATTTAAAGGGATTGGTACCGGAAACCTCCATCGCGTCAATTTGTTCGGTCACACGCATAGAGCCTAGTTCAGCCCCTATTCCGGAGGCAATGCGTCCCGCACAAATGAGTGCGGTAATCACAGGGCCAATTTCTCTGACTATGGAAATACCTGTCATATTGGGCATCCAAGAAACTGCACCGAATTCAATAAGGGTAGGTCTAGATTGTAAGGTCATTACTAGGCCTATAATAAACCCTGTCACCCCAACTAGGACCAAGGAACGATTACCCATTTGGTAACACTGTCGTAATAATTCTCTGAACTCAAAAGGAGATGTAAAAACTTCTTTAAAAAACCGACCTGCGAAATAGGAGAGTTCCCCAATCTGAACGAAAAACTGTTTGATACGGTCTACTAATTTCGATTTTATGAGTTTAGTAACGGATATTTCAGACATATTCAAATATAAATCGGACAGGCTTCTCAACAAATGACCTTTATCATATTAATCTTATGAGGATTATCATTTTTAGCTGCTTTTGCATAGCCTACTTTTAATGCTGGATACAACCAGTCATAATATGAAAGATGAGTCAAATAAAAACCCCTTCTATTTAAGCGAGGAGCGTGCTTTTCTAGATGGTCCTCGTAATCGGTTCAAAGAACTTTGGTTTACGTTTAAGGTACAGTATCACTTTATCAGGGCCTTTCGAAAACTTCACTTTATTGGACCTTGTGTCACAGTTTTTGGATCGGCAAGGTTCAAGGAGGACAATACGTGCTACAAAAAGGCGGAAGAAGTGGGGAAAGCACTATCCGAAATAGGTTTTGCCGTCATGACGGGTGGTGGACCAGGAATTATGGAAGCTGCCAATAAGGGCGCATATCAGAATAATGGGTATTCCATTGGTTGCAATATTATATTGCCATTTGAACAGAAACCCAATCCTTATCTGCATAAATGGATCAATATTCCTTATTTTTTTGTTCGGAAGTTTTTGTTGCTGAAATACTCATATGCTTTTGTTGTTATGCCCGGAGGTATTGGTACTTTAGATGAACTCTTCGAGGCCTTGACACTAATTCAGACCAAAATGATACACCATTTTCCAGTAGTACTTTTTGGAAAGGCATACCATAAGGAGCTATATGAACATATCAGCACAATGGCCAAAAATGAAAGTATTTCTCCAGAAGATATTGATTTGTTATTCTTAACGGATTCTGTGGAGGAAATGAAGGCACATCTTAAAGAGTATGCGGTCAAGAGATTCGGACTCATCAAAAAACCCATGGAAACGAGATGGTGGTTTGGCGAGACCAAGCCGACACGTCTATGATAAAGGTCATTTTTTTGTATCCGCCCGTGAACTACATTTATCTTATGAAAACATCGGTAGAAATACAAAATCTCAAATGTGGTGGTTGTGGTACCATAAATACCTATAAGTTAAACGCGCTTAAAGATGTCGACAATGATTTGGTCGCTATTGAGAACAGCGCTGTATATTTCGAATACACGACCGAAGCCTTTTTTGAGCAGTCAAAGAAAACCTTAGCCAGACTAGGCTACCCTTTAGCGTATGATAAGAACACTTTCGGGCGTAAGACCAAATCCTATATTAGTTGTGCTAGGGATAAAATGGGAAGCTGATATGGTTCGATTTGTATACTATGGTATATCGTTTCTCTTTTTGGCTTCATGTAATGCCCGAAACCCACCGACATTAGAAAAAGGGCAAGCCAAAGTCGATACCTCGCAAACTCATTCTAAGGAATCTAAAGTACCGAAAAAGGTACGGATTGCTAAAAATATTATTATTGAGGAGTACTTTAAATATATTGATTCCTTAGTAAGTAAGTATGATTCTTTAGTACCCTATACATTATCAGAACACGTATTGGTTCGAAATAATCCTTGGATAATGGATACGCTGGCGAATACGGATTACTACCGGATGATTGCCCGTGATTCCTTTGTGTATGATCAGCGGAAAATGATTGTGCTACCCAAAGGAAATATATTAAAGATTCCCGATTCCCTTGCAGCTTGCCAAATTCTTGAAGATTTTGCCAACACAGAAATCGACGTTAATATTCCTGAATTCAAATTGCGTATATTTCAAGATTCAATTTTGTTGCATACATTTCCTATTCGGGTAGGGCAGAACAGGGAGCGCTATTTGAAATTTGGCGACCGAATGACTGCTTTGCGAACCAAGACGGGCAAAGGAATCATTGTTGACCATGTCAAGCACCCGGAATTCTACAACCCGGTAGATGGTAAACAATTTTATGTAACGAAAAGAGATGACGGAAGAACGACGGTCATGCCTCAAATTCCTTGGATTGAAACCGAAATCAATGGAATCAGAAACGGACAGATGATACACCCGACTACCAATCCAAAAACGTTAGGAAAAGCTTATTCCAATGGATGTATTGGCACTAAAGAGGCCGATGCTTGGATTATCTATTATCATGTGCCCTTAGGTACCAAAATCAAGATTCGATATGATTTGAAGAACTATGAAGAAGGTCTGGTAATCTCTATACTAAAAGATATTTACGGTAATAACGATTAAAGTTCTTCGTGCCTTCTTTGTCTTTTTTTAGGGGTATGAAGCGCTTCGCTGATTTGTGTGTTCTCTCCGATAAGGATTGGATACCATCGATTATGATTTTGAAGTCTTGGTGTTGCTGCACCCTTTTTTCAATTTTAGGTAATTTGGCTATAGAAATGAAGTACTGGTTATCAATAACCTATAATTTTATCTATTCGTATTCTTATAATCCGAATGCAAATGCTTTTTCAACCTTCTGGCTGGTACAAAAATCTTTGATTTGTATATATGCTATTCCCATAGTTTCCGTTAGTAGCTTGTTTTATTGAAGTTGTTGATAAAGTTCTTTTGTCGTTCGGTACGTTTGGAAGGAAGTTTTACGGTATTGGTAATATAGAAATCTCCAAATCGATTTTCCTTTTTATATTTTGGAAACTCTTGTCTTTACGTTTTACTTTGGTGCCATTCACTGCTCTTGGTTTTACCTTGAGGTTAACTATGCCATCCCAAAAAAGAAAATCCAATCATTTTGATGATTGGATTTTACTTCTCAAGTTAGTTTAAAGTAGTACAGAATTAACTAATTACATCTGTTACTCCTGGCGTAGGAATTGGATAACGCCCATCCGCATCAGGCATAGTAGGCGGTGTGGAATCCCAATTTAAATCCTTTGGAACCAATAGTTTTTCGGACTTCATTGCTTCTTCCCAAGTAATTACTTTCCCAGAATAGGTGGCCATTCTTCCCAAGATAGCGGTCATGGTACTTTTTGCTCCGTTTTCTGCATCGCTAATGACTTCATTATTACGTATGGATGCAAACAATCTATCATGTTCTACTTGATAAGGATTCGGGTCGTTTTTTCCCCGGTGTTCAAAGACAGTATTCCCTTCTAGATCTACGATACTAGCTGTACCTGCATCCTTCATGTCGATACGACCTTTCGTGCCTTGAAAATTTTCCCCTACTTTGGACCATGTTCCTGGCTGATGACGACATTGACTTGAGATTACAGCACCACTTGGGTAGGTGAATTCTACAAAATGATGGTCAAATATTTCTCCATGATCTATTCCGGTGCGTATTTGCCTACCACCCATTCCTTGAGCTGAAATAGGATACTCGCCTAAAAACCAATTGGCTACGTCTATGTTATGAATGTGTTGCTCTAAAATATGGTCTCCGCACAGCCAATTGAAATAGTACCAATTACGCATTTGGTATTCCATTTCGGTCTGGCCAGCTTTTCTAGGGCGTACCCAAACACCGCTACTGTTCCAATACACTTGCCCTGAAGTGATTTTCCCTATGGCATTCTCTTTAATTTTCTCTGCAATCGCTAGATAATTATCTTGATAATGACGTTGGAGTCCAACGACCACATTCAATTTTTTCTCCTTTGCCACCTTTGCCATCTCCAGCACCTTGCGTATTCCGGGAACATCTGTAGCCATGGGTTTTTCCATAAAAATATGTTTACCAGCGTTAACTGCATATTCAAAATGGTGAGGTCGGAATCCGGGAGGAGTTGCTAAAATAACCACATCAGCTTGGTCAATGGCTTTTTTATAGGCATCGAAGCCTACATACTTATGTTTGTCTTTTACATTTATTTTACCAGTTCCTTCATAGGCTTTTTGTAGGTTGGTAAAGCTCTTGTCTAATTGATCTTGAAAAGCATCAGCCATGGCAACCAATTCTATATTTTCATCTGCCTTTAGTGCTTGGTTGGCAGCTCCAGTGCCACGACCACCACAGCCCACAACGGCAATTTTTAATTTTTTGTCATTAAAAACATTGACCATAGCACTCATTTCCATACCAGGTAAAAACATTCCTGCTGTCAATAAGGCACTACTTTTAACAAAACCTCGTCTAGATGGTGTTAATACATCCCGTTTTAATTCCTCTAATTTCCCCATGTTTTCAATTTTATAGTATTATAATTCTTGGTTCCAATATTTTTTCATTTCGGTAGGTGTAGGCGTAGTTACCTGACGTACGATTCTAAACCCAACGAAAGGTGCATCCGTATTCCACCATTTGCTTTTTGGAAATTGTGGATCTCGCATTTTCCACCGTTCTATGGAGGGTGTTCTTTCCGCGCTCCGTAAAGCTTCTGCATCGTCATCATATGAACCACCACGAACCGTTCTAGGATATTCTTCTATGGCTGGCTCCCAAGGATTTAGATTTGGTTTTTTTCTTTTTTTATATGCTTCGGGCAGGTGTTGGTCCAGAGTCCATTCCGCGACATTACCATGCATATCATGCAGTCCCCAAGTATTTGGTTTTTTCTGACCCACTTTGTGGTAGGTATTATTACTGTTTTTGTAGTACCAAGCATAGTCGTCCAACTCGGTTATATCATCTCCAAAATTATAGGCAGTGCTGCTGCCTGCCCTTGCGGCATATTCCCATTCTGCTTCCGTTGGTAATCGATAAAAATAACCCGTTTTAGCGGACAGCCACTCGCAAAAGGCAGACGCTGCATGATGGGTTACATTCCCAACAGGCAATCCGGCTTCGGTACCCATTCCCAAACTCATATCTACATAAGGTACGGTAGCTCCGGCCAATACGTCCACTTCTATTTTAACATCTGAACCCTTTGCTGTATTGGTCACCGCATCAATAGTTCTATTTACAAATAGATTATAGAGCGCCCAAGTTACTTCATATTTAGACATCCAAAAGGCATCTAATAGTACTTTATGTTCAGGGCCTTCATCGGTTTCTCTTTTTGCTTCGGATTCGGGACTTCCCATGGTAAATGTTCCTTCCGGTATGGAAATCATATCAATTACGATATCTGAACCTGTAAGCTCTTGTTGGTAGCCGTAACCTTTTTGTTCTTGTGAAAAACAAGAAAAGAATCCTAAAAAGCACAGGAGTAGGAGCGAAGTAGTTCTGAAATTCATTTCTTAAATATAGATTATTTCTACCTAAAAAAAGACAGTTTTAGACCAAAGTGAGCGCTTGTATGGCTGTTTGTATGGAAAATAACAAATACCTAAGCATAGTTTAGTGGTGTATTTCATTGATTATTCTTTCTACTTAAAGCCAAAAGAATGTTTTGGAAATAATGAACTAGGTGTTGGTTTGGATACTACGGTTTATGCTATGAAATAATTAAAATGGAGTCGACTCTTCCCATTTTTGACTTTAGAAAAGTACGAACTGCACTACCCTCTAAAAAGAAAAAATCGTTCCTTAAGTTCCTCAATGGCAGTAGCCTTATTGGTAGTAATATATTTTAAGGCTTCATCGGTGAATTCTTGGCCTTTGTCTGTTAAGGAGATAATTTGGTTAGATGTATGTATGAGGTTGTTCTTGGCGGCTAATTCTAATACGGTTTTCGCACGGACTTTCTGCCAGTTGATATGCTCGCGAAGGTGGTTCACATGGCGTTCTTCTTCTTCTGTGTGGTTTTGAAGATGAAGCAGAAATATTAAAAGGGAAACTTCCACCCGTTGTTGTCGTTCCCTGAAAAATCCGTACAAAACCCCTTGTTTTGGGGAGAACAAATAGGCGGATAAAAATAGGATGCCCAAGACAGTTGTCATAGAGCCAGCGATAGAGGCGTCCAGAATATTTGCCATCCAGTAACCAGCTATAGCAGCTATGACACCAAACAAACAGCTTAACAACAACATTCGTTTTAGGTCGTCTGTGAGTAAATAGGCAGTTGCAGCAGGTGCTATTATAAGCGCAACGACCAAAACGGCACCAACGGCATCAAAAGCACCCACAATAGTAACTGATGAAACTGTCATAAGTCCGTAATGAAGTAGTACAGGAGAGAACCCTAAGGTAGTGGCCAAACCTTTGTCAAACGTACTCAATTTCAGCTCTTTGAAGAATAAAAACAACAGTACTACGGAAATCAATAAGATAATCCCAATAACCCAAAGGGATTTAGGTCCCATATCTGTTCCTGATATTAGGAGTCGGTCAAAGGGGGCAAATGCCAGTTCACCTAGCAGTACTGCATCGATATCTAAATGAACATCATTTGCATTTTTGGCAATGAGAATAACTCCGATACTGAACAAAGCGGGGAAAACCAATCCGATAGCCGTATCTTCTTTTACCAAGCCTGTCTTTTGTATAAATTCTACCAGAACCACGGTGATAACGCCTGTAAGTGCCGCCAATAAAATAAGTAAGGGCGAATTCAAATCTTGTGTTATGAAAAAGCCTAAAACGATACCCGGAAGGATGGCATGACTAATAGCATCGCTAATCATCGCCATTTTTCTTAGTACTAAAAAAGTACCAGGCAAAGCGCAGGCAACCGCTACTAAAGCAGCGATCAGTTGTATTTCTATTTGCGCGTTAGTCATTATTTTTTCCTATTTGGTTAAAAATAGATTCCGCTTCTACATAGCCTTTTTCTGTCATGGCCCAGTCGCTACCAGTAATATAAACAAATTCTTTTTCTTCTAATTTGGTTAATGTTTTTCTGGTAAAACCCTGGAAATTGTTGAGGATACGAATAGCATGCGGATGCGATACACTTTCGTGATTCTTGGCAATGTGGTACATAAAAGTTAAGGTCTTTTTAAGGTGGAGTTCCCTCCGGTTTCTTCTAAACCGAATTTCTCTAAACAGCAATCCGCGTCCTGGTGAAAAGATAAAGGAGATAACTACAAAAGCCGCTGCCACCAAAACGATAACAGGCCCTGTTGATAGGTTGTTCTGGCTGGCGCTAATCGCGGTTCCAAAAACTCCTGAAAATGCTCCAAAAACAGAGGCTAAAATAACCATCACGCCTAGGCTATTGGTCCACTGCCTGGCAGCAGCAGCAGGCGCGAGAAGCATAGCGCTCATAAGTACTACGCCAACGGTTTGCAGGCCTAGGACGATTGCTAGTACGATAAAAGTGGTGATTAAAATATCTAAGAAACTGGTGTTGAAGCCTAAGGTTTTGGTATAATCCGCATCAAATAGTAGGAGTTTAAGCTCTTTCCAAAATAAAAGGAGTACGAAAAGACTAATACCGGTAACAGTGGCCATAATCCACACATCTTTCTCCACCAATGTAGCGGCTTGACCAAAAAGGTATTTATCAAGGCCCGCTTGGTTCGCATTTGGCATTTTTTGAATAAAGGTAAGGAGCAGCATTCCAAAACCAAAAAATAGAGAAAGAATGAGTCCTAAAGCGGTATCACTTTTTAAACGTGTACGCTTTACAATACCTTTAATCCAAAAGGTTCCCACGAGACCACTAATAAGTGCACCGATTAAAATATAGTTTGCATCCTTAACCCCAGTAATTAAAAAGGCAATCGCGATTCCTGGAAGCGCAGCATGTGAAATTGCATCCCCCAAAAGGCTTTGTTTGCGCAGAACAGCAAAACTACCCAGCATACCACAGATAGCACCCAAAATAGCAGTGCCGAGCGTAATGGTTCGCAAGGTGTAGTCCGTGAAAAAATCAATCAGTTCCATTCCTATTGATTTACTGCGACTTTATAGTTTATCCCATAGGTTTTGGTAAGATTGTCGTCATTGAAAATATCCATTACAGGACCCGATGCTATTCCCTTTACATTAAGAAAGGTGACCCAATCAAAATATTCAGGAACTGTTTGTAA
>RCNE010001505.1_pt1 | contig 12618 bp, 16 predicted proteins | sample 2041361 | NCBI WGS metagenome assembly RCNE01 (sample SAMN09708229, study PRJNA481090) | Marine sediment metagenome, whole genome shotgun sequencing project.
TCAAATATATATAATAAATTACTTTAATTACTTTTGCTTAAAATTTATACTAAATGAACACATTCACAATCACTATAGAAAATACCCCAAATGATGCCGTAATAAAATTTGTAGCTAATACCATCTTAACGGATGGAAGCTTTGAATATAACAATGTTGAAGAAGTGAAAAATTCGACATTAATTCAGCAATTTTTTCACTTACCTTTTGTTAAAAAAGTATTCGTTACTGCTAATTTTATAGCAATTGAACGTTTTAATATTGTTGAATGGCAAGATGTGCAAGATGAACTGAAAACTGTCATTGAAAATCATTTGAATACCAATCAGAGTTTATTTACTCAACATCAAAATAAACAAGTGGTTATTGAAGTTTATGGAGAAAGCACACCCAACCCTGCAGTAATGAAGTTTGTAACCAACAAATTATTAACTTCTCAAAATATTGAAGTAAAAACTATTGATGATGCCACAGAAGTTCCAATAGCAAAAGCGTTATTTAATTTTGCGTTTGTAGAAGAAGTTTTTATTTCAGAAAATTATATTTCTATTACCAAAAGCAAGAATATAGAATGGTTTGAAATTACAACTGAGCTACGAGATTTTCTAAAAAATTACATCATAGAAAATAAGCCTGTTATTACCGAAAATTATACGCCAATCGTACATAAAGAGACTGAAATAGAACCTATAGACATTAAGAATCTAGATGACATTTCACAAGAAATAATTGCTATTTTAGATGAATATATAAAGCCTGCTGTTACTTCAGATGGCGGCAATATCATGTTTCAATCTTATGATACGAATAGTAAAACAGTAAATGTTATTTTACAAGGTGCTTGTAGCGGATGCCCATCATCAACCATTACGTTGAAAAACGGAATTGAAGCGACCCTTAAACAATTATTACCGAATAAAATAGAAGAAGTAATTGCTATAAATGGTTAATACTTTTTTTAAGATGCCAACAATTTTGTATCTTTATAAATAAACATTTTTTTAACCAAAAAACTAAATAGTTATGGCAGTAATGAAAGTTATCGAAGTATTAGCAAATTCTGACAAAAGTTGGGAAGATGCAACTCGCAAAGCAGTAAAACATGCTTCAAAAAGTGTAAAATACATCAAATCGGTATTTGTACAATCGCAAAGTGCCGTTGTAGATGGTGATGATGTAGCGGAATTCCGTGTAAACGTAAAAATTACTTTTGAAGTAAAATAAAAGTAATAGACCAATAAAAAAAGCGCTTAGATTGATCTCTCAGCGCTTTTTTTATTAAATTCATCTTGAGTTTATGTTTGTATATTTGAAAAAAATAATAATGTCCCATCGATTTTTTCTTATTCTTCTTATTCCAATCATAGCAATTAGTTGCACAAGTCAAAATAAAAAACAAATGGCTAATCATACGCATACCAATAATCTCATTAACGAAACAAGTCCTTACCTATTGCAACATGCACATAATCCTGTAGATTGGCATCCATGGAATGAGGAAACGTTAGCATTGGCAAAAAAAGAAAATAAACTGATGCTTATTTCTGTAGGTTATGCGGCTTGCCATTGGTGTCATGTGATGGAACGCGAAAGTTTTGAAGACACCGCTGTTGCGAACATAATGAATCAAAACTTCATTAATATAAAAGTAGATAGAGAAGAACGACCAGACGTAGATCAAGTCTATATGAATGCTGTACAGTTAATGACTGGTAGAGGCGGTTGGCCACTAAATTGTATTGCATTACCAGATGGCCGCCCTGTTTGGGGAGGCACTTATTTCCCTAAAGAAAGTTGGATTGATGCGCTAATTAAGATATCTAAAGTTTACAAAGAACAGCCAGAAAAAATGGAAGAATATGCTTCAAAACTTACTGAAGGCATTAAAAATTCCGATTTAATCACCCTCAATACTAATGAACAAATATTTTCAAAAATAGAAATAGATACTGTAGTTTCTAACTGGGAGAAATATAGAGATTTTGACCTTGGCGGAAGTGCTGGAGCTCCAAAATTTCCTATGCCTACTAATTATGAATTTCTATTGCGTTATGGTATGCAAACTTCTAATACTAAAATTTTAGATCAAGTAAATACAACACTTACCAAGATGGCTTTAGGTGGTATTAACGATCAAGTTGGAGGTGGTTTTGCACGTTATTCAGTAGATGTAAAATGGCATATCCCTCACTTTGAGAAAATGCTGTATGATAATGGTCAACTCGTTAGTTTATATTCGAATGCTTATTTAGCGACAAAAAATCCTTTATATAAACAAGTTGTTTATCAAACCACCGAGTTTATAGAAAGAGAATTAACTCATAAAAATGGCGGATTTTACTCTTCGCTTGATGCGGATAGTAATAATGCGAAAGGTGATCTCGAAGAAGGCGCTTTTTATCTATGGAATGAAACTGAATTAAAGAATATAATTACCGAAGATTTTGAACTGTTTAAAGCCTTTTATAATATTTCTAATGAATGGAAATGGGAACATGAAAACTTCAATTTACATCGTACAAAAACAGACGAAGAAATAAGTAAAAAGTATAAACTTTCTCAAGAAGAACTACGTAAAAAAGTAAATGTTTGGAGAGCTACTTTACTAAAAGAACGCGAAAAAAGAAGTCGCCCGAGGTTAGATGATAAAATATTGACTTCTTGGAATGCCTTAATGTTAAAAGGGTATGCAAATGCCTATCGCGTTTTTAACGATGATCACTTTTTAAAAATGGCATTAAAAAATGGCAACTTCATTATTCAAAATCAATTAAGAAAAGATGGAGGCTTGAATAGAAATTTTAAGAATGGCAAAAGTAATATCAATGCCTACCTCGAAGATTACGCAACCACAATTGATGCTTTTCTACATTTATATCAAGTTACTTTAGATGAACAATGGCTGCAAAATGCGAAGCAATTAGCAGACTATTGCTATGACCATTTTTATGACTCAACAAGTCAACTATTTTATTTCACTTCAGACACTGATGATAATTTGATTGCTCGTAAAATTGATACCGATGACAATGTGATTCCTGCTTCTAACTCGATTATGGCTACGAATTTATTTTTATTAGGCCATTATTATGGCAACAAAAAATATAGTGATAACGCCTCACAAATGTTACATAATGTGAAAGATAAGGCCTTGAGCTATGGAGGTAATGCTTCTAATTGGTTATCGTTATACCTCAATTATATAGGAGATTTTTATGAAGTTGCTATTTCTGGCAAAGATGCAAAAGCTCGATTAGAAGAGCTCAGCAAACACTATATCCCAAATAAGCTAATTGTTGGGAGTACAAAAGATAGTAACTTACCATTATTAGAATATAAATTCAGTGAAAATCAAACTACAATTTATGTATGTATTGATGGTGCGTGTCAAATGCCCGTTACAGAAACTGAGAAAGCTTTAAACCAACTAAAAACAACTATAGAATGAATACTTTACAACTAATTTTAATAGGTATTGTAGCCTTTTTACATTTCTATTTTTTAGTACTAGAAATGTTTTTTTGGACCAAACCAAGAGGGCAAAAAGCATTTGGTCTTACTCCTGAATTTTCTGAACAATCTAAAGTATTAGGAGCCAATCAAGGTTTGTATAATGGCTTTTTATCGGCTGGTCTTATATGGTCGCTTATAGATGGTAATTATGGGAATCAAATTGCAATTTTCTTTTTGAGCTGTGTGATAATTGCCGGTATTTATGGTGCGTATTCAACAACAAAAATAAAACTCTTTTATATTCAAGCTATACCTGCAATTATTGCACTAGTTTTAACCTTATTAAAAATTTATAATTAAGATGGATTTAGAAAAAATTATTGACACTGTTACTACTTATGGTACCGAATACGGATTAAAAGTATTAGCAGCCATTGTTATATGGATTATTGGATCTTGGATTATTAAAAAAATAATGCGAGTTGCGAAAAATGTAATGATGAAGAAAGAATATGATGAAAGTTTACAAAAGTTCCTGTTAAACCTGATAAGTTGGACTTTTAAAATTTTATTAATTGTTGTGATATTGGGTCAATTAGGCATTGAAACCACCTCATTTGCAGCAATATTGGCTGCAGCAGGCTTAGCTGTTGGTTTGGCCTTACAAGGTTCTTTATCTAATTTTGCTGGCGGTGTTTTAATGATGGTATTTAAACCTATAAAAATTGGTGACTTAATTGAAGCACAAGGTGAGCTTGGCGTGGTAAAAGAAATAGAAATTTTCACTACGAAACTTATCACACCTGGCAATAAACTAGCCATAATACCTAATGGGATATTATCTAATGGTACCATTAAAAATTATACGGCAGAGGGTAAACTTCGTATTGATTTAACTTTTGGTGTTGGCTATGATTCAGACATAAAAAAAACCAAAGAAGTTTTATTTAATGTTTTAACTTCTCAGGATAAAGTTTTAAAAGATCCCGCTCCTTCAGTACATGTTTCTGAATTAGCCGATAGCTCTGTGAACTTTGCTGTACGCCCATGGTGTACTCCAGAAAATTATTGGGATGTATATTTTGAAACTACCGAAAATGTTAAAGAGGCACTTGATAAAGCAGGTATAGAAATACCGTATCCTCATACAGTTGAAATTAGGAAAAAAGGTTAATTTTTTTTCGGAGGAGTTACCAAAAAATCTTTTAAGTAAAAGGGTTCAAAATAAGCAACATCTTCAAAATCATTTTGTTGCTGTTTTTCAAATGACACTGTTGTCATTTGTTTAGCGGAAGGAAAATATCCGTCGAGGAAAATAGCATTTTCATGTTTGATGATTTCTTTACATTTTTCGGCGCCATCGCCTAAGAAATAGACTTTACCTTGAGTTAAATACTCATTAAAAGAATTTGCGTCTATAACCTCAGCCTTCGTTCCCCTAATTTGATTGTACTTATTTTCAAAAACAGCACTATAGACTTCCATACGTCTAGCGTCTAATAATGGAATAATGTATTCATTTTTTTTTACCTCAATCGATCTTGCTAAAGAAGCCAATGTATTGATAGAAATTAATGGTTTTTCTAAGCTAAAGCATAATCCTTTAGCAGCAGAAACACCAATACGTAACCCAGTATAAGAACCGGGGCCTTTGCTTACAGCTACGGCATCAATATCTGATAATGCGCGGTTCGCTTCCTTCATAATATCTTCTATGAACACATGTAGATTTTCACCATGTGAATAGCCAATATCATTTAATTCCTTTAATGCAACAAGCTCGCCTTTATTAGCGAGGCTCACAGAACAATTTTTCGTTGCCGTTTCTATATTTAAAATTAGCGCCAAGTCTATAATTTTAGAGAGACAAATATACACTATTGCATAAAAAAACATCTAATTATTATAAATAGCTAGATGTTTCTTTAATAACGGGGTACTATGTAATTTATTCAATTACTATAGGAATTCCATAGTAAAATTCTAGTAGTTTCGTTCTAAATATAAAATTATACTTCGCTCTAGCTAATGTTGATTGTGCATTTACCAATCTATTTTTTACCTGTTCGAAATCAAATGAATTGGTAACTCCTAAATTATAGCGTTGCTGTGCATATTCAAATGATAGTTCTTGTGCATCAACCGATTTTTTAGCGGCTTCATATTCTTTTAATGTCGCTTTCGCATTAATATAAGCACGTTCAATTGCTTCTCTCAAGCCTTGTTTTTCGTCTGATAAGTTAACTTCCGATATTTTTTGATTTATCTTGGCTCTATTTACATTGGCTTTTACTTGACCTCTACTATATATCGGAATATTTAAACTGAGACCAAAAGATTGCCCAAAATTATTATCTACCTGAGTGCCAAAATCAACCTGACCAGGGGCACCTTGCCTATGATTATAAAAAGTATTCAATCCACCAAATAATGTTAAAGTAGGCAAATAATCGGCCTTCGCTATTTTTATTTGAGTTTCTGCATTAGAAACCCCTAATTCAGCACTTTTAATTTCTGGTTGATTACCAACTGCTTTTTCAAAAATTTCATTTGTATTATCATATAATAAAGCAACTGACTCTATAGTTATTGGTACATCTTTCACATCAAAACCGGCATTAGGTATTTGTAAAATTTGTGATAACGTTAGCAACGCTAAATCAACATTATTCTGTGCTGTTACGATAGCATTTTCATCATTAATTTTAGTTGACTCAACTTCTAATAAATTACCTTTAGGTTGCACACCTTCTTCAACCAATGTCTTTGTTTGCTCATATTGTTGCTCACTAATTTCTAATTGAGCTTCAGCAATTATCAAATTTTCTTTATTAAAAAGAACATTTAAATATGAGTTCACAATATTTAAAGAAATATCATTCTTCATTTTTTCTAAATCGAGTTGACTTGCCTCGTACGCTACCTTAGATTGCTCATATATATTTTTGATTCTAAAACCATTAAATATTGTAACAGATGTGTTTATTCCAAAGTTATTTGATCTATTATCTCTTGTAACTAAACCAAATCCACTTACAAATGTAGATCCAAAACTATAGTTCTGAGATCCTGAACCAGATACACCCGGAAGCCTGCTTCCTTTAGCAGAAGCAATATCTTCTTTTCTCAAATCGGTGGTGAACTTTGCCCTTTGTACTGAAAGGTTATTTTCTGCGGCATGGTCTATACATTCTTGCAATGTCCATTGCTTATCTTGTGCAAATGAGAAAGTAATGGTTAAAAAAGCTAGTAGTATACTTAATTTCGTTTTCATATGTAGTTTATATTAAGCAAAACCAATGACCTATACAGAAACAAAATTTGGCGTAGGCTTGGTTTTTAAGATTTTCGATTTTCTATATGACGACTAAAATTAAAACTTGTTACACTTTATTCTTCTTATTGAAATGTTAAAGTTTTAATTTCTTATAATTCCTATATAAAACATAGACACCAATACCCACTAAAACATAAGGAAAAGCCATTAAATAAATAATCCCAGAATTTACTGATTCTGCAATTTCGGCATCACCAGATTCTACAACAGCCTTGCACATCGCACATTGTGCAGAAATACTAGGAGCTATGAATAGAAATGCTATGACTATTATTTTTTTCATGTTTACCTCCTGAGTATGCAGAAGCTAGCTTTATTTAATTATAAAATTTATTTTTCTCTTTATGAGATCCCAAACATTTTCTTTGAAAATTTTTGAAATTAATTCGATTTACTAATAACCCTTTATTCAAACAGATCCCAAGTAGCTGCGCTCTCGGGATTAATTCGACTAACATATTTTAATGCGCTACGCTTTTAAAATATGAGTCTCATTAATAGTACGGCGAAATCATAATATATACTATAACACCTGTTATGGCTACGTATAACCATAAAGGGAATGTAATCTTTGCTATTTTTTTATGACGTTTAAAATCGTTTGTAATTGCTCTAACGTACGTAATTAACACAAACGGAATGATTATAATAGATAATACTATGTGCGTTAATAATATAAAATAATATATATATCTTATTGCTCCTTCTCCACCAAAACTTGTGGAATCTGAAGTCATATGATATGCGATATACATTAATAAAAAAGCAACGGAACAGCCAATTGCTGTTTTCATTACTAATTCATGTCTTTTTTTATTTCCTTTTTTTATAGAAATAACTGCTACAATTAACAACACTGCTGTAATTGCATTAATGGTTGCATAGATTGGTGGTAAAAAAGTAAGGGGTGTCGCATTTGGTATTTTAACAGTAAATAAAACTGCAACAACTAAAGGAATTGCAATAGATAGTATCACAATCCATTTATTATATTTCTTTGCAGACGTTATCTCTTGGCTCATCTTACTCTTCTAATAACTTTTTAATATCTTCTATTAAGATTACCATTTGGTCTTCTTCTGTGCCCTGATAATATACAATAGGATTACCATGCTTATCTTTTCTAGACCTTAAATATCCTTTTTTATCAATTAATGCAAAATATCCTTGATGTTCGAAACCACCAGCAACTTCTGGATTAATTTCTGCAAAAATGTTTAACCCTTTGTTAGATAATTCAAATACTTTTTCGTGGTCTTCATTAGTCAACATATGCCAATTTAATGATGTTACTCCATATTCTTCAGCATATTCTTTCAATACTATTGGTGTATCATGCTTAGGGTCGATCGTGAAAGAAGCAATACCAAAATCATCTCTATTGCCAAACTCTTTTTCTACCTTCAACATATTACGATTCATAATAGGGCAAATACTTGGGCATGTGGTAAAAAAGAATTCTGCAACAAACACTTTACCTTTATAATCAGCATTGCTAATTGATAAGCTATCTTGATTTATAAAAGTAAAATTGGGCATTTTTTTTGCTTCGCCATCTATTTCTAAATATGACATTAAACCATTTGCCACTTTATTCATTCTCGTCTCCTCAGCTACATCTTTATGATTAACTCTATCTATAATTTTAGGAATTGCATAAATACCAAACACCAAAATAATGAACGATATTCCTATATATGATTTATTTTTCATGATAACTTAAATCTGTCTTTTATTCTTTTTTAAAGCCATTCTATACTCTGCCACTAGTACTTTCACATCATCTACCATTTTGTTGTGTATTGGCGCAACTGTTTCGGCTTTATAGCCATATAATATACCTCCAACAGTATCTTCATCTTCTTCTCTTCCACGTAAGTGCATATCTCTATCTATAATAAAAGCATACGGTGAGTAGCTATTACTATTTAAAACGTAATTTGTTTTTAAGCTATTAAATAGTGACTTAATTTCATTTGGGTCGCCAAAAATAAAATTGAATTTGCTCATATTCGTAGCAAAAGCTATTTTTTCTTTTAATTTTTTGGCTTGCTCTTCGGTGCCTTTTGGAAGTACAACTACAAATTGAAAGTCTCTAAATTTATGAAAACGTTTATAAATTTTCTCATTTAGATTTAATGCATTGTTCTTACTAGCTTCTAAATCATTCCCTAAAAAAGAAAGTATGGTAATTTTATTTTCTAGTGATATTACTGAATCTTTATCAGATGAGAAGTGCTTTACGTCGCTTACATTTTCGGTTAGTACCGGCAGTTTTGCAAAATTATTTGTACCTGTAAGCAATAAGATATAAAATACTAACGGAAGTACAAAAAGGGCAAATAGTACCCAAAATTTCTTATTTTTCATATATATAAAGCTAAAAAAAGCGGTTTTAAAAACCGCTTAAATTTATTTGTTATATGTCCAATTTATATAAGGAGATAAAGTATCTTGTATATAACCGCCTTCTATTAACAACAAAGTAGTTAGATAACATATTAAGAATACACAAGTCCAAACTATGGCTCTTCTTAAACTAGTTTTCTCATCTTTTAAGTGCATAAAGTACCAAGCGATAAAATATGCTTTTACTAAGGTTAAAATTAAGAATAACCAGTTTAACAAACTAGTTCCTAAAAATTGAGTTAGGTGTAATGATTCAGGTTTTATAATACCAAATATTACTTCAACTACGGTAATCACAGAAAGTAATCCAAATACTTTCCATATTAAACCTGTATGTGATTCGTGTGCTTCGTGTGCCATGTTCTTATTTTATTAAACTAGGTAAAAGAATGTAAATACAAATACCCAAACTAAATCTACAAAGTGCCAGTATAAACCAACTTTTTCTACCATCTCATAACTCCCTCTCTTTTCATACGTACCTAATATTACATTAAAAAAGATGATGACATTAATTAGTATCCCAGAGAAAACGTGAAATCCGTGAAAACCCGTAATAAAGAAAAAGAAATCGGCAAACAACGTTTTACCATATTCATTTACCTTTAAATTTGCACCCATCACTACATCGGTAGCTCTGGTTAAATATGTACTTGCCTCTGCTTTAGAAAGGATTGTTTTTTGTTTTACAGATGCGTCAATTTTTTCTGTTCTTAAATTAACATCTGGGCGTGCATTAAAACTAGTAATTACTTCATTTAATGTATAAGGTGGTAACGTACCTGCATCCTTTACATACCACAAACCATTACTTCTAGTATGTTGTACCCTATCTCCATCAGCCTTTACAACAAATTCACTTAGTGCTATTTGATGTCCTTCATTATCTACAAACTGAGCAATTTTACCATCTTGCAACACTACAGCTCCATAAGTACCATTGATAAAATTTTTCCATTCCCAGGCTTGTGAACCTAAGAAAATTAACCCTCCAATAATGGTTAATAACATGTATAAAGTAACTTTAGCCTTTTTCATTTGATGACCGGCATCTACAGCTAATACCATAGTTACAGACGAGAATATCAAAACGAAGGTCATAAATGCAACGTAGTACATAGGATAATGACCATCATGAACAAAAGGAACGTGTGTAAATACCTCATCAGCAATTGGCCAACTCTCGATAAATTTAAAACGCATTAAACCGTATGCGACTAGAAATCCTGAAAAAGTTAATGCATCTGACATGATAAAGAACCACATCATCATTTTACCATAACTAGCAGCAAAAGGTTTTTTTCCTCCACCACTCCAAACACCTTCGTTTGAATTTTCAGTAGCTACTGTTGCTTCCATATAGATTGTAAAGTTATTTTTGGTTATTGTAACAGTCTTTTAGACTATTTATTTTATTAAAAGCAAAAGTAAAAAACTTAAATGACATAAACCAATGGTTTAAATTAGTTTTTTTACTGATAATATTTCATTTTTTATCTGATAAAATAGAAGAAAATAAATAGAAAAAGCCATAGTACATCTAAGAAATGCCAAAAAATACTCCCTAGTTCTAAACCTAATTTTTGTGTAGAACTATAGCGTTGTTTAAAATGATTATAAATTACGACTAAAAGTACTAACAAACCCGCAAAAACATGTAGTACGTGCATAAATGATATGACGACTAATAATGCACCCGATACAACGCTCCCTTCACCAGCTACATAAAATCCTGCCGCTCTTAATTGATAAAAACCTTGTCCTTGAAAATAAACAAAGCCCAAACCTAAAACCAACGTACCTACTAAAAACAGTGTTGTAAGTTGGCGATTGTCTTTTTCGATACTTTTTTTAGCAAGTATAAATGTGATACTACTTAAAATAATTAGCAAAGTACTAATGTATAATGCCTGGGGCAATTCGAAAGATACCCAATCTTCTCTCTTTCTACTAATAATATAAGCACTTGTTAAACCTGCAAACATCATGACCATACTCATCATTGATATGTAAAGCATTTGTTTTGAAGTTCTTGTTTTTGTTATTGCATCCATAAAATAGCTATAAAAATTTATCTACTACATATATTATTTGAATTACCGTAATGTATAGTACACTCGATAACATTAACTGTCTGGCTATTTTGTCGGTTTGCTTTTTATGTAATTGTATGCCGTAATATAGCATAAAGATACCTAAAATGAAAATTAGTATTGCGGCTATTATTGACAAATGTAAATCACCAGTTACACCAACTACTGGAGTTATAGAAACAAGTATCATACAAACAGTATATAGTAAAATTTGCGAAGTAGCTTTCTTGTTTTTCTCTCCAGTTGGCAACATATTAAAACCTGCTTTTTTATATTCATCATAACCCAACCATCCTATTGCCCAAAAATGTGGGAATTGCCAAAAAAATTGAATCATAAACAGCATTCCTGCCTCAATACCAAAACTACCCGTTGCCGCTACCCAACCTAACATAAAAGGAATGGCTCCTGGTATAGCACCAACAAAAACTGACAAAGGTGTTACTGATTTTAAAGGTGTGTATATACTCGCATATAAAAATATTGAGACGGCTCCAAACATTGCTGTTTTAGCATTAATATTATATAGGATCGCAATCCCCGAAATGGTACATAACACCGCAATGACCATTGCTGTATTCACCGACATTCTACCGGTAGGTAAAGGTCTATTTTTTGTTCTAGACATTAACTTATCGGTATCTTTTTCGATAATTTGGTTGAATGCATTAGAGGCGCCTACCATTAAATAACCACCGATAGCTAACATAATTAATGTTGGAATATGTATAGTATCTACTGCTAATAAATAGCCTGCCAGTGCCGAAAAAACAACACTTAAAGACAAGCCCATCTTGGTTAATTGCTTTAAATCATCTATTGTAGATGCCAGTGTGTGTGTTTTTGCAGTTGAATCGATAATAGTTTGCATAAAATTGCTAAAAAATCGGACGCAAATATACCTATTAATTCAGTACTAACAATGTCATCTGAATCAAAGATTAAAACAATATATATAAATTTTTTATTTTTATTTTTAATCATTATAATGTTTGATTCGTATGAATTATGGCTCAATAAAAAATTAGCTATATAAAAAATTAAAAAAAGTCATTGTGATTCGTATAAATATATTAAATTTGCCCTCGCATTTGAAAAGAAATGCACGTTCTTAGAAAGATAAACGCGAAAGTAGCTCAGGGGTAGAGCATCACCTTGCCAAGGTGGGGGTCGCGGGTTCAAATCCCGTCTTTCGCTCTGAAAATATATACCAATTTGTACGCCTTATGGCGGACAGGCTCGAGTGGTGGAATTGGTAGACACGCTGGACTTAAAATCCAGTGGTCAGTAATGGCCGTATGGGTTCAAGTCCCATCTCGAGTACTA
>RCNE010001507.1_pt1 | contig 12600 bp, 16 predicted proteins | sample 2041361 | NCBI WGS metagenome assembly RCNE01 (sample SAMN09708229, study PRJNA481090) | Marine sediment metagenome, whole genome shotgun sequencing project.
CGCATCAGCAACCTGGTGGACGCCGGCATTGCGAAGCGCCAGACAGCGTCTGTCTACCTGAAGCAGCTCTGTGACCTGGGCATATTGAGAGAGGTAAAGTCGGGCCGGGAGAACATCTTTGTGCATCCGAAATACATCGAGCTGCTGAGCGGCGAAGAAAACGTATGGGTGTACTACGCCGGCGTCGAAACGGATTCCCTGGAGCTGAACTGAGCAGGCCGCACCGGTATGCAGCCAGTGGGGCGATTTCCAATAGCGATTCAAGAGTCATAGAATCGACCGACCCGGACCGCGGATCGTCCTCTTGACTATAAACAGCAGCGCCTTGTTTCAATTCTTCAAGTACGTCGTGTACGTGCTGCTCGCGATGAACATCTACTGGTTCTACGACGAAGAGACCACGGCGGCCGCGCTGCAATTCTCCAATGGCATATCCGGCGCTGACCTGATCGAGGCCTTCTCGGCAACAATCGACACGGCCGCCTGGGTCGTGCTGTTGCTGATGTTTGAACTCGAAACCTACGTGCTTGAAGATCGCCACTTCACGCCGCGGGTCACCTGGAGCCTGCACGGACTGCGGGCACTGTGCTACGCCTTCATCGTCTACGCGTTTTACGGCTATATTCAGAACCTGACGTTTCTTGATGAGACCACCCTGATGGCAGGGATTAGCGATGTTTGCGCATTGCTCCCGGCCAACTGGTCCTGGGCGGTGACGCTCGACGAGTACGCGGCAATCACCGCTGCCAACTGTGCCGCCCTGTCGGACGCCTCTGTCTATTACCAGTTCAAGGACATGGCCGCCGTGGTCGATGCGCAGGGGCTTAAAGATATTCGGTACCTTGCCTGGGTTGACGTGATAAACGCAGCCGTCTGGCTGTTGGTGGTGTTGATACTCGAGATCGACGTCCGTCTGCAGGAGCACGGCTATCTTGAGGGCTTCGCACTCAAAGCCAGCAATGCCGCCAAAGTGGTGCTGTATTCCCTGCTCTTGCTTGCCGCCATCTACTGGGGCTTCAAGGGCGATTTCGTCGACTTCTGGGACGCGTTCCTGTGGCTCGTGGCCTTTGTCTTTATCGAGCTCAATGTCTTTGAGTGGCGCCAGGAAGAAATCGCCGAGGCCGCCGCAATCAGCTAAGCGTCATGAATCAATCAGCTGCCCCTCAGGTACCTGTGGCCCTGCTGAACGACTATAGGCTCTCGTACTACAAGCCAGGGGGCCGGAATCATGACTTACAAAGAAGAACGCCAGCATCTGGACGCTGAGACAGTCATTTTGGGGCTGGGCTACGCAGCGGCATTACTCATACTGCTGGGCTGGGTTGCCACGACCGTCCTCTAGGACTCGCGCCAGATACGCCCTTGCCGTCTCAGGGCAGGATTTCCAGCCGCGGATCGTCTGCGGCCAGACTCACGAGCAGCGCATCTTTGGCTTTCAGGCGCAGCAGCTCGAGACCCTCTGAGAAGGTCATCAGGTAGGGATGCCAGTCATCTGCATCATTTCGACGGTAGTAGCCTGAAACCGCCCAGCCGGGGCCTTCGGCATACACATAGACTTTGCCGACCTTGCGATCCGGAGATAGCGGATCGACGAGCTCCAGCGACTCCGATGCCAGCAGAGAACGAAGCACGAGCCGGGACGTCTCGACAACCTCCTCTTCCTGCGCTCTCTCCAGGCGAGGCGCCGGGTTTGTTATCCACTGGTAGGAGTAGAAAGTTACGGCAAGGCCAACGGCCAGCGCAAAAACTACACGACCAATACGGTGGTTCATTTGGCCTCCAGCCGGGTGAGGTTATGCGGGCCCTGACGCACTAGTCGATGCCAATCAACTTGTGCGTTTGCAGGCTGAGCTTCCACTGCGGATTCGAAAGACAATAGCGGATGACGCTTTGAGTATGGGCATCACGCTCCGGGCAATCGAGTGGCTGCAGGAAAAAGTGTTCAAAATGCATGGCAGTGAATATCGCGGGCTGGGCCTCGGGTTCGACCTGGGGGAAAACCAGCTTCAGTTCGTCACCGCTAGTCTGGACCACGCCGGCGCGGCCCTTGGGGCTGATACACAGCCAGTCAATGCCCGCCGGAGCTGGCAATGTGCCGTTGCTTTCCACGCCAATCTCGAAGCCGGCCGCGTGCAACGCGTCTATCACCTGCGCATCGAGTTGCAGCAACGGCTCACCGCCGGTGCACACCACGTAAGGCCGCTGCTGAGTGCCAGCCCCCGGCCACGCCCGCCGCACCGCTTCGGCGAGCGCCGCCGGCGTTTCGAACTTGCCACCGCCCGGGCCGTCAGTACCGACAAAATCCGTATCGCAAAACCGGCACACGGATTCCGCACGGTGTATCTCACGCCCCGACCAGAGGTTACAGCCGCTAAATCGGAGAAAGACGGCGGGCCGGCCCGTCTGCGCACCCTCCCCCTGCAAGGTGTAGTAGATTTCCTTAACGGAGTACGTCATCGCGGCGCCAGCAGCGGATCCGATACGCCAGCCTCGGTAAATCCCCTGGCACGAAGCACGCAAGCCGGGCACTCGCCACACGGCGGGCGGGCGCCGTTGTAACAGGTATGCGTCAGCGCCATTGCGTCGAGCCCGCCGAGATCTCGCATCATCTCCACGGTCTGTTTTTTTGATTGCTTCATCAACGGCGTGTGAATAACGACATCACTTTCCATGCCGAGCCGCAGCGCCTGCTGCAGCGCGCCGATGGTCTCTTCACGACAGTCCGGGTAACCGCTGTAATCGGTTTGTGCGACGCCGGTCACGAGGTTGCCAATGTCGCGCTGATAGGCGAACGCCGCGGCAAACGTCAGGAAAATCAGGTTGCGGCCCGGCACAAACGTATTCGGCAGGCCATTCGCCGGCGAGGAGCCTGATTCAACCGCGATTTCGCTATCGGTCAACGCGTCACCGCCAAGCGCCGCGAAGGTATCGATTGGCAGACAGGTATTTGGAACCCCGGCATACGCAGCAACACGGGCCGCGCATTCCAGCTCGACGCGATGCCGCTGACCGTAGTCGAACGTAATTGTAGTGACGTTCTCGATCCCGAAACGGTCGATGGCCCAGTAAAGGCAGGTCGTCGAGTCCTGCCCGCCGGACAGAACTACCAGTGCCTGTTGCTCATTCGTCATCGTACCGCCCCTGTTCCCCGATACTTTTTATGCGCTGCCGGACTTTCAATCCGCACCCTTGTCACGCTTCGACCGTGTCGGCCAGCCGTTATCGTAGTCACTCCAGTCCGGTCGTTCCTGCTCAACCAGGTAGTCGGCAGTTAGTTCCTGCGAGACCTGCATTAGTTCCTCCGCCATCGGCATGTCATGCATATGACCAACGCCGTTGATGTTTACCGCATTGCAGTCCTCGAAGTACTTGCCACTGACGGCACCCAATAAATCGCTTGTCGCGACGTAGCAGCTAGTTGCGGCGCCCTCCTCGATTGTTTTTCCAGCCAGTTTCGTCAGCAACCCGAAGCCAAACCGGGTTACCGGGTTCAGATTGCGATCTATGTCGGTGTTTATTACGCCAGGGTGTAAGGAATTACTCGTAATCCGTGTGCCGCGCAGCAACTCACCAAGGCGCAACGAGAACAGGACGTTGGCGAGTTTCGACTGACCGTACGCCAGCGAATCACTGTAGTCGCGCGACATGGCAAGGTCCGAGAAATCGATGCCAACGGCCGGCGCGCCACGATACGCCGCGCGGCTGGCTACTACGACAATTCTGCCCTGCCAGGCCAGGTACAGGTGCTGCAACAGTTGATTCACGAAGATGAAGTGTCCCAGGTGGTTAACGACGAAGTGCTTCTCGATACCGTTTATGAGTTGCCGATCGTTGCCACCACCCCGATAACCGGCATTACACACCAGCATATCGATCGGCGTCCGTAGCCCCCGGATTGACTCCGCGCAACGCACAACAGATTCAAAATCAGACAGGTCGAGTTGCGCCGGCATCGTTTGACCGACGACCTGTGCGCAGGCTGCATGCGCCCTGTCGAGCGAGCGACTCGTACCAATAACCAGTGCGCCGCGTTTCGCGAGCACGCGCATGGTTTCAAAGCCAATACCCGACGTGCAGCCGGTGACCACGGCGAGCTTGCCGCTGAGGTCAACGCCTTCAGTGACCTGGCCGGCCGTTGCTGACTCATCGAATGGGCTCTGCGGTACGCCTTCAGCCGCGACCTTTTCAACGTCGCTGCACCCGGCAATCTGACTCACCGTCAACGCGGCGCCGGTCATACCCAGAAATTGCCTGCGATCAATTGTCACTCGAATCACCGTCGCCGAAAAGCGATGCCAATGCCGACTGCGCCGCATCTGCTTCGGACTTTCTTGAGGGATTGTAGGCGCTCGACGACGGCTTGAACCAGTCACAGAAATTGACACGTTCCTTTTCCGTGACGTCCTCTGCACCGTCCTCGCGACACTGGCGTGCTATCGATGAATCGAAATACACGCACATCTTGCAGACATGAAGATCGACGCTACAGTCAGGACACTGGTCGCGTCGCGATAGCGGCAGCGAGAGCGCGCTGAGCGACGCGCCGCAGCGAAAGCAGGAAATGATCTTCGACATGCAGGCTCCCAAATGAGGTGGCAAGCCTGCAGTATAACGTCTCAGTCGGACAGGCTCCGAGTCGATCGGGCCCGCCGCAAAAAGGAATACGGCCCGAAACGAAAGCGAATCAAACCGATTCCGCTATCACCAGCACCTTGGCACCGCGCACATGGCCTGCCTTCAATTCTCGCAATGCCTGGTTCGCGTTTTCAAGCGAGTAAGTCTGAACTTCCACGCGCAGCGGAATCCTGGCCGCTAGCGGCAGGAAGGCTTCGATATCCTCATGGGTAACGTTAGCGACCGTTTTGATTTCCTTCTCCATCCACAGGTGATCCTCGTAACTTAACTCTGCCATTAAATGACGGTCTGCAGATTCCTTGCGAATGGCGTTGATCACCAGCCTCCCTCCCGGTCGCAGCTGCTCAAGCGCAGCCAGCACCGGTTTCCAGGCAGGCGTTGTGTCGATAATGGCATGCGGCGGCTCAGGCGGCACATCGCTGGTATCGCCGCTCCAATCGGCGCCCAGCTCGAGCGCAAATGCGCGTTCCGCCTCGCTGCGCGCAAACACAAATACCCGGCCTGCCGGGTACATATACCGGGCCAACTGCAGCACAAGGTGGCCTGAACCTCCAAAACCGGTCAGACCAAGCACCTGGCCATCGCTGAGATTTGCGAGCCGCAGCGATCGAAAGCCGACAGCGCCCGCACAGAGCAAAGGCGCGGCTTCCGCGTCGGCAAAGACATCGGGTATTGGATACGCATAGCGCTCAGGCACAACCATAAACTCGGCATAGCCGCCGTCCGCGTCGCGCCCGGTCGCCAGAAACGCGTCGCTGACATTCTCATCCGCACCGCCACTGGATGAGAAGATCCAGCCCACACCGACCCTCTGCTCCGCTTCGTACCGGTGGCACTCGGGCCCCTTGGCTTCGACCCGGCCGACAATTTCGTGGCCCGGCACAACGGGAAATTTCGAAGGCGGTGTCCGGCCTTCGATTTCATCAAGTTCGGTGTGACAGACCCCGCAAGCCAGAACGCGAATCAGGATCTCTCCCCGTCCGGGAGTTGGTCGGGCCCTCTCCACCAGCTCCAGCGGCTCGTCGGGCCTGTCGAATCCGTTACATGAGCTAAGAACCATTGCGCGCATTCCCGCTACTCCTTTACGCCCCGATACGCACAGTATATGGTTCACGCACCCTCAAGATGCATTTTCCACGTATGAGCCCTTCGACCTTCCCCCCGGCCGTCCTCGCCGAGATTCAGAGCGCTTGTGAGGCAGAGCCGGCACTGCTGAATAGCGAGCGTATCGAACAACGATTCGGCAGCTACGGCATCTCGGTTCTTCGCAGCGAAGCAGGCCTGAGGCGCTCCAGCGTATACAGCATGAATGGCCAGGAGCGCGTTTGTCGCACCTATGCTGTCGTTCGTTTCGCGGCGCAGCCCGATGACGGGTATCGCGAAGAACATGCGAAAATACTCGCTGGAAACTCGATCGGCGCGATCTTCAGGTCGCACGGGTGGGACATACACAAACAGACTCTTTATATCGGAAGTTTGCCGCTTCCGAACCAGCACGCAACGATTGCCAGGTTGATGAATTTGGGCGATGCAAGCGAACTCGCGCTGCACGTCTATCAACTACTTCTCGTGCGTCGTGAACAGGTTTTCGAGTACGCCACAATTATCGAAACGCACCATCCCGCTTACCTGTCTGAAAACGACTTGTTCGAGCTTTACGAGCACGACAAATCGACCGCTTTGCCGTCAGAGTCCGTTGCCGATCTTACGACGCTCGTGCTGGAGACCGGCACGTAAAACGGCCGGGTTTGTCGAACCCCCGCAATACGACTACACTCAAGCGCACTTCAACTGTATTTGGGGAGCGGGTAGTGAATCGACATAATCTGATGCGGCTCATGGTACCGGGTGTTTTCTTGCTGTGCTTTTCGTCTGCTTTTGCGCAGACCGATGATCGGGCCAGCGACCAGGCTGACGTCTGGGCACAAATAGAAGGGCAGTGGAATGCCGTTGAAAAGGGCGACAGCAAATGGATAGACAAGATGCTGACGGAAGATTTTTCCGGATGGGGCAGTGATTCGCCCGCTCCGCGTAACAAGGCATCCACCCGGATGTGGACGCGATTCAATAACGAGTTAACTCAAATGGTTGCGCACGAGTTGTACCCGCTTTCTATCGTTGTACATAACGACATTGCAGTAGCTCACTACCTGTACACGAGTGCTACGAAGCAGAAGACCAAGGAAGGCAAGATCGAGACAGATAACGGTCGCTACACAGACATACTCGTTCGTACCGACGATGGCTGGAAGTTCATCGCCTGGTCCGGCGGTAGCGACGACTGACAGACCTCCCGGAGAGCCGGCAATTCCTGCGCTTCCCGGTTAAGCGCAGGTTCAGCTAGGCCGCGCTACCATGAGCATCAACATGGAGAGGTCCGTGAAGCAATCTGGACCAGGAGGCCACATGAAAAACCGACTGAAAGCCGAATATGGACTGGCCCAAAGCCTTGCAGCACTCATAGCGCTGTTGGCGCTGCCAGTTGCCTGGGGTCAGGTCCCGGTTGACGAGAACGGCGAGCCTGTCGGCAGTATGGAATCCTTGAGCATTGAGGCGACGACCGGTAGTGAGGATATTCCCCTGCTGTCTTCGGTTGACCTGGAAGAGCTGGTCGGCCCGATCGCACTTTACCCGGACGACCTGCTGGCAATCGTATTGCCGGCTGCTTCCTACCCACTGCAGATAATTGACGCGGCGCGCTTTCTCGAGACGCTGGAGAACGACCCATCGCTCGAACCCGACTCGGAGTGGGACGACTCCGTCGTTGCACTCACTAACTATCCCGAGGTCGTAGAGCTCCTGAATGACGACATCGACTGGACCTGGCGCCTGGGCGAGGCGGTTGTTTCGCAGCAGGCCGATGTGGTCGCCGCAATCGAAACGTTCCGTGACCGCGCCTACGCTGCTGGTAACCTGAAGAGCGATTCGTACCAGAACGTGTCCCGCGACGAAGGCATAATCGAGATTACGCCGGTCGCCGAAGACGTTATCTACGTACCGTACTACGAGCCAGAGCGCGTGGTCGTTTACCAATCGCGTCCCGCTTATTACTACTACCCACGTCCGTACCCGGTCTACTACTACCCGTACTCATCTGCTTTCGCGTTTGATCGCGGATATTTCTGGGGCGTAACGACGGCATTTTCTATCGGCTGGTACAGCAACAGTCTGAATGTGTTTCATCACAGCTACCATGGGCACCCCTACTACGGTCATTCCTACCGGGATAGCTGGTGGTATCGTCGACCGACCATCAACATCTACAACAATCACTACGCTGGCCGTAACCCGTCGGTGACGGGTAATCGGTATTACCGTGGTGACCACTGGCGACGAAGCGGTGACCGTCGTGAGCACAGCAACGAACGCAGAATCACGCGCAACAGGACCTACCCGGTGCGACGTCGCTCGGATACCCCGGATGCCGTCTCTGTGAACGGTGCCGGTTCGCGCCAGGTAACTGCAACTACTACCAGGCGTCGCCAGCAGGATCGTGAACCGATCGCGTTTCGAGATCGGCCGCGCACAGCAAGCATTGCCCGTGAAGACCGGGCTGAAAGGGCTCGGCAGCCAGACCGTGCAGCGCCCGTCACGCGCACCAATCCGCGCAGCTCCGGAATACCGGACCGCAGACGCGACGACACGGGACTCGCGCAGCGTCAGTCACAAGAGCGTCGGACCGAAGGCACCAACAGGGTGTCGAAGTACCGCAGAACGAATCCGACGCCGAAGCTTCGCGGAGCAGAACCCGTCGTTCAGACGCGTCGGACCGAGCGGACAAACAGGGTGTCAAAGGACCGCAGAACGACTCCGCCGCCGAAGCTCCGCGGAGCGGAACCCGTCGTTCAGGCACGTCGCACTGAATCCGTCCGCCAGGTGAGGCGCAGCGAATCTGTCACGCAGACCAGGCGTTCTGCGCCGGCTGCTCGCTCGACTCGACGTGTGGAAACCGCGCCGCAGGTTAGACGTTCGCAGCCTGCGCCAGCAGCCAGACGTACCGCGCCAACACGACAGGCGGTGCGTCGGGAACCGCAGCGTCAACAGAAGTCCGAGCAGAAAAGTGCGCCCGCCAAAGAAATCCGAAAGGCACCAGAACGGAGTTCGCAGCGGCGCCGCTAGCTGAATCAGCGTGACTCGGTTGGGCCGCTGTCCTCGGACTCGTCCGGGTCACGGTCCTCGGACGTCAGCTCCCAGGCGATGTAGGCGATACTGCCAGCCGCGATCAGCGCTAGCAGGACAGAGACGATGGCGATGACGTTTCCCATCAGTCAATGCTATCACTGCCAGCGCGATCCTCGTCGGGCAGTCGCTTTGGCAAGCGACCAGACTTCCGCATAGCCTCCCGCAGCACATACTCTATCTGCCCGTTCAGGCTGCGCAGGTCATCCTTGGCCCAGCGTTGCATGGCCTCAAGTGTGTTGCCGTCTATTCGCAGCGCAAAAGATTTGCGATTCGCCATTGTCGATTCCGGGACTGTCGGTCAGCCCAACCCGATCAGGTATACAGTGACCCGGTGTTCAGAACCGGCTGCGCGTTTTCTTCACTGCAAAGCACGACCAGCAAGTTGCTGACCATCGCCGCTTTGCGTTCCTCGTCCAACTCCACGACGTTATGTTCGCGCAATTCATCGAGCGCCATATCCACCATGCCGACGGCACCCCGCACGATTTGCTGTCGCGCGGCGATGATCGCGGATGCCTGCTGGCGGCGAAGCATCGCGCTCGCTATTTCTGGCGCATAGGCAAGATGGCTGATGCGGGCTTCAATAACGGTTACGCCCGCCTGTTCCAGGCGATCCTGGATTTCGTCGCGCAAGGCTATGGCAATCTCCGAGGGGTGGCTGCGCAAGGCTGTGCCCTCACCTTCGTGGGGCTCGTAGGGATAGGTTGTCGAGAGATTGCGCAACGCGGATTCGCTCTGGATGCGCACGAACTCCTCGTAGTCATCCACTTCGAAGAGCGCCTCGGCCGTGTCAAAAACTTTCCAGACAACCACGGCAGCGATTTCGATCGGACTGCCGCGCGAATCATTGACCTTTAACTTTGCACTCTCGAAATTACGGATTCGCGTGGACACGGCCGCCTTCGCAAAAAAGGGATTTGCCCATTTTAAGCCTGACTCATGCGTCGTACCGACGTACTTACCGAAGAGCTGCATGACCTTGGCCTCGTTCGGATGAACCATGAACAAGCCCGCCCAGCACACCAGGACTGTCACCGAAGCCAGCACAGCGACCAGCAAGCTGGGTATCGACATGGCACGTAACGACGCAAAAATAGCGTAGCCGGTGGCCAGCTGTACGACCAGCAATACAACGATCATGAGGTATCCAGAAGATACGCTCCTTACCTGTTCTCGAATCATGGCCCTCTCCTTCTAATGATCTATTTTGATATCATTATGATATCTTCTAAGGGATTAGGCAATACATCGGGCACGAAAAGCCATAAGTCATTGAAAGCGGGTGCTTGGATCGGGGCGGAACGCAGGCGCGCGATTGCTTATGTTAAATGTCTCGGGATACGACATTCGAAGCAGGCACCGTCCTGGTCTGGATTTGAGAGGCGCAGGAATCCGCCGTGCGCTTTGGCCACCATGAACGCGAGGTACAGGCCGAGGCCGGTGCCGCCGGTATCGCGGGTACGCGATGGGTCACCACGGTAGAACGGTTCGCCAATGTGTTCGGCCTGACCGCTCGACATTCCTGGACCATTGTCCTCTACCTTGAGGACCAGTTCGTCGCCATCCTGGCTGACCGAGACCTCTACCCTGCCACCGACGTCGGGCACGTAGCGCAGCGCATTGGCAACCAGGTTCTTGAGCAACAGGGCGATTCTCGCGTCGTCAATGTTAGCCTCGAGCTCGCCGGACGGGATATGAACCACGATGCGCTCGCGCTCGCGGTCGAAAAAGTCGCTGATCAGATCCTCGACAAGATGACTGACGTTGATACGCGAGCGATTCAGCTTCGCGTGACGCGTACTCAGCTTTTCAGCCTCCAGCAGCGACACGACAATCTTCTCCATCTCAACGATCTCGACTTTCAAAGCCTCGCGATCATCTTCATTGTCCAGGAATTCCAGCTGCAGACGCATCCGCGAGAGAGGCGTGCGCAATTCATGACTGATCCCCAGCAACAGCGCGCGTTTTGCGTCCAGCATGTGCTGCACGTCGTCAGCCAGTTGATTGATGTCGGATGCAAGGTCGCCAAGCTCATCATGGCGGATATTATTGAGACGGTGGTCGAAGTTACCCCGGCCAATGTGGGCGGCACCTGCGCGGATGGCTCGTATCGGTTTGAACAACCAGCTAACCGCGGCATAACCAATCAGCAGGTAAACCAAACCCAGGCTTACTATGATCGTGATCAGGTCCGGGCCACTGCTCACATCCGCAATGCGCGGTGACGCCACGACGATCTGGTATCCATCCTGGCGAATCAACAGGAAGCGGTGGTTCCCCTGCACGGCAAATTCCAGCTCCTGCAGTTCAATGACCCAGGCATCTTCGTCATCGCTGAACTTGGGGCTGGCGCCAAATTCCAGTGTGTCCAGACGCGGGAAGTTATCGTCCGATGCCCAATCGACGTCGGGTCCCAGTATCCGGATATCGACCGGAACGCTTTCCGTAATCGCGACAGCACGATCTATTCTCGGCGGCGAACCGATATCTTCTTTTACGTAGTGAACATGCAGAGAAAGGTGGCCGCTTATCAATCCACGAATTTCATCGCTGTTGTACATCCAGCGAATCGCAACGGAAGTGCCATAAACGAACAGCAGGGCCAGCAGTAAAAAGATCGCCAGCAGTCGAAACGACAGCGAACGGGATAAGCGTTCAAGCATCCGAAATAGGTGCACAAACGAATGAGTAGCCGCGACCCCATATGGTCTGGATGAAACGCGGGGGCTTTACAGCGTCGCCAAGCTTCGCGCGAAGTCGACTGATCATGATGTCGACGGAGCGAGTGAGTATCGCCGCGTCGATGCCACGCAGCTCACTGAGAATGTCGTCTCGCGACAGCTTCTTGCCTTGTCGTTTCGCGAGAATCAGCAGAAGCTCGAACTCCATCGATGTCAGTTCGACGGGTTTACCGTCGACCTCCACGGTTCTTGCGTCAGCATCGATCGTGAGCCCATCAAAAGTCAGACGACCGGTGCTCCCGATGGCGGATTCCGAGCGCCGTAATATTGCCTGAACACGCGCAACGAGCTCTCGCGGCTCAAAAGGCTTGCCGATGTAATCGTCCGCGCCAAGCTCCAGACCCGAAACGCGGTCAATGACCTCCCCTCTTGCGGTGAGCATGATAATCGGCAGGTTACTCGTCTTGCGAATCTCCCGACAGATCTCAAAGCCATCCTTGCCGGGCAGCATGACATCCAGCAACAAGAGATCCGGGTCTTCGCGATTCAGCATGCGAAAGCCGCTCTCCGAGTCATGCGCGCACACCAGGTTGATGCCGAACCGCTTGAAGTAAGCCTGCAGCAGATCAGAGTGCTTCCTGTCGTCGTCGATTATCAGGACCTTAGCCATTGTTAGAATCATACTCTCGATTGCATGGGCCGTCCGGGTTCGCAGCAGATGGAAACAAATCGATACATCTGCTCAGCGCCATGCAAGCGAGATTCAGCCGCCGGATTCACTGCATGGGTGCGAATGTTGCCTTGAGGTAGCTATGCCCGCGGACCATCCCTGAGCTATCGGCAGCACCGGGCGCCGCAGCATGCCCGGTATCCTGACGGGTTCGCTATGACCGCCAACCGGTAAGACTAGATTTTCGCGAGCGCTGATTCGACCTTAGATCTCACACGCATGGCAATTGGCGCTTCCAGGAAGCGTTGCAAGCGCTCGGCATCGTGGCTGGTCTCATAGGCAAATTGAAACAAATCGAGAACGGTCACCGCGCCGGCAGTGGTTTCCACCAGGGTCACCGAATCCCCCGCCTGCAATGTCCCCGGATTCAGG
>RCNE010001508.1_pt1 | contig 12580 bp, 11 predicted proteins | sample 2041361 | NCBI WGS metagenome assembly RCNE01 (sample SAMN09708229, study PRJNA481090) | Marine sediment metagenome, whole genome shotgun sequencing project.
ATGGACTGAATCTTGGTACCCCAAGGGCCCGACTCCTGACCGTGAGAAAAAATTACTGTTGTCATATCAAAATCCCGTCACCTGTATCGCACTGTTCTTCGATTTGCCGCACCAACAACCAAAGGCGATCCTGACCCCAGACGGTGTAGTCACCGAACCGTATGGTCGGGACACCCCAGCACCCGGATTCCATCATCGAGGCTCGATTCTCTTCGACCATCTGACGCCAGTCGTCGCTATCGATTGCCGCTTTCACATCCGGCCAGAATAGCCCGGTGCGACCCGTGATTTTACGCAAGCCTTTGTCACTCGCAACGTCAACGCCCTGCGTCCAGATCGCTGCACCTAGGCAACGCAGGAAATCGCGTTCTTTCTTTTCTCCAAGTGCATAGAAGCAAGTCGCAAGAACCCGTTCAGCAGCGATGCCGAGCGGTCTGTTGAACTTGCCAAAAGGCACCTCATATTGCTCCGCCTCGCGAGTAACATCGCTTGCGATATAGAGTAACTTTGGCTTCGGCACCTGTAGTCCGCGCATAACCATCGGCAAGACCGGTCGTATTTTGAGATCCAGATTGAACGCATCCGCAATATCGCAAATGCGTTGTAACGCGAGATACGAGTACGGACTGCTTATGGAATAGAACAGTTCCAGCGGCGGTAGGTCTTTCGCGCTGCTCGGCGGCGAAACTGGCAAAGACATTTTGGCGAGTTGTCGAACCGATGCCACGGTCGGCGCCGAAGCATCCGCTTTGCGTGCGCCCAATGCATCCAAACGATCCGTCAGGTAGTGCAAGCGATCGACGCCCCAATACCATTCGCCCGCATAGTTAATTGTGGCGGTATTGTAGTGACCCAGCTTGGCGAGTAGTTCCTGACTGCGTTGCAGCAACAGATCACCCTCGCCGCTTAGTTCGGCGCCGCTTACGCGTCGCGCTACGCCCTGCGCATCGCCACGCCAGTACAGGCCGATTGCTTCGAGCACATCAGCGTCGAACGAAGCTTGTTGTTCGTTGCCTGCCAACGCGTCGATTAACGCGCGCCGATGTTCCACCGGCGGAGCCTTGCCCTTATCCAGAAAGGGGATGCCCATTTCGCGTGCCAGGCGCGCGCAGTCTGTTTCAGCGTAGACCGCGTGCAAGTCGGCATGCGGTCGAAACGCATCACCGAGCGCCTGCGTTAAATGAATCTCCACTTCAACGTCGTAGCGCTTCTGCAGGTCAGGAATATGACGACTCAGCAAATAGGAATAAGGGTCATCCAGTTCCAGGAAAATGATGACGGTGTGCGGCTTTCCGGAAAATCTACGGACCCGCTCTGCCCAAGCTCGCTTGAACGCGCGCATCTTTGCACTGAAGAGGAAGGTGACTAGTCGTGACCGCAGTTTGCTCTCAATGCTCACTCGTCATCCCAGGCCGACGACGGCTTCCACAAGAGTTCATCCAGATCCGGCTGCCAACGGTACTTTTGCATATCGATTCGACCGGCAATGACGGCGACGTCATCAATCATAAGCCGTTTCTTCTGCTCCTCATACTGCGCTGTGTCTTTATCGAAAGCGATCTTGCCTGATGCCTGGATGATGCGGTGCCAGGGAACGTTGTGCTCGTCCGGCAGGTGTCTTAGCGCATAGCCCACCTGACGCGCACCGCGCGGAATACCAGCGACCTCGGCAATCTGGCCGTAGCTTGCAACGCTACCCTTGGGAACATCACGAATCGTGTCCCAAATACGGTGCATGCGAGCGATTCTGTCCATTCAAAGCTGTGAGCGGACCCACCCATCGAGTTTGTCTTCCAGCATCGACAGCGGCATCGGTCCATCCTTGAGAATTTCAGTATGAAAGGCTCGGACGTCAAAATTATCGCCTAACCTGGATTCGGCGTCGGCGCGAAGCTCGCGAATCTTGAGCATACCGATCTTGTAGGCCAGCGCTTGCCCTGGAATCGCCATAAAACGCTCGGCTTCCGACACAGCGCGAGTTTCCGACACGGCCGAGTTGGCATACATGTAGTCCAGCACCTGTTGCCGGGTCCAGCCTTTGGAATGTATGCCGGTATCAGTAACCAGCCGGATGGAACGCCACAATTCCGCGTTTAGAGAACCGAAGTAATCCATTGGATCGGTATAGACGCCGAGCTCCTTGCCCAGCGACTCTGCATACAGGCCCCACCCTTCGGTGTAGGCGGTGAAGCCACTGAAGCGACGAAAGCGCGGCAGATCTTCGTTTTCGCGCTGCAAGGAAATTTGAAAGTGATGGCCTGGAATGGCTTCGTGCAGATACAGCGACTGCATGTCCCACTTGGGTCGCACCCCGACATTGTAGGCATTGGCATAGAATATTCCTGCTCGGGTGCCGTCAGCTGAACCGCTCTGATAGGAACCCTTGCTAGCCGATGCTTCACGAAATGGCTCTACCCGACGCACCTCAAATGGTGTTTTAGGAAATACCTCGAATAGTTTCGGTGCGAGACCTTCTATATGTGCAGACATATCCCGGTAGCGCTGAATGAGCTGCTCAGGCTCTTCGAAGAAGAATTGCGGATCGGCATAAACAAACTCAAAGAACTCGGCAAGACTGCCATCGAATCCAACCTCCTCCATGACGCCACGCATTTCGACGTGAATACGCGCTACCTCATCTAGGCCAATTTGGTGAATTTCGTCCGGCGTCAGGTCAGTCGTTGTTATCCGTCGCACGTTGTGGGCATACCATGCATCGCCGCCAGGGAGATCCAAAAGGCCAACAGAATCACGCGCCGCGGCAAGATACTCGTCGCCCATGAAATTATCGATGCGCGCATACGCTGGAATAATCTTGTTCTCGATTGCGTCCTTGTACGCCAAAGCGAGTCGCTCGCGCTCGGTATCGCTAAAACTGTCGGGCATGCTCAGAACCGGCGAATAAAAACCGCTTTGTTCAGCGCTGTCGACCAGCTGCGATTTGATTTGCGGCACAAATTTATTCATCAAGACTTCGGGTTGTGTGATGCCTTGCTGAACACCTTCTTTCATGTTGGCAATGGACTGATCGATGTATACGACGAAACCATCAACGCGACTAAGGAAGTCGTCGTAATCTTTTACCGTTTCGAATGGATGCAGTCCGCTGCCACTGCCAAGCCGAACAAATGAGCTGGTCGCGGACCGAAATTGGTTCATCGGCGCCAGGTAGGAGGGAAATTGCTCCCCTTCAAGTGACATTTCACGGCGCAGCTTGAACATGTCGAAGCTCAGTTGGTCCTGAGCGCCCAGTTCATTGCGATCGATCTCGCTGAGCCTTGATAAGAATTCGATATTTAATTCATGACTTGCTGCGCGGTGCTCAGGGCCGATGGAATTGGCGTACTGGTCATTGAACTGACTCTCGCCAATACTTGTCGCATAGACAGGACTAAGAACGAGACTGCGCTCGAAGTGTTCGTCGAGTAACGCAGCGAAATCCGCTGTTGTATCTGCTGTCGTATCTGCTGTCGTATCCGGTTTGTGCTCGGAACCGCATGCGCTGAGCAAGAATACTGTCGCCAGTGAGGCGGCTAAAATCGTTCTCATGAAACTTTCCCTGAAACGGAGTTCCGGGAAGGATATCAGATCAGATTACTGTCCCTCATGGCCCGGTGCGAAAGCCGTGCTCGCAACTCGACTGCCAGCCACTGTCTGATGCAGGGTAAAGGCGACCGGCTCTTCCGATGCGCGCGGGTGGAATGCGACGAATACTGCAAAGCCGTGATCAACACCCTGCTCCCGCTTGCGCAAGCCGGCATCACATTCGACGACAAATTTGTCGCCCTCAAATGCACCGAGGTCGGCAAGGCGAGAAAGATAGGCGCTAACCTGCGCACGGATTCGATCAGCAAGTCGCGCGCTTTCCGCCTCGAATACCGCCCAGCGCGTTGCTTCGTCGATCGACTTGAGAACCTGCAGGCATAGGCGTCGTGCCGGCAGGCTTGAAAATAGCCTGTGCGATTCGCTACCGCGGCTCATGGTCACCGACCCATGCAGTCTTGCTGAACCTGCGGGCCCTTTCGCGATGACATTCAGGCCGGAGCGGAACAGTGTTTGCATCTGCTGGGCATCTACATCGACTGACGGCAGCAAATTGCGACTAAAGCCAAGACCTTGCTGATTCGTCTCTCGCCAGGCGCCATGATTGCGATCCAGCTTGCACATCAGACCCGCCAGGGCGCCGCCGACGGCACGCGCCTGCGCGTCATCCTCGTCACGTTGCAACATGCGCGGAAAGTAACTGACGAGATTTGGGCTCGCGAGGCCCTGGTCGCGCGCACCAGACACCGCCGCCTGAGGTGAGTCCCAGGCAATCGGTGGGTCGACGATGAGGATCGAGCCGCGGCTGCGACAATAACGCTCAGCAGCGAGAATTGAGGTCGGGCCGAGGTCACGTTGTTTACCCGGTGGCGGTAAATACAGCATGTCGAATTGTTCGATGTTATCGAGAGAAAATAACCCCTCTTGATGTTTCTGCGACCCAACAAGATCGTAGTCTGACAATTCGTGGCCGTCGGCACCCTCCTGCGTATGCTCGACGTAGTTAATATTGAAGGAAACATTGGTACCGGATGTTTCCTCCGGACGGTGAGTCGGCAAAGGACTCTCGACGCGAGCCATCGATGAAGTCAGCAATACATCACCAACAAAATTATCGCTGCCTGCAACGGTACTCACGCCGCTGAACAATTCCTGATCGTTGACCAATCCAGACAAGGGGTCGATGCGTTGTAAGGTCAGGTTGAACAACTCGTCGCTGTCAGCCTTAATTCCGTCGAAGTCGACCGCTGCACGAATGCGCTCAGTAGAGCCTGGCTCTACGGCGCGCAGCACCAGAGCGGAGCCACTGGCTGGTAAGCAAATCATTGCGCCGCGAGCGTTGTTGGTAACTCGAACAATATAGAGGCGTTTGCCGCCGTGTTCGAAAAACTGGCGTACTGCTGGTCCCAAACTCGAGCGCGGCCAAATATCGCCGAAACGACGGCGAAACTCGCCAAAGCTGCATACGAGCACAGGTTCGTTCAGGGGACCACGCAGCGCACGGCCGACAAAGGCGGCCGTGGTTTCTCGCAGCACATCGATGGGTTGATCCATCGCTGCCATTTCGGTGACCGTGATGCCACGATCAGCTGTATCTGACAAATTTATCTCCGCGACTACGTTTGATCGTCTTCCTGAATCACTTCGTCCATCATTTCGCGAACCTCGCCAAGCGTGGGTTCGTTCGGATCGACGGCAACAACATTACGAACATGGCGCGCGCGAGCCATTACCTGGTCCGTGCCGTCGTCTCCTACGCGGATAGGCACACCGCTTGAGAGTCCGGCTATCTCACGCATGTCGCCCTCAATCTCCAGGCTCAACTCGTTCGTTGACGATTCGCCGAAACTCACAAAAAGGTCGTTGAGACGGTCATCCGGCCCGACCAAGTCGTCTTCCAGAGGAGCGTGTGCCTCAAAGATCAGTTCGCCGTCCAGCTCACCGAGCAGATACGGTTTATTGATGATTTGCACAGGCTCGCCGATGTCGACCAAATCGTACAGATACTCGATATTTTCCGGGTAGAGGCGAACGCAGCCATGACTCACTCGCATGCCAACACCATAGGGTTGGTTGGTGCCATGAATCAGGTAGCCCGGGATATTCAGCTTGAGCACGCGTGTACCGAGCGGATTATCCGGCCCTGCAGGAATGACGGACGGCAATGGATCGCCCATCTCGGCGTGTTCTTTGCGCACCGATTGCGGCACGTACCAAACAGGGTCTACCGCTTTGGCGACGACTGTTGTGCTGCCCAGCGGCGTTTCCCAACCCACTCTGCCGATGCCGATCGGGTAAGTCTTTACGACCGGCGCCTGACCTTCCGGCATTCTCGGAAAGTAAAACAACCGCTTTGACGCTATATTCAGGACGACGCCTTCGCGGATACCTGCAGGAAGCACAAACTGCGTTGGCAGCAGGATCGGCGTGTCTGCGCCCGGTAACCAGGGATCGACGCCAGGATTCGCTGCCACCAGCTCGTCGTAGCCAAGACCGTACGCTCGAGCTAAATCCGAAAAAGTATCCTCGTCGCGCGCCAGCACAACCTGCGGCACGCCTACAACACTTTGCGCTGATGATTCGAGTTCGTAATGATTCGCAGAGATGGGGTCCTGCACGGGCCGCTCATTGACCGGAATCGGCACGTATACCGGCTCGCCTTCGCCTTCAGCCCAGTTGTCGTTAAACGTGGTGCAGGCACCCAACAAGGACAGTGACAATAAGATTGTCGCCGATCGAAAAATTGTAGATAGGTGAGTCAAAGCGCTGGCCTAAGAATGGTCCGCGTCATTTTCGCAGAAACCAAGAAGTATTTCGCTACTTCTTCTCCGACTCGTTGCTTTCCGACTTGGTCTTCTTAGGCTTGGTGCTCTCTGGCTGGATGCAGTTTGGCTGGTGACCCGACTCCAGCGCATCGTTGTACAACGGCAGCGTCTTACTCCACTCAGAAACCAGATCCTCGATACGCTTTTCGCCGGATGGGTGAGTTGACATGAATTCTGCTGGCTCTTTGCCGCCAGCCGCTTCCTGCATGTTCTGCCACAAGGGAACCGCCTGGCGTGGATCAAAACCTGCGCGTGCCATGTATTCGAGACCAATCACATCGGCTTCGCTTTCCTGATTACGCGAGAACGGCAGCATGATGCCGAATGCCGCACCCTGACTGAGCGCTTCGTAGGCCGTATAAGTAGCGCCCGAGTTACCAGCGCCCAACAAGACTGCTGCGACCTGGATACCAACATTGGAGATCTTGCCGCGCGATGCTCTTTCATTCGAATGTTTAGCCGTCACATGGGCAATTTCGTGGCCGATAACTGCTGCAAGTTGATCCTGATTCTGAGCCGCCTTGAGTATGCCTTCCATGACGCCGATCTTGCCGCCAGGCATTGCAAACGCATTGACTGAATCAACCTCAAAAATCGCCATTTCCCATTGCAGGTCGCTGTAAGGGGGTTCCAGAACACTGACGACAGCGTTCGCAACGCAGGCAATATAGTCGATCGTTTCGCGATCAGTGATCAGGGGCATCGACGCTTTCATTTCGGCGAACTGCTTCGCAGACTCAACCTCCATGTCCGCATTGGACATCCAGCTCACTTCGGACGCTGCCGTTGAAGTCGCTGCACCGCCCAGTAGCAATGCGAAGCTCGCCACAGCGGCGGCCATGGCCGTTGTTGGCTTCTTGAAATGCTGTGTATTCATGACACCTCCTCCAACAATTCGACAGGTTTTAGCGGTTGCGGTTCCACCTACTTAGCGCGGCAATCGCGACTCGAAGCGACGCCGCCAGCCCGTAGCATCGACTTTTTCCAGCGCGCTGTCGATATTTGCCATAAGTCGCTTCTGCAGCGGCTGTTTAACCCGAAACGCAACCTCATACAGCTCGCGGTCTGCGATCAGGCCTGCAATCACCTCGTCACTGGTTTTGATTTCGTCTGCCAGACCCAAGTCCAGAGCGCGCGTCCCGTACCAGTGCTCACCTGTTGCAATTTTGTCGAGATCAAGACTCGGTCGGTAGGCGCTCACCGCTGACTTGAAGAGGCTGTGAACATCTTCGAGCTCTTCTTTGAGTTTGGCTCGATCTTCGTCCGTATTCTCGCCAAACATCGTTACGCTGCGTTTGTATTTGCCCGCTGTAACCTGTTCGAAGTCGACCCCGTGACTATCCAGCAAACGATTGAAATTCGGTATTTGCGCAATCACACCGATGGACCCCAGAATGGCGAACGGCGCGGCATAAATCTTGGTCGCGACGCAGGCCATCAAATAGCCGCCGCTCGCAGCGACCTTGTCGACACAAACGATGAGCGGAATTCCACGATCTCGAATCCGAACCAGTTGCGAGGCGGCAAGGCCGTGCTCGTGAACTACGCCACCGTGATTCTCGAGACGAACGATAACCTCGTCGTCCGCGGTTGCCACATCTAAAATGGCGCTAACTTCTTCGCGCAGAGATGGCACCGCGCTGGCCTTCAAGTCGCCTTCGAAATCGATCACAAAACTGCGTGGTCGTGACGAAGCATTCTTAGCGTCTTCCTTGGCGCGCTTTTTCTCTTCCTTGGCATCTTTTTTCTGCTCGTCTTTTTGCAGCACGGCCTTGCGCAGGTCGCCGGCCAGAGCCTTGTGCTTCTTGTTGATACTCTCAACTTCAAGACCTTCGTGACCACCCTTGCGACTCGCCGCGGCAAATCCAATAACAGCAATGATAGCGACAACAATGGTCACTACTTTGAGAAGAAACAAACCATACTCGGCGAAAAATACACTCATACTGCAAGCCCTACGTTGTTTTTTTGCAAAACCTGTTCAGCCCGATAACTCGATCTAACCATCGGACCCGCAACCACTTCGAAGAAGCCCTTTTCCAGGCCTTCCATACGATAAGCCTCGAATTCCTCTGGCGTCACATAGCGCTCTACTGGCAGGTGATTTGGCGTCGGGCGCAGATACTGGCCGAGCGTGAGGATATCCACATTGGCTGCACGCAAATCATCCATCGTTGCCAGAATTTCATTGTCGCGCTCACCGAGACCTAACATCAGACTAGTCTTGGTGAGTACCGTCGGTCGATGCTTCTTTGCATGCGCCAGAACTTCAATCGTTTGTTCGTAGCCCGCACGTGGGTCGCGTACCGGATGGGTCAAACGTCTCACGGTCTCGACATTCTGCGCGAAAACTTGCAGACCAGAGTCAACCACAAGCTCGACGTGTTCCATCACACCGTTGAAATCCGGTGTCAGCGCTTCAACCGCTGTATTCGGGTTTTGTTTCTTTATCTCTTTGACGCACTCGGCGTAATGCGATGCACCACCGTCAGCAAGATCATCGCGATCGACGGAGGTGATAACGACATACTCAAGCCCCATCAAATTAACAGCACGCCCGGTGTTATAGGGCTCCTCGGCATCGAGCCAGCCCTTCGGGTTACCCGTGTCTACCGCACAAAAGCGGCACGCACGTGTGCAGACCGAACCTAAAACCATAATAGTCGCGGTTCCTGCGTTCCAGCACTCACCGATATTTGGGCACATCGATTCTTCGCATACCGTACTGAGTCGATGCTCTTTGACGATATTGCGCGTATTCCCGTAACCCTGACCCGCTGGCATTTTCGCGCGTAGCCAACTCGGCTTCTGGCCATGCACCAATGGCTCGGCATCACGGCGGTTCTTTACGCCATTCTTGATCGCTGAAAAGCCGGCGCCAGTCTTATACTTGCTGCCGCTTTCAACGATAGGAATGCCGCGGAATTGTTTATCCGTCTTGCTCATTCAGGAATTATCCGGCCGCTGCTCGGCCACGCTAGGAAATGGGCAGGCATTGTACAAAAAAATCCCGGCCAAAGCCGGGAGAGTCAGGGGAAATCGTATGCGCCAGAGATGTGTCAGTGCAATCGGGACCAGCTAACGAGCTTTACAGCGCTCTGTCGCAGGTCGAAATTCTGGGCCAAAATGGCCTCTATGTCCTTGCTCTCAGTGGTTTGGTCCATTGCTTCGCTGAGCTCAATGACGCCGCTAAACTCGTTGCCGTCGCGATATTGCGCGTCGGTCAGGATGAACTGCGTGTAGTACTTAGCGGTCATGGGTTTAGACTACGCCCGGCAAGTTGCGTCGACTGTGAGCTACTACTCAGTTTGCATAAGGCTTTTCGCTGTCGGTCGCTAAGCTATTGATATTTTTGTCTAATTTTCATTAGAACTCGCTCAAATCAAGCGGCGGGCGTATGATCCGCCCAATTTCGGCGACGCGGCGCACAGATTTAGGGCCGCAGCATATGTAATATTGACTACTGGCTGCCTGGCGCTTGGGCGGTTTTGACTACGGCAAACTTTAGGAATCTACAAAATGGCTGCTAATCGAGGATTCACCCCTCGTTTCCTGGTACTGACGCTGTTGCTGGCATCAGCCTCAGTTTTCGCCCAGGACGAACTCAGAAACACTTTCTTTAAAGATGCGGACGCTGCCAAAGCAGCGGCTGAAGCGGTTGACGCCAAGCTACTGGCTCCGCGTAATTACGAACGCGGCATGAGCGAGTACACCGATGCTGAAACGGCGCTGGAGCGCGGTCGCAACATTGATACCGTCCGCTCGAACGCTGCCGATGCGACACGCTACTTCAAGACAGCGACCAGCGCTGCTGAACTGGCCAAGGTTAAGTTGGCGCAAGTCATGAAGAGTCGTCAGGACGCTGCCAACGCTCGCGCACCAGAACTTTCCCCGGATATCTGGGAAGACGCACAGGATAAGTTTTCTGATGCGATTCGTTTGCTTGAACGCGGCGATCTAAAAGGAACGACGCGCCGGGAAGTCGAAGCCACGAGTCTGTATCGCGACGCTGAACTGGTCGCAATCAAGGCACAGTATCTGAGCGAAACACGACGCCTTCTGGCTGACGCCGACCGCGCACGTGTCGGACGCTACGCACCGATAACGCTCAGCAGAGCGAAACAATTACTGGCCAATGCGGAACGCGAGCTCAATGAAAACCGCTATGACACGGATTTGCCACGCAGTCTGGCCAAACAAGCAAATTACGAAGCCAAGCACGCCATCTATTTGTCAGAAGTTGTACGCAAAGTTCGTGACAAGGATATGACCGCAGAGCAGCTTGTGCTCGAATGGGAAAAATCGTTCCGCAACGTCGCCGGAGCGGCTGATGTAGTGCCGGACATGGTAGAGGGTCCGGTTCCGCTAGCATCGGAGTTAGTCGCTTTCATTGATGCCGCGCGCATCGAGAATCAGGCACTTGCTCAGGAGAAGAACGAGAACGAAATTCGACTCGTAGAAATGGAAGAAGAAATGGCGGCGCTGGACGAACGTCTCGGTGGTGCTACAGAAGAGCGCGCTGCCCTGGTGCAACGTCTGGAAGCTCAGGCGCGTGTCAAACAACAGTTCGCACAGGTAGAAAAGATGTTCTCTGCGAGCGAAGCGCGTGTTTTCCGCGAAGGCAACAGTATTATCCTGCGATTGGTAGGCCTTACGTTCGACTCCGGTAATGCACAAGTCCGGCAAGACACATTCGCACTACTTGGCAAAGTTGAAAAAGCGATCGACGTATTCCCGCGTAGCGAATTAATTATCGAGGGACATACTGATTCTCATGGTGGTGACGACTCGAACCAGAAATTGTCACAAGCTCGCGCCGAATCTGTACAGCAATACATGATCAACGCGATGCGCATTCCAACTTACCGGCTGATTGCGACCGGCTACGGCGAGACCCGCCCTATTGCCAGCAATGAAACAGAATCAGGCCGGCAGCGAAACCGCCGTATCGATATTGTGATCAGGCCGAATCTGGAGCAGAACTAACCGAGCTCCACCATGCAGAAACTATTGCGGCTGTCTCTGGGTTAGCGAGATAGCCATATTCTGCATGGGTATTGAGCACACCATCCAGGCGAAACCAGTTGTATATTTTGCGATCATCAATATCCACTACCAGTCCGGCCTGTAGCATTTCTCCAAAACCGCGTTTTAGCGCTGGCACGATTGCGGTCAGATCTCCGACTGCCGTCAGATTGACCCAGTTCCGTATGTTGTCCGGATAGCGAACTTTTCCAATCGCATCGCTGCCTTTAAGGCGTGTCTGAATATAGTTCTGACCCAATGGGCTGCCCATAGTGAGCAACAGATCGATCCGCATCGGCTCGCGGTTTGCGCGCGACATTTGCCACAAAGATTCATACGCGATCACCGAGCCCATACTGTGTGCCATCAGCAATATTGGTCGCTTTGCTGCATACGCCTGCCGCAGCGATGACTTCAGGATTTGTCGCGTGTGTTCAGCAATTTCGCTCTGGTTTCGAATATAGCGTTTGAGATCACGCAGGTGCAGCTCCATACGCTCTGTTGCGATATGCGGAATCAGAAATGGCAGCCGATCACCCAACAAAAAGAACCAGCGCGCCAAGCGACGGCGCAAGGAAGATGCTTCTTCCTGCTCGTGTTTTGTGATCTCACCTTGAGCGATGAGCGCGTCGACCGACGGCGCATCGAGTGCGAAGTCACGATGTTCGCCATAAAAATCATAAGTCCATGGAATGATTTCGAAGTAGTCAGCATTTGTCTCAAGCTGTGCTGCCAGGTCAGCATCAACGCGCTGCAATCCGGCAAGCAGGCAACGTAAGAGCGCGTCACGATGCGTCTCGGCCTCTGGCTTGGGCAGCAAGCCCGGCACATAAATTATGAGTGGCGAGACACTCATCGTCGTGCCGCCAGCAACAAGGCTTGCAACTGCCCGACGTGCGTAACAACGCCATGCGGTTTACGCAGGTCTTTAGGCCACGGTTTGCCACTGCGATTTACCCAGACTGCGCGCAACCCGGCGCCGATCGCGCCATCAACATCAAGCTCCGGGTGATCGCCGACATGCAGTGTCTGTTGCGGATCTGCGCCACCGGCACTCACTGCTGCATCAAAGATTTTTTGTGCCGGTTTCGCAGCTCCCGCCGTTCGCGCTGTAACGACGTCGTGAAACAAATCATCGATACCAACCATCTTCAGGTTCGCGTTGCCATTGGTTACGGCGACCAGAA
>RCNE010001721.1_pt1 | contig 12558 bp, 10 predicted proteins | sample 2041361 | NCBI WGS metagenome assembly RCNE01 (sample SAMN09708229, study PRJNA481090) | Marine sediment metagenome, whole genome shotgun sequencing project.
AAGATCGTTGATTGGCTCTCTGAACGGGCCGATGTGATCGCGCGCTTTCAGGGTGGGCACAATGCGGGCCATACATTGGTCATCGATGGAGAGGTCTTCAAACTGAACGCGCTGCCTTCGGGTGTGGTGCGTGGTGGCAAGCTTTCAGTCATCGGCAATGGCGTTGTGCTGGACCCTTGGCATTTGGTCAAAGAGATCGCCTCGATCCGCAAACAAGGCGTTGAGATCACACCAGAGACGCTGATGATTGCCGAAAATACTCCGCTGATCCTGCCGATCCACGGCGAGTTGGACCGCGCCCGCGAAGAGGCATCCAGCAAAGGCACCAAAATCGGCACCACTGGTCGCGGTATTGGGCCTGCGTATGAAGACAAAGTTGGTCGCCGTTCCGTGCGTGTGGCTGATTTGGCCGATGTGGCGACCTTGGAAGCCCGTGTTGACCGCGCCTTGCAGCACCACGATCCGCTGCGTCGCGGCTTGGGAATTGAGCCTGTCGACCGCGATGCGTTGGTTGCACAACTCAAGGATATTGCAGCAGAAATTCTGCCCTATGCGGCCCCCGTGTGGAAAGTGCTTAACGAAAAGCGCAAAGCCGGTAAGCGGATATTGTTTGAAGGCGCACAGGGTGCATTGCTTGATATCGACTTTGGCACATACCCATTTGTGACGTCCTCCAATGTGATCGCAGGGCAGGCCGCAACTGGTGTGGGTCTTGGCCCCAATGCCATTGATTATGTGCTTGGGATTGTGAAAGCGTACACCACCCGCGTCGGTGAAGGCCCTTTCCCGACTGAGTTGGACGACGAAGACGGGCACCGCCTTGGCACCCGTGGCCACGAGTTTGGCACCGTTACAGGGCGCAAGCGCCGCTGCGGGTGGTTTGATGCGGCCTTGGTCCGTCAGACCTGTGCGACATCTGGCGTGACAGGAATTTCACTGACCAAACTCGACGTATTGGACGGGTTCGAGAAACTGAAAATTTGTGTTGGGTACGACCTAGACGGCAAATCACTTGATTACCTGCCGACTGCTGCCGATCAACAAGCCCGCTGCAAGCCGATCTACGAAGAGATCGATGGGTGGTCGGAATCAACCGAAGGCGCGCGCTCTTGGGCGGATTTGCCCGCGCAGGCTATAAAATACGTGCGTCGCATTGAAGAGTTGATCGACTGCCCTGTCGCACTAGTTTCCACATCACCGGAAAGAGAAGACACCATTTTGGTGACTGACCCCTTCGTGGATTGAGGTGAGATGACTTATAAAGCACGCAAACGGCTGGCACTTTTCGTCTTGGTGGTGGGACTGCCCGTCTACATCATTTTCGCTGTGACCATTATGAGCCAAGCTTCACGCTTTCCGATGGTGATCGAATTTCTGATCTATCTTGTTCTGGGCATCGGGTGGGCATTTCCATTGAAATGGGTGTTCAAAGGTATTGGTCAAGAAGATCCTGACCAACGCAACCAGTCATAAAAAAGGCGGGGACTTGCCCCGCCTTTCTGCATCTTGTCACGCTGCCTTTAGTAGCGCGCGGCCAGATTGCCACTTGGCTTAAAGCGCGTGTTTTCAGCGATTTGAAAGCGGCCATTGTTCAACTTGATGATCCGTGACTGGCGCAGCAACCGACCAAATGACCGCAATCCGTCTTCACGAGTGACTTCGTCTTCGGACGCGGATTGCACGACTTTCATAACTTGCGGGCGGGAAAAATCGTTCTCGCCTTCGACATATGCCAAATAGGCACCCGCCGCTTCAAGTTTATCAACAAGGTCTTGGGCACCTTGCTGGCGCGCGAAATCTGCAAATGTCTGAGCCGTCGCTTCGACAGACTTGGATTTTGAGGTTTCGGCGATTTTGCGCAAACGTTCTGCTGCCTCTGTCAGGGGGGCGACTTCGCGCAGGCTGCTTTGTGGGCCCTCGTTGATTGGTTCAACCAGCTTGAGTGGTGGAAGGGCTGACCCACCCGAGCCTCCGGTCCCTTCAAGTGCGCCAAGATCGTCGCGGAACATCGCACTGACGTCACGCGACTTCGCACCTGCGTCGCCCATTTGGCGGGCTGCCTCTGTCGCAGCAACCGCAGCCTTAAGCTGTGCAATCGCATCACGGCCATCGCGGGTTTCCTGCAGGTCAAGCTGTATGTCTGTCTTCATCAAGATGCGGCTCATGGCGTCTTCGACAGTGCGCGGCAGTCCGTGGCGGGCAAGTTCATTGCCCGGGCGCGCCGAAATTTCCTGTTCAATCTTCGCGACTTCTTCATGCAGGTCAAAGTCATCGTCGTCGTCCACATCAGTGATTGGCTGGTGGCGCGTTGTCAAAAGGAGTGGCTGTTCCGCACGTTCCGAACGCGCAGCAATAGCTTCTTCTTCGACGTCGTCCACAGCTTCGGCGATAACTTCGTCAACATCATCCGCAACTTCAACGTCGTCCTCTGGTGCTTCATCAGCAACGTCGGCTTCTATCTCTTGTGACGTGTCTTCGACAACGCCGTCATCATGCGCGGTGCCCTGAACGTCGGCTGTTTCTTCCGCCACGTCAGCATGCGCATCGTCAACTTCAACTTCAGCATCAACAGCGACCAGTTCTTCTTCACCAAGCGTCAAAGGTGCGCTTGCTGTGGTTGCCAGTGGTTCACGCAGTGTGTCGGCATCCATTAATTCAGAGTTACGTTTGGCCAATTCAGCAAGGCGTTGCGCCAGTGGGTTCACGGCCTTCGGCGCTTCTTTTACATCATCTTCGCTTAGATCTTCGGCGTAGGTATCATCGCGTGCTGGTGGACCGCCACGGCCAACGACAGCGCGGATGCGCTGCAACCTGTCAGCGGCACTGGTTTCGACGATTTCTTGAATTGGGGTCTCTACGGGCGCGACTACTTCGGCTGCAAAATCTTCAACCTGTGCATCATCGTCGATGTCAGTGTCGTGGTCGGCAACTTCCGCATCTGCGGCTGCTTCCATAAATTCGGCTGTTAGCTCTTCAGATATATCGTCGATTGTAACTTCACCGACTGATGTGTCTTCAGGCTCTTCAAAAGCAACTTCCTCAACCGGCGCGTCTTCTGCGAATACAACGTCTTCATTCTGTTCTTCTTGAACAGCAGTATCTTCGGACGCTTCAGCTGTGGCGTCAGCCTCATCTAGTGCCTCTGGGGCATCGTCTTCGGTCATCACACGCAAGCTCAGGCCGTTTTCACCTTCTTCGATGACTACATTGCCGGAGGTCTGCTGGGCCGCGAGCCGCGCAAGCACGTCCAAATCAGGCACTGCATGTGCTTGATCAGTGAAAAGGTTATGCCCGGCAAGGTCGTGGAAATATCCGACGACGGATTTCATCGTTTCAACGCTGTCGTCGAACCCTTCCAGACGGCAAGAAAAGTTTCCGTAGGTCACATCCAGGATTTTATTGTTCTCGCCCATGCGTTATCGCTTTCTAGGTTATCAGCGGCCATCCGCTGGACAAATTTGAATTTCTCAGTCGACTACATCACACGCTATGTTCAGGCTTATTTTGTGGCCCTTTTAGGGAATGTTTGTGAATTGAGGTATAATAAGTGTCTAGCGGAATCATTGTTTCAAGCGAAAAGCCGCTGTGTCTGGTCGGTGGCGCGACAGCAGAAATTTCTGAAATTAATTATATTTTACAATTAGTTAAAGGGTTTATAGCTGTTGATTCTGGGGCTGATATCTTGCTTGAAGCAGGGGTAATCCCCCTTGCGGTGATAGGTGATCTAGACAGCATATCCGCGCAATCTCGTGCCTCATTTGTAGACCAACTGTACGAAATTAAAGAACAATCAACAACAGATTTCGAAAAAACACTGACCCGCGTGTCGGCATCTGCCTTAATTGCGTTGGGGTTTACTGGCGGGCGCATGGACCACATTCTTTCGGTATTGAGCGTGATGATACGCTACCCCGACAAGCCCGTGATCCTGACTGATGCGCATGATGCGAGCTTTCTGGCACCCGCAGGTGAGACGGTATTTGCGCTTCCCGAAGGGACCCGTGTTTCATTGATGCCTGTGACTCCGGCTTCGGTCAGTTTGGACGGTGTCGTCTGGCCGTTTTCAAATACGTTGATGGAAATGACAGGGTTCACCAGTCCATCTAATGCGGCTTTGGGCGGCGATGTCACGATCAAGACGGATGCGCCCGTCCTTGTCACCCTGCCGCGGGCGCAACTGGCAACTGCTTTGAAAGTCGTTGCTCGCGGATGATGACATAAAGACCTGCAGCGACAGTAATGCAGATGCCGATCGCGGCCAGTCCGTTGGGCAGGTCTGAAAAGATCAGCCACCCGATTGCAGTGCCAATAGGTATTTCAAGATATTGCATGGGGGCGACGGTCGAAGCAGGTGCGAAGCGCAGGCTCCATGTCATGAAAAGATGCGCAAAGGTGCCAAGCAAGCCGAGCCCCGCCAACAGAACCCACGTCGTGGGCGGTAGGTTCAAGCTGATATCGCCATTCATGTTGGGAAACACCGCAAAGACCAAAAGCAAGATCACGGACGCTTGGATGCCGCTGATCGCTTGCAGTTTGATAGGGTCCATTGCGCGGGCAATTTTGCGGGTCACCATCATAAAGAGTGAAAACACCACAGCCACCCCTAGCGGGTAAAGTGCAGGATAGCCGACTTCGACAAAGTTGGGCTGGATCACCAAAAGCGTGCCAATAAACCCGACAGCACAGGCCCCCATGCGGTGGATGCCGACCTGTTCGCCCATCACAAAATACCCAAGCAGCAACATGATAAAAGGCATGACAAAGGCAATCGCCAGCGTGTCGGCCAAGGGCAAATATTGCAGGGCGGTGAACATCAGACCAATGCCAACGATATGCAATACCGTTCGCACAAGCGTCCACATCAACATACCTTTGGGAAGCCGCAAGTCCTGCCCCTTAAGCAGTACAAGCGGCAATAGGATGACTGCCTGAATGCCAAATCGCACAAAGATCAAAACACCAAGGGCCACAGACCCGCCAAGCAGTTTTGCAATGCTATCCCCCAACGGGGCCAACACACAAAATGCCAGCATCAGCATGACGCCTAAAAAGGGGCGATCATCATTCATGGCGCGACCCTAGCAGTTCGGCACATTCACAGCGAGGCCACCGAGGGCGGTTTCTTTGTATTTCTCGCTCATATCAACGCCGGTTTGGCGCATCGTTTCAATCGCAACATCTAGCGATACAAGATGGGTGCCATCACCGCGCATCGCCAATGATGCAGCTGATACTGCCTTGATTGCGCCCAGACCGTTGCGTTCGATGCAAGGCACTTGGACAAGACCTTTGACAGGATCGCAGGTCATCCCAAGGTGGTGTTCTAGGGCGATTTCGGCAGCGTTTTCAATTTGCTCTGGCGTGCCACCCAAGACAGCGGCCAGACCCGCAGCAGCCATTGCCGCAGCACTGCCGACTTCGGCCTGACATCCGCATTCCGCACCAGAGATTGAGGCGTTGAATTTGATCAGCCCGCCAATGGCAGCGGCAGTAAGCAAAAACTCTCCGATACGCGAAGAGGCCGCACCCGGTACATGATCCAGCCAGTAGCGGATTGTGGCAGGGATGACCCCAGCCGCACCATTGGTGGGGGCGGTAACGACTTGTCCGCCAGCCGCGTTTTCTTCGTTCACCGCCATTGCGTAGGTCGACATGAAATCATTGATTGTATGGGGCGCCGTCAGGTTCATGCCGCGTTCTGCCTGCAGCGCATCATAGATACCCTTGGCCCGTCTGCGCACAAATAAACCACCGGGCAGGATGCCGTCAGTGTGCAATCCGCGCTCAATGCAGTTGTTCATAACGTCCCAAACACGCGCCACGCCGCGATCAAGTTCGGCGGTCGTGATGCGCGATAACTCGTTTGTTTGTTTCATCTCGGCAATGGTTTTGCCCGACATCGCTGCCATATCCAGCATCTCTTGGGCGGATTGGAACGGGAACGGGACAGGTGGGCCAGTGTCGCTGTCTTTGCCTGCGGCAAGTTCTGCGTCAGTCAACACAAAGCCACCGCCGATGGAATAATAGGTGACTTGGGTGATGACATCGCCCTGCGCATCCGTGCCGCGCAATATCATGCCGTTGGCGTGGCCGGGCAGGGCGGGGCCATAGTCAAAGATCAGATCGTCTTTGGAATGGAACCGCAGTGTGCCAAGCCCTTCGGGTGAAACTGTGTTCTCGTCCGCAATGCGGGCCATTTCCGCATCTGCCAAGGTTGCGTCATAGTCGTCTGCGCGAAAACCAGCCAGCCCCAGCGTGACTGCGCGGTCGGTCGAATGGCCGACCCCAGTGAAGGCCAAGCTGCCGTGTAGGGATGCCTGAACGCCCGCGACCTTGAATGGCTGCGCGCGCAGATGGTCCAAGAACCGTGCCGCCGCGACCATTGGCCCGATCGTATGAGATGAAGACGGGCCAACGCCCACTTTGAACATATCGAAAACGGATAAAAACATGAAGGACGGCCTTATTGATCAGGACAGATTTGTGACGTTGTTTTGAGCCTAACCGATCTAAGCCTGAAACTTCCCGCTAAATGCGACCCTTCGCCCAATTAATGCGGATGTGAGGATGGCGTAAATTGGGGCCTCGCGCCTGCCTGCGATCTTGCCTATAACACGCGTAGATTAAAAGCGGAGTGGCGTGATGACCAGTGAATTGACCCCGATTGATATGGCGAAGTTTATCGCAGCAAAGCAAGCGACTGAATATGTCGAATCCGGGATGAAGGTTGGCCTTGGCACCGGATCAACGGCCGCGTGGCTGGTGCAGTGTCTGGGTGAAATGGTGCGCGATGAGGGCCTCAAGATCAAAGGCGTTCCGACATCGAACCAAACGGCAGAGCTCGCCCGCGAAGTCGGCATCGATGTCATCACCTTGGAAGAGGCGAAGTGGCTTGATTTAACCATCGACGGCACCGACGAATACGACAGCCAGCTGACCCTGATCAAAGGCGGCGGCGGCGCACATTTGCGCGAAAAGATTGTCGCGACTGCCAGTGACCGCATGATCGTGATCGCCGATGCCACCAAAAAGGTCGACACGCTGGGCGCATTTCCATTGCCGCTCGAGGTGATCCCGTTTGGTTTGCCCGTGACCCAGAACTTGATCGAAGAAACGCTGACCGGCATGGATGTACTGGGCCGTGACATCACGCAGCGCATGCGTGGCGACAAGCCGTTCATCACTGACGAAGGTAACATGATCCTTGATCTGCATCTCAAGCATATTGGCAATCCTAGACAGTTGGCCCTTGTGCTGAACCAGATCCCTGGTGTTGTCGAAAATGGCCTGTTTATCGATGTCTGCGACATTGTGATCGTGGGCCACGGTGACGGCAAAGTGACCGTCCGTGACATCACTAACAACACCTCAGAGGTTGTGCGCTATGACGTGCGTGACGATGATAATATCTTCGCAGGCATTGCGAACTAATTGACGACCAATTTTTGTACAAAGCCGGAGCTATCAGATGACTTTTGATTACGACCTTTTCGTCATTGGTGGCGGTTCTGGCGGCGTACGTGCCGCACGTGTTGCCGCCGCTACCGGTGCAAAAGTAGCGCTTGCCGAAGAATACCGCATGGGTGGCACATGTGTGATCCGTGGTTGCGTGCCCAAAAAGCTGATGGTTTTTGCATCGGGTTATTCGGAAATGTTCGACGATGCCCGTGCCTATGGCTGGGATCTGCAAGAAGGGCCGTTCAGCTGGCCGCGTTTTCGCACGCAATTGCACGCCGAGCTGGACCGTCTTGAGGGGGTCTATCGCAAACTTTTGGCGGGATCAGACGTTGAGATTTTTTACGCGCGCGCGATGCTAAAAGATCCGCACACAATCACGCTTTCAACAGGTCAGGACGTGACCGCCAAGCATATTCTGGTGGCCACCGGTGGTCGCCCAGTGGTGCCCGAGATGCAAGGTTCAGAGCTCGGGATCACCTCCAACGAGATTTTCTTGCTTGAAGAGATGCCTAAGTCGATTTTGATCATTGGTGGTGGTTATATCGCTTCTGAGTTCGCGGGTATCTTGAACGGGTTGGGCGTTGACGTGACGCAATTCTACCGTGGCGCACAAATCTTGCGCGGCTTTGATGATGAAGCGCGTGGGCTTGTCGCAGAAGGCATGCGCTCTAAAGGTGTTGACCTGCATTTAGGCACAAACATCGTTGAGATGCGCGCCGCGACACAGGCTGATCTTGATGGCACCACCGAAGGCGTGCCGATGGAAGACGGTCATCCAGCCATTGTGCCGCAACAAAGCGCGGGCCACGGCATTTGGGTGAAAGCCACAAACGGCACTGAAAAAGTCTATGATCAGGTGATGTTCGCCACTGGGCGCGCACCAAACACGGATGGTATGGGCCTAGAGGCCGCAGGCGTCACCGTGGGGCGTCGCGCAGAGATTGTTGTCGATGAATATAGCCAGACGAATATCCCGTCTGTTTATGCGATTGGCGATGTGACGAACCGCGTCCAGTTGACGCCTGTTGCGATCCGCGAAGCCATGGCCTTTGTGGAAACGGTCTTTAAAGGCAATCCGACTGCGGTGGATCATGAATTGATCCCGTCGGCGGTCTTTACACAGCCTGAACTGGGCACAGTGGGCCTGACCGAAGAACAAGCGCGCGATATTGAGCCGGTCGAGATTTATTGCTCGTCATTCAAGCCAATGAACCATGCATTTGCAGGTCGCGATGACCGCGTTTTGATGAAGCTGGTGGTCAGCACAGCGACCCGCAAAGTCTTGGGCTGTCATATCGTCGCAGATCACGCAGGTGAAATGATCCAGCTGGTCGGCATCGCAGTCAAGATGGGCGCTACGAAAGAAGACTTTGACCGGACTGTTGCCGTCCATCCGACGATGGCAGAAGAACTGGTTACGATGAAGGAACCCGTGCGGAACGCTTGATTTCGCACGATTAAGACACACATGACAATGGAACGTTCGCGTAGGCGGGCATGGCGCAAGGGAAGCATAGGGAAACGATGGCAGGAAATACGGGTGGCCCATGGGGCGGCGGTGGAAACAATGGTTCAGGCGGGGGTGACGATGACAACCGCGGGGACGACCGTGAGAACGGTGGTCGCAAACCTAACAATGATGGGTCTGGTATCCCCGAGATCGACGATCTTGTGAACAAAGGCCGTGAACAACTGCGCGTCCTTATGGGCGGCGGCGGTGACGGCAAAGGCCGGATCGGTGGCGGCGGTGGCGGCGAAAGCCCGCAACTGACACGCGGAACTATCGGCCTTGGTCTTTTGGCTGCACTTGGCCTTTGGCTTTATGCGTCATTTTACACAGTCCGTCCCGAAGAACGCTCGGTCGAGCTTTTCTTGGGTGAATTCCTCGAAGTCGGCGAATCTGGTCTGAACTTTGCACCTTGGCCGGTTGTGTCGCGCGAGATCCTCGCTGTGACAACAGAGCGGAACATCGACATCGGAGTCAGCCGGACAGGTAGCGACGCAGGCCTGATGCTGACGGGCGACGAAAACATCGTCGACATCGATTTCCAGGTTGTTTGGAACATCACTGATCCACAGCTTTACCTCTTTAACCTTGCTGATCCACCACAAACGATTGCGGCAACCGCCGAATCCGCGATGCGCGAGATTATTTCACAATCCGAACTGGCCCCGATCTTGAACAGGGACCGTGGTGCGATTGCAGACCGTCTGAGCGATTCTATTCAGTCGACGCTTGATATCTATGACAGTGGCGTGAACATCATTCGTGTGAACTTTGACAAAGCTGACCCACCAGAGCCGGTCATCGCGTCATTCCGCGCGGTGCAGGATGCTGAGCAAGAACGTGACCGTGTGCAGAACGTCGCCGACGCCTATGCAAACCAAGTGGTTGCTGAAGCGCGTGGTCAAGCCGCACAGATCCTAGAGCAAGCTGAAGGTTACCGCGCCCGCGTGGTGAACGAAGCCGAAGGTGAAGCCAGCCGTTTCTCTGCTGTTTTGGCCGAATACGAAAAAGCACCAGAAGTGACACGCAAGCGTCTGTATCTTGAGACAATGGAAAGCGTCCTTGGCGGCGTTGACATTATCTTGCTCGACGATGCAGGTGAGGGCGGACAAGGCGTCGTACCTTACTTGGCGCTAAATGAACTTCGCCGCACACCTACTACTGGAGGGTCCAACTAATGCGTAAAACAGCATTTCTTCTGCCCGCTATTGCGGTCATCGTCATCGGCGTCATGTCTTCGGTCTTTATCGTGGACGAACGTCAAAAAGCACTGGTTCTCCAGTTTGGTCAAATCGTCAGGGTTCAGGAAGAACCGGGTCTGGGTTTCAAAATCCCACTGATCCAAGAGGTCGTGCGCTATGACGACCGCATCCTAAGCCGTGATCTTGATCCGCTGGAAATCACCCCGTCTGATGACCGTCGTTTGGTCGTTGATGCCTTTGCGCGCTACCGGATTTCCGATGTAGAGCAGTTCCGCCGCGCCGTTGGTGCTGGTGGTGAAGAGGCAGCAGCACGTCGTCTGGACAGTATTTTGCGCGCTGAAACGCGTGAGGTTCTGGGTTCGGTTACATCCAACGATATCTTGTCGGTTGACCGTGCGGCATTGATGCTGCGGATCCGCAACTCTGCTATCGCAGAAGCGCGTTCGCTGGGACTTCAGGTTATTGACGTACGTTTGAAGCGTACAGATTTGCCACCTGAAAACCTTAACGCGACTTACGAGCGGATGAAGGCAGAGCGTGATCGCGAAGCTGCAGACGAACGTGCGCGTGGTAACGAGGCCGCTCAGCGTATTCGTGCGGGTGCAGATCGTACCGTGATTGAATTGGTATCCGACGCACAGCGTGTCAGCCAGATCGTTCAGGGTGAGGCCGACGCGCGCCGGAACGAGATTTTCGCGAGCGCCTTTGGTGCCGATCCGGAATTCTTTGAGTTCTACCGCTCAATGACCGCCTACCAGCGGGCTTTGACATCGGGCAATTCCACGATGGTTCTGTCGCCAGACAACGAGTTCTTTAACTACCTCAAGTCTGACACGGGTCGCGCGCGCGAATAACCTTTCAAGTCAAACGCGATCGAAAGGGCCGGCGGCAACGCTGGCCCTTTTGCTTTTTGCGGCTGTGATCCGAATTACTACACGAACCTTCACATGTAATTGAGAACCAGTGCGTTAAGTTTGCGTTGCACAATGCGCGCCCTACATAGATCATCATAAGCTGAAAGGGTGGCACTATCCGCATGCCCGCATTCAAACAAAGGAGATTTGCCCCGTGAAGTCCAAGGCAATCGCAATTCAACAAGACCAACAGCGCGCCCGCCGCCTGTTGATGGCTTTCATCACCACATTGGCCGTCGCTGTCGCAATGATCTTTGCACAGGTCACCCTTGCCAATGCGCAAGAGCGTCCAGTGACATTCGCCGATCTAGCTGAACAGATCAGCCCGTCAGTGGTCAACATTACCACAAGCACAATGATTGCAGGCCGCACCGGTCCCCAAGGATTGGTCCCTGACGGATCCCCGTTCGAGGATTTCTTTAATGATCCGGAACGCGGCCCGGGCGACGGCGCACGCAGATCATCAGCGCTGGGCTCTGGCTTTGTGATCTCGGACGATGGTTATATCGTGACGAATAATCACGTCATTGAAGGTGCCGATGAGATTTTGATCGAATTCTTCCCCGGCGGCGAAGCTGGTGTGCCAGCAGAATTGATCGGTACTGACCCCAACACCGACATTGCGGTTCTTAAGGTCGATCTAGAAGATCTACCCTTCGTGGAATTCGGTGACAGCAACAGCGTCGGTGCACGTGTAGGCGATTGGGTGATGGCGATGGGCAATCCATTGGGCCAAGGGTTCTCGGTTTCCGCTGGTATCGTTTCTGCCCGCAATCGCGCCATATGACGACTACATTCAAACAGATGCCGCGATCAACCGCGGTAACTCTGGTGGTCCCCTCTTCAACACAAACGGCGAAGTGATCGGTGTGAACACTGCGATCCTATCTCCAAACGGTGGCTCAATTGGCATCGGCTTTGCGATGTCCTCTGCTGTTGTCAAGAATGTCGTGGATCAGTTGATCGAGTTTGGCGAAACCCGCCGCGGCTGGTTGGGCGTGCGCATTCAGGATGTGACACCCGATATGGTTGACGCAATCGACGGTTTGGACATGGCGCGCGGTGCTTTGGTCACAGACGTCCCATCCGGTCCTGCGGAAAACGCAGGCATGCTGGCAGGCGACGTAATCTTGGATTTTGACGGGATCGCAATCGAAGATACACGCGAATTGGTCCGGATCGTTGGCAATTCTCCGGTGGGCAAAGAAGTCCCCGTGGCTGTTCTGCGCGATGGTGATATGTCTGATCTGACCGTTGTGCTTGGGCGTCGTGAAACGTCTGAAGCGGTCGCGTTCCCTGCGTCAACAGAAGAAGAGACGCCTGAAGAATCAGAGATTTTGGGCCTGATGCTGTCTGAAATCACACCAGATCTGACCGACCAGTTCTCGCTTTCCGTTGAAAACGGTCTGGTGATCACTGCGATCAACCCAGACTCCGAGGCGGCATCAAAAGGCTTGCTAGAGGGTGACGTGATCAC
>RCNE010001510.1_pt1 | contig 12557 bp, 6 predicted proteins | sample 2041361 | NCBI WGS metagenome assembly RCNE01 (sample SAMN09708229, study PRJNA481090) | Marine sediment metagenome, whole genome shotgun sequencing project.
TCCTCGGCGTCCTGCCTCGTAAGGTCCCGGTAAGACAATGCCCGCCCCAGCTTCAACCATGAGTGTGTTAGTTCTTTTCGAAACCACTACCTCATAGTTTACGCGCATAGCCTCGGCTCCCCCACAAGTTAACGGTCGGTTGTCCCAATCTAAAGCTGAAAATTCAGGCAGAACTCCCTTTCTCAGCCTTGATGTAGGCATCAATAACCTCTTCCAGAACCTGGATTGGAACAGCGCCGTTCTTGAGCACTGCATCGTGAAACTCACGGATATCGAAATCCTCGCCCAGTTGATCCATCGCCCGCTGGCGTAATTCAAGTATGGTCAGCATGCCGATTTTGTAAGACAGCGCCTGGCCCGGAAGCACGTAATAGCGCTTAATCTGGCGTTCGATATCGGCCGTTGCCATCGGTGTGTTTGCCGTCATGTACTCGATGCTTTGCTCAAGTGGCCATTGCTTGTAGTGCATGCCGGTGTCGACCACCAACCTTACGGCCCTTTTCATTTCCTCTGCCAGGCGACCAAAGTCACGCATGGGCATGCCTTCATATAAACCAGCCTCGTAGGCCAGGCGCTCGGAATACAATGCCCAGCCTTCTGAATAGGCGCTATAGCCGCCAAACAGTCGGAATTTGGGCAAGCCCTGCAACTCCTGCTGGATGGCGATCTGGAAATGATGTCCGGGTGCACCTTCATGGTAGGCAAGGGAGTTCATGATGTGTTTTTGCACAGCGTTCATGTTTTGCTGATTGATGTAATAAATGCCGGGTCGTGAGCCATCGGGAGAGGGGCGGTTATAAAAGGCCGTGGATGAACCGGCTTCTCGCCACGGTTCTACCCGGCGGACCTCCAACGGTGCCTTTGGCAGCACGTTGAAATAATCATCGGCAATATCGTAAATGCCTTCGATCAAAGCGGTTGCTTCACGAATATATTCCTGCCGGCCCTCTTCGGTGTTTTCGTAATAATTTTCCGGATTGGTACGAACATATTCAAAGAAGGCGGCAAGATCACCCTCAAACCCGACCTCATGCATAATCTGCTGCATTTCAGCGCGGATACGCGCGACTTCTTCCAGACCCAACTGATGGAGTTCTTCCGGTGTCCGGGTTACGGTTGTCCAGTTTTGAATACGGTTAGCATAAAATGCCTCACCATCGGGTAAGCTCCACACGCCATTGTCGTTATCAGCGATCGCCTGCAGGCGCACCAACTCGGCAATCAAGGCCTGGTAGCCATTGCGAAACGGACCACTGAGCGCGTTGGAAGCATCATTCAGCAAAATATTCTTCTCTTCCTGATCGAGTTCCAAGGAGTCCAGTTTGCTACGGAAGTCTGCCAGCAGGATGCCATCATCGGCAGCCTCTTCAAACGGCGCACCTTTCAAGATGTTTTGTGCCCCCGGCAAAATCTTGGGGTAGACCATCATTGGAGGGACTACGCCGATGGATTCGCCACGGCGTAAATCTTCTACGATCTGCTGCAGCACATCCTGGATGCTATTCAAGCGTGAGATGTAGTCCTCGGCATCCTGGCGAGTTTCGATTTTGTGGATGTTTTGCAAAAACGTAGGTAGATCAGACGCAATATCGTTCATTGGGGATATGGCGTAGTTATGAACCCGCCACTCAAAATTGCGTAAATCCCGCTCCTGGTTGTATTCAAAGATGCGGTAACTCATCTTTGCACTCTCACTCAACAGGTCGTAATCAAACTCCGTGTGTAATCGCTCGAGGTCGGCCGCGGTTTGTTGGTTCTCAAATTGAGTGTACTCATCGGAGAAATCATCCCAGCGCCCATAGTCTTCGGTCTTGCGGCCAAGGTAGGCCTGGAACATCGGGCTTGCTTTGACATCACGTTCAAATATTTCATCGAAAAATGCCGTCAGGCGCTCGTCTTCCCGAGCGGGGTTCACCAATGGGGCAGGCGCTTCGACCCTGGTTTCAGCGGTCTCATTGTTTTGCTCACAGGCGCCCAGAAACAATACAGGTATCAGCAGGCATAGGAGTTTAGAAGGCTTGGCAATTTTCATCATAGAAGAATCCGTCGAAGATGGTAATACATGCTCAGTAAGCATAGACGATATTTGTTTTCGGGCGCATTATAGGTATTTTAGCAAGCTGGAGAAGGCACATGCCCGATAAATTGGCCACCAGTTTCATGCGCTCCCTGTGCATGGGACAAATTGAACAGGATGTCATTTTCCCATTTCCGACTCTCAAGAATGACCAGAAAGAAATACTTCACGAGGTCGCCGATGCACTCGATAGCCTGCTTGGCCCGCGCGAAGAAGATTTCCGCGAATGGGATGTTGCGGGCGAGATGCCTGCAGAGTTTATCCAGGAACTAAGAGAATTTGGTTTATTCGGCTTGATCATCCCTGAAGCTTACGGCGGCATGGCGCTTGGCAATATGGCTTACTCCCGAACACTTCAGGAGGTTGGTCGTTACGATGCCTCCGTCGCAGTGACTATTGGTGCGCATAGTTCGATTGGCATGCGTGGTCTGTTGCTGTTCGGTAGCGAAGAACAAAAGAGCCGCTATCTGCCGGAGCTTGCTACCGGCGAAATGATCGCTGCTTTTTGTCTCACCGAGGCCGGTGCCGGCTCGGATGCCGCAGCCATTAAAACTACGGCCGTAAAAAACGGGGATCACTGGATCCTCAATGGCAGCAAATTGTGGATTACCAATGGAGGTATGGCCAGTTTCTATACCGTGTTTGCACGTACCGGCGAAAAAGACGGGCGGGGTAAGATGACCGCTTTTATTGTCACAAGCGACATGCAGGGTGTGAGCTTTGGTCCGCACGAGGACAAGATGGGTCTGCGGGCGAGTTCAACCACCACCGTGAATTTGGATGAGGTATCCGTGCCGGCTGAAAACGTGTTGGGTGAGGTGGGCAAGGGCTTCAAAGTCGCGATGCAGGTTTTGAATAGCGGTCGTACCGGGCTCGGGGGTGGTTCGGTCGGTGGTATGAAGCGTCTGATCGGATTAGCTACAAAGCAGGCCAATGAACGCAGAACTTTTGGTCAGCCGATCGCGAGCTACGGTCTGATCAAGGAGAAAGTAGGGCGTATGATTATCGATTGTTATACCTCCGAAGCGGTGGTCTCGATGGTCGGTGGTCTGATCGATGGCGGTTACGAGGAATACGCAGTCGAGGCAGCTATTTCAAAGGTGTATGCCACCGAGTGCCTGTCACACACTGCCGACGAGGCCCTGCAGATTGCCGGCGGCAATGGCTTCATGCGTGAATATCCCTATGAGCGTATCGTGCGTGACTCACGTATCAACCGGATTTTCGAGGGCACCAATGAAATCCTGCGTCTGTTTATTGCTCTGACTGCAATGAACGACGTGGCGAGCCAGCTAAAAGAACTCTCCGCCTCGATGAAAGATGTGTTGAATGATCCAATCAAGGGTTTCGGCGTACTTTCTGATTACGCCCGCAAACACGCCCAGCTACGCACTGGAATTGGTGGTACGGCGAAATTCCAAAACCTGCACCCGGCCATTCAGGCATCTGCGGAGTCTTTCGAGAATGAAACACGCTACCTGGCCCAGGCTACCGACCGGATACTGAGGAAGCATGGCAAGAATATCATCGGCAAGCAATTCGCCACCAAGCGTCTGGCCGAGATCATGATTGACCTGTTTGTGCTGGCGTGCACATTGAGCCGGGTGCAGGCTTCAATCGACGCGAACGGTGTTGAAAAGGCTGCAAAGGAAATCGATATCCTGCAAATGTTCACCCGCGAGGCACAGGTCAGAATGAAGCAGAACTTCCGCCGTATTGACAACAACGACGATGAGCCATTGAAAGCGCTCGCTGAAGATGCCTTCGAAGTCGAACGTTTTCGCTGGGATACGATCTAGGGAGTCTCTGATCTATTCATGTCGGTGTCCCCCCCCATGAATACCAGGTGAGCAATTTCGGTATCGTTTAGAGCTGTTTCGATGTAAAGGTCACTTTCTACAGCAGCGTAGACACCGCTTGCAAACACCCAGGAAATTGTTGTAATCAAAAGGGTGGGTAATCCGGTCATATCGACCTCCATTCTTGGGGCGAATCGAGGTAATTGAGCGGGTAAAAATTACCCGCTCGTATAGTTATTTCAGTGGGCTATCTAAGCCTGACCGCCAGAACCGTCTTTGTCTTTACCTTTACCCTTGGCCTTACCTTTATCTTCACCGGTGGCTTTGCCATTATCTTTACCGGGTCCTGCTTCTGCTCCTTCACTGTTTTTTTGGCCTTGTGCCTTACTTTTTTCATACTGTTTCTGATGCTGATTCTGATTCCGTGCCTTCTTTTGCTGCTGGGCTCCCGTGGCAGACTGGTCTTGTGACTGTTCACGAGTTTGAGTCTGTGAGCTTTGCTGATCTTGTGCGCTGGCAGTGCCAACAGAAAAGGCGAGCAAAAGTGCGATTGGATATATATATTTTCCAGAGTTCTCTTTCATGATGCTTCTCCATTGTGATATCGAGCTTTAGTTCAGAACTCGATGGTTTCCGAGTAGGGTCATAATGGCCTACTAATAGAAGATAAGTACTGAAGAAAACATGAAGATTGCTTAAAACGGCAATGAAAGTAAGGTTAGGCTCAAAAGATATGTTGAGAACCACGGTTTAGTACCTGGAAAATGATCTGAATGCCAATAACTGAATTTAAAGTACTGCGCGAAGGGGGTATTATTGGGTATGAAAAAAGTTGATTGAGAAAAGGAGATTGTCATGGGCTTTGCACTATCTGATATGCGATTAACCAGCACGGCATTTGAAAACGAAGGTGCTATTCCGCCACAACATACCGGTGTGGGCAAGGATACTTCACCATCTTTATCATGGGCTGATGCACCTGAAGGAACAAAGGCGTTTGCGGTGATCTGTCATGACCCCGATGCACCGTTGGTCACCCCGGAGGGAACCTACGGATTTGTACACTGGGTTCTCTATAATATTCCCGGTTCCACGTCTGGCCTAGGTGAGGGGAGCAGCGAATTTACAAGCGGGGTTAATAATTTTGGCAACCAGGCGTATGGCGGTCCGATGCCCCCCCCCGGTCACGGCAGGCACCAGTATTATTTCTGGGTACTGGCACTTGATGAACAAGTCGATCTGGAAGCAGGGCTGACCATGTGGCAATTGCTGGCACGTATTGAACCCAACCTGATCGGCATGAACAGGTTGATCGGGACATTTGAGCGGGCTTGAGTCGGGACGATTGAAAAAGGTGGGTAATCGTTCTTTTCGGTTTCTGCTACGAAGTCAGTTCCATCATTTTTTCAATTTCTATCCAGCGCGGATCATTGCGCAGTGATGTCATCGCCCAACTCAACTTCATTTCTGTCATCGCCGGATCACGGTCTATGGCGGCTTGTTGCAGCAGTTCGAAGGTTTTTTCGGTTTCACCGCACAGGTGATAAATTTCGGCGGCATTGAAAATCTCGCGCTGTTCGATCAATGCATCTGCGATAGAAATACCACCTGCCTTGTCGCCCTGGACACAGGCAATCATACCCAGACCGATATTTTTCCAGACCGGAAGAGTTTCAAGTTCGATGGCCACCTCGGCCGCAGGCAGGTCACCTTGCGCCAGGTATATCCTGGCCAGCTGGAAATTGGCGAAAGTTTGTTTTGGACTGAATTCCAGTACCTTACCTATCATTTCTTCTGCAACCGGCAGGTTGCCGGCAGCCAACGCGTAATAACTGTAGTTGGAATAGGCACCGGTATTCAACGGGTCGCGGTTAACGATTTTTTGTAAGGTTTCCATGGACTCGTCATAGCGGCCCTGGGTGGCGTAAATTGTAGCCAGGCTTCGTAACGCGTTTATATGATTCGGGTCGCTGTCCAAAGCGCGTTTAAGATCCATTTCGGCTCCAACAAGATCGCGGAAGTTGACCCGTTTGATCTTCGATTTGGAGACATACGCATCTGCAAGGTCAGGGTTTAGCTTGAGCGCCTGGTCGAGATAGCCGGTTGCTTCGCCAAAACCCACGTCACGATCAATCGCGGCCATGTTCAGGGCAAGCATCAGGTTGGCATCAGCCATTCCAACCAGTGGCTCGGCGAAGGTCGGGTCTTTGCTGATGGATTGTTGAAAGTAGTTGATGGCCGACTGCTGGTCTTCAACAGTAAGTCTGGACTGTAAATATACACCTTGCTGATAAGCTGTATAGGCTTCGGCAGAAACGACACGATCAGTCGGTTCATCACCGGTTTCGAGCAATTGTGCCTGCAGCGCTTTGACCACCGCACGGGCGATCTCATCCTGAACCTGAAAAATATTGGTAAGCTGGCGGTCATAGTTGGCGGACCACAAGGTATGGCCCTGTTCGGCGTCGATCAGGTTGGTGGTGATACGCACATTTTTGTCGACCGCGCGTACACTGCCTTCCAGGATGGTACCTACCTTCAGGGTTTTGCCAATCGTTTTGAAATCCCCCTTGAAATCTTTAAACTGAAACGCCGATGTTTTACCGGTTACCCGCAAATTAGCAACCCGTGACAACATGTTCAGCAACTCTACGGTCAAACCTTCCGCAAAATATGCCTGATCCCGACGGGCACTCATGTCGGTAAATGGCAACACGGCGATTGCGTCGTTGTTAACCCGAATTACATCGGAAAACCAGATTTTTTCAAATACAAAGTAGGTCACCACCAGACCAAGCGTCAAAATGATTGCCATATCGATCTTGCGGGCACTGCGGGCCTTGAATTTGGCCTCTTCAGGGGTGTCTGTGTGATCCTCTTTTTTGATACCTTCCGGGGTGAGTTCGAACACCCATGACACCAGCAGGGCGATCGGCAGACCGCCGATCAATACCATGGCGAAAAGGCGCTCATAATCAGGCAACAGGACAGATGCCACTTCGACCAAGAACCAGCCGCCTGCTACATAGGCGATACCGATACGAATGACGTTACGTTTTTTGAGTTCGTCAAAGAACGACATTTACACCTCACCAAATAGTTCCACACCTCGATCCAGCCGTCGGCGGCAAGGCACAATGGCAATACTCTAACTCATTCCAGGTTGTTTGAGTAAACCGCTTGACTCAAAAGTCATGCAACAGGTTGAGCAGGACTGGCCAACGGATCGATCACTGTTATGATCGACCCGTTGGGCTTTGTGTTACTTTTTCTTGGCTTTATGAATCCTGATCTGTCCGCCGCCCAAAGTGGTAGTCCCTTCACTACCCGTGCCACTGGCAACGCCCAGTCCGTTATCGTAAAGAACAAGCTCAACCCCATCGGTATCTTCCCGCCAGATTTTAATTCTGACGGCATCCTTGGTAAGGGTGCCCTCGGAAAGTGCTGCATCCAGCGCTGTAACCTGGAATCTGTACAACTCGCTGTCACCGGTGACAGTTCCAACACCCTGGTAGCGCGCCCTGTCTCCCTCAATCACAAGCCAATCATAAGATGTGGATTTAAACCTCAGGTTGCTACCATTGATGCGCACGCTAGTCAAACCTGTAAGTGTCGACTTGCCTTTCTTCGACTTGCTGGACTTGCCGGATTTCTTGGACTTGTCTATCTGGTACTTGGCTCGAACCTTGAAATGAGCTTTGCCGACTAAATCGTCATTCGGTGTGTACGCGCCAGGTGGTGAATCGATCCAACCGCCACCCGTTACGGACCCACCATTCGGATCATAGACGACAAACTCATGTACACCAGTCTGAACATGCGCGCCACCACCGTACTCGACGGTTAACGTAACCTGGTAGACGTCTGGAACTGAATAGAGATGGTCTGCGCTCACGTCACTGACACTGGTGCCGTTCATATCCAGCGTTTGCAGCGGGCTGCCGTCACCCCAGTCTATCGTCACGGTTTCGACAAAATCGTCCAGATCAGTAGCCGACGCTGTTATCGTTACCGGGTCGGTGATTGCGGTTGGATCGACCGGACCGTCAACTTCGAGCGGTTTAACGACGTAGTAGATGTTTTCCGCCACTGCCGGACCCTTTTCAGCGTCATCCTGGGCGGTGACCACGAAAGACTTCGTACCGGTTGTTGACGATGGAACAGGGGCGCCATCAGGCACCGTGCCAACACAGGAGGTAATACCCGAGCCCGCGTCCAGACAGTCATAATCTGCCGCCGGCGCCGAGCCTTGCGTAACAAACTCACCGTCCGCGGGTGATGTGATCAAGACCTGCGGTGGTGTGGTATCGATCAGGATCACGAAGGTCACCGGGTTGCTGCCATCGGTTTGCCGGACGGTCACGATATGGACACCGTCACCAACGATCTGGAACCCGCCCGCCAGGAGTGGCTGGAACGGTTGGAAATCAACAGAATATTCATAGCCGACGTCCGGATCCTGGTCGGTAATGGTGACGTCGACCGGCGCGGTGGTAATCCAGTCGCCGGGGTCCACTTCCTCACCAGCTACGGTGATGTCGACTCCGATGGAGCCGGGTCCGCCACCAGGTGGGGGCGCTGTCGGTAGTGTTTCGGCGACATAGAACAAACCTTTGAAGGTACTGTTCGCGACATTGCCATTGTCATCTACGGCTTGCACCATGTAGTCAATCTGGTCATTGGCTATGCCACTAAGATCGACCGGTCCGCCACCTGTCCAGGTATTGCCGCCGCCCTTGACCAGGTCGACCAATACCCAACTACCCTCTCCGTTTGCTACTGATTGCAGATAAAGCACTGCAACCCGCAGTACATTGCCCTCATCGGTGACATCGACTGAGAATGCGGCTTGCGTGGTGGGAGATGAGCCAACCACACTGGCCTGAACATTGTCGAACTCCGGACGTTTAAAATCATCGCCTGCCGCGCTAAATGTAGCTAGTGCCGGGCGATAGAAAACCTGTGTGTCAACGCTGCGGAACAGGCGTTCGGTGCCACTGCTTTGACCGTCCAGCGGCGAGGTGAACTGACCAACAATGACGTTCAATTGGTCACGCGGCTCAAAAGGTCCGCCACCGGTTGGTGGTGCTTTGTAGTTGGCGATGTTGGTGAACGCGGTCGGGAAAACCACTTCGTCTGTCTCGATCTCCGGCTCGTTTTCACCGAGATCAATGACCGGGCGGGCGAAGGCGATATCCGCTACTGCGATATCTTCGGTAGCCAACTGCGTCAGGAAGGCACCACTGGCAACACTGCCGTCAGGGTTCGTGACATCCCGCCTGATGATGGGTTGCAGTGGCCGGAAATGTACGAACTGGACATCACCATTGACGCTGAATACCTCACCTTTGCTTGTATTGGTGCTGGAAACTCCGGTACCAGGCAATGTCCATGAAGCCGAATCCAAACCTGAGATCGGATCGACCGTGACCGGCAATGGCGGAAGCGGCGTGGTCACCACCGTTTCGCCGTTGCCATATTCATACATTGGAAGACCGAACAATGTTGCCGCTTGCAGCGCCTTGTAGTCGTACTCGCCATAGAGGCCTAGATTGGCAAAGTATTGCTGTTTGGCAAATGCATGCGCCTGGCCGATGGTCAGGCTGCCATTGAGGTTATCGGCGAAGTTGGCCATCAGGCGTTCGGTCAGCGCGAGTGCTTCGGTATCACCCAGGCCAAAGGCGTTCTGTGCCAGGTAGATGGCGCCGAGACGGCTGAAGGCTTGTGCCCAATCGTCGCTGGGCGCGCCGGCGACCACGGAAACATCTGGAACGTTGGTACCGGAATGACAGCCAACCGTAAACCAGATGCCACCAAGCAGGTCGGCACCGGCAAGGTCAGTGGTACTGATCAGGTTGTCCTCGTAATTGCCGTTGGCATCACCGCTGGAAGGCAGTGCTTCGTCAAAATCGAAGTGCATGTTGAACGAGACCAAATCGACTGGAACGGTTGGGTCGCCGGGGTTGGTCGGATCCAATCCGGTTGCTCCAAGGAAGTCCGCGCGGTCCCATGCGCTGAGCGGGTCAACACCAGGTACGTCAATTAAGTCATCTTCAACAGAGTAACCAAGTACCGGGCCATAGTCGTTAAAGGTGATGTCGATATCCTCTGCCGCGTCAGCAACAAAATCATAACCGGCTGACAATGCTGTCTGAGGATTGAGAATGCCGCCAAAGGCCAGGTAGTTTTCCGCCGCAAGCTGTATGTCCGCAGCAGACTCAACCAACCGTCCAACGGCCAGTTCCGGTACGTTGAGGTAACGGTCGAGCCAGGGAATCGGATCGATATCACCATAAGGATCATCGGATAAGAAGTGCCGTGTGACCAGGGCGCCAAACATGGCGTTGTCGGAGAATTCACCGGCAAATGTAGATTCGTTAGCGATCGAAGTCTCATCCGGTTTACGTGCGAACGGTATCACTTCATCCGATCCAACGATGGTGACATAAGTCAGCAAGGGAGAACCCTCCGGCAGCGAAGGAGTACCCAGTCGCTGTTCTTCAATGTAACCCGTTATGGCATTGACAATGTCATTGGCAGCATCGACATCACAGGGATTATCATCCCAGACGTCATAAAGGTCTTCCATATCAAAAATAGTTGATACATCGATGACTACACCGTTAGTGATGCCGGGTCCGGGTGTGGTAACCAGGTTGTTGATTGCTGCCAGTGCGGCATCGGCACCCGCAACCCCGTTGGGGTCACTGGCTGCCAGTCGCGCGTAGTTGATAAAGAACACGGCATTGGTTTCCTCCGTCCATTCACCAGCTGTTGCAACGCTTGAGACCAGGTCAGCTGGCCAGTTTCGTGCCGTACATTGCGGGCTGGGGACCTGTGGAGTGACCTTGACGCGCAGGGTATAGGGTTGATCCGAGATAGCTCCGTTATAGCCGGATACCTGGATCGTGAACGGCTCCGTGTTGCCGGCAATGTCGGAAACCGATTCGTCGAGCGAACCGCGATTGGTGGAAATTGATGCCAGCGGCGCAGAGGCCAGGTTGACGTCTTCGAGCGCATTCGGTTCTTCGCTGATGTTGCCTTCATAGTCGACACCATCGTCCTCGAAAGGTACTGAATCCAATGGAGCCGATTCCGCGTCCTGTCCTTTCGCCTCGACCGTGCTCAGGGGTTCGTACATGATCAGGTCATTGTCACCGGCCGGGTTCGACATGAATACGGCAACACGGTCACCGGCATTCGGGGGTGCCTCGCGGTAGAAGTCATTGTCGTCCGGCTCACTGATGAATCCGAGGGACAGAATATCTACAGGCGTGGTCGGCGCCAGCAGCGGATCGGAAATATTTTTGATCGGATCGGAGATGACGGTCAGTGTGCCGCTGCTTGCATCGGCTTCTACCGGGTCATCGGTGCCAAGCTCCACGGTGGCCGTGGCCGGGTAGTCACCCAAAGCCAACGGCGGTACGGTAGTGAACGAAATGGTATTGTCACTGAATCCGCCAAGCACCAGGTTGAAGTTTAGGGTTTGGGTACCATCGCCGTTGTCAATAATGACCGGGTCGTTAATCGATTCAGATGAAAAACCCGTGGTCGGTGAAGCGATATCAAGCGAGGCGCTGCCGTTGACGTACAGGGCACTGTCAGCAATATTGACCGCTATGGAAAATGGTTCCAACTCAGTGCCGGTCAGGGGGATTTCGAGCGTGTAGTCGACAAAGTTGTCAGCCGAAAACGACTGTGCGTCGAGTTGTTCCAGCGGAATGGTCTCCCACGGGAAATCTGTCTTCAACATCATCGCAATCAGCAATTGACCCAGGGTCAGGTTGCCGGGGTCCTTGATTTCGCCCAGTGTTTCGGCACATTCGACGATTGGTCCTACGCTTGGATCGGGATCCGGCGGGCAATACAGTGTGGAGAGTGTCATGGCATCCAGTACTTCACCCAGGGTAGTGCTTGCAAACTCTGACGATACTTGTAGGTCTAACAGCGTGGCCACCGGATTGATCACGCCGGTTTTTGCGGCATCGGCCAGTGTCTGGCAATCAGCGCAAAGACCTTCAGGGTCGCTGACAACCGTGGCTGGGAAGGAACCCAGCGGGAACGACCCGATCGGGAATGAGCCGATGGGCGAACCGATGAGATCGAAGGAACCCAGGGGGAACGAGCCCAGCGGGGCGCCATTGACCTCAAAAGACCCGATCGGGAAGGAGCCAATCGGCAGGCTGGCAACATCGAACGATCCGATCGGGAAAGAACCGATCGGCGACGCGGCCAGCGTTCCGCCGTAGGCCGTGGCGGTATCTACAAGCGTTGATTCATCGGTCAAGCCAAGTGACGTACAGGTGTCGCTTGAATTGCCCGCGATTTGCGCGCAGCCGTTGATTTCAGCCAACTTCAATAAAGACATAGGCGGTGTTGACAGTGTGGCCAGGTCAAAAGAACCAATCGGGAATGATCCGATCGGGAAAGAACCCAGTGGGAAAGATCCCAATGGCGTTGAGCCGATATTGCTGGCAGGAGCAGAAACCTGTAAGGCTTCAACCAGGTCAGCCAGGTTGTCGGTGCCCGGGTTGATACCAAGGTCCAGGCAGGTAGCATCACCGCTGGCCAGGGCCTGCTCGTCATAGAAATCACAGAATGACCTACCGTCAATCTCAAACGAACCCAACGGGAACGAGCCGATCGGGAACGAGCCCAGTGGAAACGAGCCGATGGGTGCA
>RCNE010001511.1_pt1 | contig 12554 bp, 9 predicted proteins | sample 2041361 | NCBI WGS metagenome assembly RCNE01 (sample SAMN09708229, study PRJNA481090) | Marine sediment metagenome, whole genome shotgun sequencing project.
CTTTCCACAGGGAGCAAATCCGGCAGACGTGCCAACGGAGGCATTAACCGGGCTCGCACTGTTTGCCGGGCCGATCTCAATGATACTGTTGCTTTCCAGTCTCATTTCCATTCGGCGCTATACACTCAACCAAAAAGAACACGCACGAATCACTCAGGCAATACACGATATGAAGGCGAAAAGCGGCGCCTGATTTACGTTACAGCTCAGGCGGTCAGTCAGCAGACCGATATGTCCTTGCGTGATCAACTATCAGCTGAGCAAGGCGTCCAGTGAGAGCAACCGGCAAGTCGTGTCCCATGCCCTTGATAATCTCTGTCCTGGCACCCGGAATTGCGAGAGCCGTTGCCATACCACATTCAACTGGAATCAGCGGATCGGCATCTCCATGTATAACCAGGGCGGGAACACGAAGCATTTTTAGTGCAGCGGTACGGGACGGCGCTGCCAGTATGGCCAGAGTCTGTCTAGCGATACCCGCGGCCGTAGTACCCCGCTCTAAATTACGACTGAGAAATTCCCGCAGTTCTTCATCAGGCTGCCGATAATCGGGCCCACCTAACAGGCGCCACAGCTTCCACTGGTACTCAAGCCGTCCTTCGTCTGTAGCGGACGCGGGTCCACGCACGATATGGCGTGTAACTTCTTTTGCAGGCCCAGGGAGTTTGCGCGATCCTGTCGTCGACATTATCGACGTGAGCGAGATGACACGCTCCGGCTTGTGGATAGCCAGGAGCTGGGAAATCATTCCGCCCATAGACACTCCTACAAGATGAGCGGAGGAAATATCCAGCGCATCCATTAGCCCCGAAACATCATGCATCATATCAACGAGTTGGTACGGAGCTTTCACCTTAAGGCCGAGTTTACGGCGTAGCGTCTGTATCAACATGTTTGGCACTTTCGAGTCGTGCATTAACTGAGACTGACCAATATCTCTGTTGTCGAAGACAATCACACGAAACCGTTCTGCAACCAAAGCGGTTATGAGTTCAGGTGGCCACGCAGAAAGCGGCATGCCTAACCCCTGCACCATAAGCAATACGGGGTCATTCGAATGGCCATGCTCCTCGTAGGCTAGCTGCAAACCATTACTGATTATCATAGTCATCGACTTTTATCCTCACTGGCAACCGAAAAGTTGTTGGTAAATACTATTCCCAAACGTGACGCCTCCTTGTCTCCCGAGTGACAAGTCATCTGTCTCTTCCGTGACAGACAAGGCTTGTCGCGACACTTATCGTAAAGCCATCAGAGACAAAACGTTTAATCAGGAGCTCTCTACATGACAACAGCGAAACCCGACAAACTCAACGACTTGCTCGAATCGGCAATTAACAACAGTGCACAGGCCTGGGTAGCCCAAAGTCAGTATTTTGATAGCCTGATCAAGCGCAATATGTCGTCATTCACGTCCCTGTCCGAAGCCAGACTTGAAAGCATGAAGACCATTGGCGAATCGCAGTCCTTCAATCAAGCCTTTGAAGCTAACCTCGCCTACGAAAACACCATGTTCCAAACTCTGAACCAAATGCACAATGAGAACAATTTGGCCTGGGACAAACTACTAGGCGAGCTGTCAACAATTTACACGACAGAGCATGACGATCAGCAAGCCCCTCCCGGATAATCCACCTACACCCAAGGCGAAGCCGATGAGCGCCCAAGCAACTAAAATCACTACTGTGTTCATCGCACTCACGGCCTTTGCCGCGACTGTTTCATGCGCCGCTGAAACCAGACCCCTGCAGGCACAAACGAATCAGTCAAACACCTTCGTGCAATCGGACGGGCGGCGTATTTCGATATGGGGTTCCTCGGTTGCCAAAGGCGTTGGCGATGAGACAAATCGGGGTGGGTACGCAAGTTACTTGCAGGGAATACTGGCGCCACAAGGTTATACACTAGTCAACCAATCCAAAAGTGGCGACAATACGGTGACTATTTCGTCGCGCTTTGAATCAGGCAGTGTCCAGGACGAAAGCGCAGAATTCCTACTAAGTTCTAGTCCGGATTACGTCATTATCGCTCTGTCTCTGGGCAACGAAGGCGTCGCTCAATGCCAGATTGGCCAGAAAAACAGGTGCACTAATTCGTTGGACGAAGCGGAAGTCGTGTTCGATCAATTCGCTACAGGACTGCAGCGTCTGGTAAATCGGGCGCGGGAAGCCGGCATAACTCCTGTGATAGCGCTCCCCTACGCACGCAGCGACTTTTGGGAGCGGGAGTACAAACTTACGCGGCGCATGAACCTGCTGATCAATTCGTGGGACGTACCCAGCATCAACACGCTTGGCGCAGTCGACGACGGCCAGGGACGCTGGTCGCGCGGACTCTGGGCCGATCCATTCCACCCCAATGCAGCCGGACATCACGAAATTAGTTTATCATTTGTACCTTCGCTGTTTGCTGCCTTAAAAGCGGGCAAGCCGACACCGCAACGTGTTCTTGGTAACGAATTTGCACGGGTAGTTAAGGACACGCGAAACGCCATGACCTATACGCCAAACAGTACCCTGCGTTCGTTTACCGTGACCTTTAAAGTTCGAGCCGCTAAAGAAGGGCCTGTTGCTGCCATTCACGGCCATAAGCTTGGCAGCAACTATACGATGGTTCGCCGTTCATACGGCGAGTTTGAATGGGATACCGAGACGCTAACTCTAACACCGACTGAGCGATTCACGGCGTCTTTAAGCCTGGCTGACGAACACATGACCTATACTTCTTCCAATGGCAGCTCCCTGTCAGCCCCACTAGGACTCGCGTTAAACATTTGGCACGACGTCTCATTTACGCATTACGCAGGTCGCGGGGAAACCCACCTGTACGTCGACGGTAAATACGCAGGCTCAGTTGATGAAAGACTACAACCTGACTCTTTGAGTCTTGGTGGAACATCTGCGACCGACTATCAGGACTGGATGATTCACCGCGCGGGGCTTAACCACGAAGAGGTTCAAGCTTTACACGGCAATAAACTACTGCAGGCCAGCCTTGAAATCTATGTACCACTCAAAGGTTCCCGGCCAATGACGAACCTTGCTCAAAGTTTGTCTGAAATAGGGTTTGATGCTTCGGCGATTAGCCTGGAGACTGCTTCAACCAACTAATCCAGGAGTAAAACTGACCTATTCAGAGATCCGATTAACGGCGAGTCTTCGCAGGTTCTCTTCGTGGTCCGACTGGCTGAGTTTATATCTTGAAATCACGGCCATCATCAACATCCAGATAAGCAAAATAGTTGGCACATAGTATGCGCCTAACTTCCAAATCGACTCGTCACTCACCTGCCCCGCCATGGCCCCAGCAGGAAATTGAGCCAGATGTAGAACCAGCGACGCAAGCATGAGTCCAAAGCCCTGTACGCTTTTACGAATAAACGTAGTCGCGGAGAAAAATACGCCTTCAGAGCGGCGGCCAGTTTTGAGTTCACTCTGCTCGACGAGATCGGCCATCATCGAGGTGTACAAAATTTGAAAGCAAATAATAAGTCCGAGATCCACCACTCCTGCGGTAAACACAAACCAAAAAACGAACGAGGTTCCGTTCTCTGGCAACACCTCTAGCAAGCGTAATAGTATCGGCAGTGGCGCTCCAATAAACGCCACCATTCCTACCAGCATAGCGCCGCGCTTTTTCCCCATTCGGCGTGTCACAATTGGGGCTAACACAAAGCCGATGATCGCAGCAATAAAAACGCCCATGGTAATGAGACCCGTCTCGATTGAGGTGAACTCCCAAAAGTACGTGTAAAAATAGAATGCGAGTGAGGCTGCCAATCCGGTCGCCAATGCACCCAATAGCGCGGCGACAAAAAGCGCGAGGAACGAACGGTTCGACAACGTTTCACGAATTTCATTGAAAACCAGACTCGGAGTGACCCGGCGTGCAGGCGGAGGTTTTTTCAAATACGGAATCCGTGAACGCGTGCCGATGATGGAAATGAGAATGGTTACGAACATAATCAGCGAGGCAACAACACCCATGATTTCGTAGCTCGCCCGATTAAAACGGCCGTCGCTGACGGCCTCGGTGGCCATTACAGGAAACAGCAAAAAGAACATGAACACGGTTATTGCGTTGCCACCCGTCCAGCCAAAATAGGCTCGAAAGCTAATTAGAGAGCTACGTTCGACGTAGTTGTCGCTAAGTTCTGCCGCGAGCGCTGAACTGGGTGTTTCGTAAAACGTCATCGACGTCCGAATGACTACCGCAAGCGTCAACAGGTACCAAAAAATGGCACTTTGTGACATCTCCTGCGGAGGACTCCAAAGTAAGAAATAGCTAAGAGCTAACGGCAACGCGGCAGCCAGCATGAAAGGGTGTCGTCTGCCCCATTTAGAATGCAGATTATCTGACCAGTAACCGATAATCGGATCGCTTATGGCATCGATAATTAGGGCAACAAGTATGGCAACACCAACCAGACGTGAGTCGAGGCCAACTACCTGGCTGTAGAACAACAACAGAAAATAGTCAAACCCCCCGTTGTTAACCCCATAAGCAACAGAACCAACGCCATAGGCAGTTTTGGTGCCAAGAGAGAGGGGCGGAGTATTTTGGGGTTGATGCATATCTTCCATAGTAAAAAAGCGTGGCAACCAATCGGTCGCCACGCTCTATGTTAGAAGCGGAAGTCTATCTGGGCCGAAACAGTTCTTGGTGGATGCAAGTAGCCGTAGTAAGCCGGCGCCGACAAGTCGGAGCCTGACAGAGGCACTTCACTACTAAACTCAATGACGTCTTCATCAGTTAGGTTTCTGCCAAGGATTGAGAACGTCCAGCGTTCACCTTCGAGCGCCAAACGTAAATTCAACTTGGTATACGCATCCTGCATTGTGCCCGCCTCCCGCGTAGACTCAGTGAAGTATTCGCCTGAGTAAATCACGTCTGCTGTGGCTCTGAAATTCAAATTGGCACCAACCGGGCGATAGTAGTCAGCAATTAAATTACCTGACCACTCTGGCGTGTTGTTCGCAGCAAGGCCCGTGCGATCGCACAGACTCTGGCCTGTTGTTATACGGTCCAGAGAATTGCACGATGTGTTCTCATACTCTAACCATTCGGTATCAGTATACGCCAGTGAACCAGATAGCGTGAGCGCATCTGTCGCCTTGAAACGTCCCTCCATCTCAACGCCCCTTGCAACAAACTCGGCGGCGTTACCTACGATGAAGCCCGCCACACCGTTAAAGGTACTGACCTGCAAGTCGTCGAAACGGGAGTTGAATACGGAGATACTGGATTCGGCTCGACCATCTGCAAACCGGCTCTTCAGGCCAACCTCAACGCCAGTGACGTTTTCGTCCTGGTATTCAAGATTCGATTCACGCGCCGCGCGAGCATCAAATCCGCCCGCCTTGAAACCAGTTGAAACTGTGCCGTAAAGCATGTGTTCGTCAGCAATATCAATTTCCGCAGTCAACGATGGCGTGAATTTATTTTCGGTTCGCTTGCCGCTGGCGTTATGTGTGTTATACGCGCCAAATGCGGGCACGCCGTCGCAGCCCGGTAACGGCACAACCGCCGAAAGTTCACCAAGAGACTGATAGTCGACGCCGAACGCACACGAAGCGAATATTGCCTGAGTAATGTCAAATGCACCCGTCGAACGGTTAATAATATCAACGGTCTTCAAAGCCGTCTTTCTCTCGCGCGTGAAGCGTCCGCCAAACGTAACACGAGCCGTATCCGACAAATTCAGCGTTAACTCGCCAAACACTGCAGTCGTTCGGCTGTCGGAAACAAACGTTCGAGTACTATCAAGATTGGCGACTGACTCAAGACCCGGAACTATGCCGGCAATACCGAGCAACACAGGCAGATTCATTTCGTCCAGAAGCGTACTTTCGTCAGCGTCCAGATTCCAGTCCTGATAGTAAAAGCCATAGATCCATTCAACCGTACCGCCAACGTCGGAAGTAAAACGAAGTTCTTGACTGAATTGGTCGTAAGTTTCATCGGTCAAAATGCTGCTGATGTCGATCCCTGAGAGCCCGCCACCGGCAAGCCGGTCCTCGTCGTATTCAACAAACCCGGTAACCGATGTCAAAGAAAAGCCGTCGAACTCATGTACAACGGTCAAATCTACCTTATTGGCTTCCAGGTTCTGGAAACCGTCAAACGCAGAACGACGAATTCGATCGCGTAGAATAGTGTCTGTGCCAACGTCAACTGCGGGCAATCCAAACGGCGTGACCGCGGCGTTATATCCACCTTGAATAGCGGCAATCGACTGAGTGTAGTCCAGTCCACCCAACGGATTTGCTGCAGACGCGGGGAACGGATTGGCGTGACCAAAAATGAGCTCGTGACTTTGACCAACACTGTCCACTTTATCGTGCTCGGCGCGGAAGGTAACTTCAGTGTTAGCGCCAATGTCCCAAGCCAACGTGCCGCGTATGGCGAAGTCTTCGCGTTGCTCTTCATCGTTGAGCTTTACCTGGTCGTTACCGGTTTCGTTACTGAATCGTTGAAAATAGCCGCCGTAGTCTGCGTAGCGAACCGCGAGTCGCCCTCGCACGTTGTCACTAATCGGACCCGAAACAACTCCTACGGCTTCGGTGTCCGAGTACTCCGGGTCAAAGCGCATGGTCAAATTGGCTTCAAATTCATCGGTCGGCTTTGCAGAAACCATTGAAATCGCACCGGCAACGGCGTTCTTACCGAACAGTACGTTTTGTGGTCCGCGCAACACTTCCACGCGACTCAAGTCCATAAACGGAATACGGGCCAGCGGAGCACGACTCAAAGGAATATCGTCCGAGTAGACCACCACAGACTGCTCAAAGGCAGGGTTCGAACCTGTAGCGATCCCGCGAATACGGATGATCGGACCGGCACCTGATTCGCCTTTGCTGAAGTTCGGTACGTGCGGAGCCAAATCGTCCAGGTTGTCGATGCCCGCCTCGGTCAAACGATCACCGCCAATAACTGCAACCGATACCGGCACGTCCTGAAGGCTTTCCTGGCGTTTTTGTGCCGTGACAACAACTTCTTCAAGTCCTCCCTGCGACTGCTGGGCGTGAACACCGGCCGTTGAGAGAAAAAAAGCGCCCGCCAACAGCGGCCCGGCGTAGCGAAATTTCATATGGTTCATGTGTCGAGCCCTCTGTAACAGTGTTCCAACAACAGGCAATGATTCTAGTCTGCCCCAATTGCTTACGAGTCTAACAAGCAACATTGCCAGTCCGTGTCACGCCGGTGACACCCTGCCGCCTATCATCAACATACGTACCAAAGACAGTTTTAAGTGTGTAAATGATTGACTATGGTGCCACCGTCGAGCGGTATCACAGCACCGTTAACGTAGGCACCAGCACGGGAACTCAGGTAAACGGCCATTCCGGCGATGTCTTCTGGCTCGCCAACACGATCCAGCAAGCTGTTGGCCGCAAGTTTGTCGCCAACTTTCTCAAAAATATTCTTGGTCATTTTGCTGTGGAAAAAACCGGGAGCAATCGCATTAACAGTAATCTTGCGTGGCCCAAGCTCAACCGCAAGACAGCGCGTCATATGGTGGACAGCGGCCTTACTGGCTGTGTAGGCGTAGGTACCTACACCGTGCACACGTGGGACGTGAAGACCATCAATTGAGCCGACATTGATTACTCGTGCCGGACTGGTCGGGCGGCCCGCCTTTTCAAGTAGTGGTGTAAAATCACGGGTCAGGGCGAACATCGTTGTGACGTTGAGCTTCAGCACTTTGTCGAACGCTTCGGTCGCGTAGTTTTCGTAGCTATCGCCCCAGGCTGTTCCTGCGTTGTTGATCAATACATCCAGTTTGCCGTCTTTGTCAGCAACGCGCTGCACAAGCTGCATCCGGGCAACTGCGTCGGTAATGTCGGCAGGTAATGCTTCGCACAAGCCAAATTCGCTAAGTTCGTCTACCGCCTGCTCGCAGCCCTCAACGGAACGTGCATTGATGTAAACCTTCGCGCCAGCCTGCAATAGCCCCTGTGCCATCATGTAGCCTATGCCACGAGAACCGCCCGTCACCAGAACAACTTTGTCCTCAAGATTAAATAGCTCGTGAATGTCCAGATTAAATTGTGCCATATGGAATATCCTCAGGCTTGTGCAAGATATCGTTCAATTACCAGCTTTTCCTCTGGCAATACGACTGTGTCGAAACTTGTTAGCAGTTGAAGAAACGCGTCCGTCCCGATTTGTTCGAGTAGCGAGAATGGACCCGTATCAAGTGTCATACCAACAGTCCATGCTCGATCAATTTCTGCAGGAGTGGCCACGTCGTTTTCTGCCAATAATATAGCGTTACCAATGAGCGATGTTGTCATCGCATAATGTGAAGTAGAGGCCTCGCCTTCGGTTTGTGTAAATCCCGGCTGCTGGAACACGGGGTCCGGATAGCGGTAGAAACCCCTGCCAGTCTTAACTCCAAGCTCGCCCTTGATTAAATACGATTCGAGTAGTGCGATCACCTTGGCCTTAACCGAGTCAAGTTTTGGATCAGACTCGGACTTCCGCCAACCGTCATATACTACGTTGAGTCCAAACAGATCCATCATGCCAAATGGACCCATAGGGGCCGCGCGATGTTTCATCCAGGCCGCATCTATCTCTTCCTTGCTAGCAATGCCTTCTACCAGGAGCACCATGGCTGTGGTCAGTACGGACCCCAAAATTGCATTGAGAACATAGCCCCGGTTTTCTTTACGCAGCAAAAGCGGTACACAATTCAAACTGATCACATAACGGTTTAGCACGTCTATAGTCTGCTCACTGGTGCGCGGGCCACTCATAATATCGATCAGCGCGGAGCCGTAATGGGAGTGCAATGCAGCGAATTGCTCACCGCGATCAACAGCGCTTTCAATGTCGGACACCAGTAGTGCCGACGTATTCGTTGTTAGAATGGTTTTGGCTGGGCACAACCTGTCTAAAGCGGCATGTACGGTGCGTTTGACATCGAGGTCTTCAACAATAGACTCGCTAACCAGATCGGCATCAGCGACGGCCTTTGCCAGATCGTGTTCAAGCCGTACTCGAGACACGCCTGCTTCCAGTTCCTGTGCAGAGCAATAATCCGTTGCCAATAGAAAGGCGCCTATGCCCACATGATTTTCTTTTACCTTCTCCAGATTCTCAGCAGACAGGTCATAGACTACGACTGTATAACCTGAGACTGCTGCCACCAACGAATTGGCAGAGCCCATGGTGCCCGCGCCAATAAAACAAACGGTGTTAATTTCTTCAATAGTCATTTCAGTTTTCGCGCCCATCGCTCTGGTAAAAAGAGATTGGAACTCCCTTTAGTAACAATGGCAGGGCGGTATTCAAGCACCGGCAAGTCGGCCAGCGCGTTCACTATGTGAAACTGCGTCGGATTTTGCTCCCAGGTCAGGCGATTCCAATTGATAGCCCCCTCTCCGACGAACGCTTCCTTGATTACGTTTTCAGATGGAAACGTCGTCGGCTCACTAAGCGCCGCTCCAAAACCACCAACAGCCGGCACGTAACGCCATCCCATTGGATTGTCTGCAGCCTCCCGTTCTTTAGAACCTGCTTCAATTTGTTCCGCAGTAGGTGTAGTCAGGTTCGAAATCGACAGATCGACAATTTTGCTGTCGAAGTGACTCGCGCTACAGCGCCAAAGGTCGTCTTCTATGGTGTGATCAGGGATGTCGGCAAATATTTTCGGAATACCGGTCATTTCCCGGCCACTCAATATCGGGTCAGTGAGGTTTTCCCACACAACCAAAGCGTAAGACCCCGCAAGCGTGTCTTTCTCACCTTCAAATACAACGGCTGCGTTCACGCTAATCAGATTGTAGCCCCGGCCCGCAAGCCAGTCGATATTGCGACTTCGCGCGTACGTCACGGTGATCAGTGCTTCGTCGGCAACGCGAAACGGCTTCGGCAAGCACGCGGCGAGTTTGTTTTTATCCGTCACATACGACACATTCATCGCGGTCACGTCGTGATACCAACCGGATGGCGGCCTGTCGCTTTTGGGTGTTCCAAAATGAGCGGGCATCATATAGCGACCCGCGGGATCGAATTCAAACATAGTTTTTCTCCGGTTAGCTGAAACGGGCCTATGTGCCCAATCGCTCTACACAGTCGTTTCGAATTTGTTTTTTGAAAATTTTGCCTGACGCTATGCGTGGCAACCTGTCAGTTTGAATCCAGAGGTGAACAGGAATCTTGAACGCTGCCAGGCGATCTTTTAGAAAGCTCTTAATCTGGTCTACATCCAGCTCACTGTCCGCGCTCACCGAAACGACCGCCCCGACAATCTCTCCGAGACGCTCGTCAGGCACTGAAAAAACGGCTACTTCCGCGATCTCCGGGTGCGCGTACATGGCTTCTTCAACCTCAGTACAACTAATATTTTCGCCACCACGAATAATAATGTCTTTGATACGATCAACAATGTAGAGAAATCCTTCTTCGTCCATATAACCAACGTCGCCAGTATGAAACCAGCCGTCGACAAACGACTCCTCGGTATGAACCTTGTGATTCAGGTAACCCGAAGCAAGCGCGGGCGAACGCATACAAATTTCGCCACGCTCGCCTTGAGCGAGCACCTGCCCGTGCTCATCGATAATTCGTACTTCAACCAGAGGTGGCGTGGGTTGCCCGACGGAACGCGGCCGATCTGCATAGTCGTCCTGACCAATGATGCAACCCACCGCATTGGTTTCGGTTAAGCCATAAGCGGCAGAAGGGTAAGCACCGGGAATGCGTTTCTGAAGGGCTGCAACGTGCTCCGATGGTCGAGCTGCGCCGCCAGAAGCAATTTCAACCAAACTGGAAACGTCGTAATCGCCAAGGCGTGGATGGTTCATTAGTTCCATCGACATTGTCGGTACCCCGTTAAAATGTGTAACACGTTCGTTCTGAATAAGCTCGAAAGCAGTCTCAACGTCCCATTTGCGCATCATGATTATCTTGCGCCCGATACCAAGCGAGAACAGAAACATGCTGTTCAGTCCCGTTACGTGAAACAGGGGGACGCTTAACAAAACAGCGGGCTGTGTTTGCGGCTCTTCGCCAAGCGTGCCTTCAATGACGCCGATCGCGGCGCCAATGATCAACCAGGTTCCTATCGACGAAATTACATTGCGCTGCGTCGACACCACTCCGCGAGGACGGCCAGTGCTGCCCGATGTATAGAGAATCATGGCCGGATCTTCGGGATGAATGTCGACGGAAGACAACGTGGCCTCGCCAATCCCCTCAAGTAACGGCTCAAGCCGGTCCACATCGGCTGGCAGCCCCCTGCCGTCGGCGTCTATGCCGATAACCGCGAGGTCCGGCAACGGTAAAAACGACGCCAGTCGCTGGTAACGAGCGTCATCAACGATGAGCATTCGCGCGCCGCTGTCACGCAAGCCGTGCACGAGTTCTTCTCCCTGCCACCATGAATTCATGGGGACCGCGACAGCGCCGATTGAAGTAATGGCAATAAAACTGATGCACCACTGCGGCGAGTTCCGCATGGCAATTGCCACGCGGTCGCCTTTGCGAATACCGTACCTGCTGGAAAGGACATCGCCCAGTCCTGCCGCTTGACGGAAAACCTCAGCAAACGTCAGACGAGTATCCTTATCGACCAGCAGCTCTTTGTCACCGTGTCGAGAAGAACTCGTGTAATAGTCTCGCAGGCTATCGGGTAGTCCACCGAACACTTTACGGGGTACGCCATCGATGACTTTCTCGAGTACCGGAAACGGACCCTCCGGACTCGTCACGCCCTCTATTGCGGCAAAAATTTCGGGATACCGCATGACTTAGTAGCCTCCAAGCGTGGCGAATCGATTGGCGTGGTAATAGTAGTCACCATATTCCTGGCAAGCGGCCGCCGCGCGCTTCATGAAAAAGCCAATATCAAATTCATCGGTCATACCAATACCGGCGTGCATCTGCACGGCCTCATTGACAGCAAGTTTTGCGGTCTTGGCTACTTTTGCTTTGGTCATACTGGCGAGTCGCGAACGTTCCGGGTTGTTCTGATCGATGGCCTGAAGTGCTTTGAGTACGCACGACTTGCACAGCTCCAATTCGCAGAACAATTGAGCCGCACGGTGTTGCAAAGCCTGAAAACTGGCAACCGAAACTCCAAATTGCTTGCGTTCTTTAAGGTATGCCAACGTTCGCTCAAAGGATTCTTGCGCGATACCAAGAAGTTCAGCTGCAGAAAGTACAGCACCAATGTCGAGGGCTCGATCCAACGCCTGTAAGGTCTCGCCTGGCTTGCCAATTACGGCGTCTTTAGGAACCCGAACAGAATTAAATGCCAGATTACTGATTCGGCGATTGTCGGCATTGAGCGCCTCGGTTTTAATCAAACCTTCAGCGTCCCGGTCGACAAAGAACAATCCAAGATCAGCGCTAGCGGCGATACGAGCCACCACAATAAAGGTGTTGGCTATATTTCCATCCAGTACGTGAGTCTTGCTGCCATTTAACTCGTAGCCTTCGCCGGTAGGCGTAGCCGTAGTATCAATACAATCAGGGTTCCATCTGGCACGCTCACCAAGACCAAGCGAAAGAATAGTTTTGCCACTCGCTACCGCTGGGAGCAA
>RCNE010001512.1_pt1 | contig 12553 bp, 9 predicted proteins | sample 2041361 | NCBI WGS metagenome assembly RCNE01 (sample SAMN09708229, study PRJNA481090) | Marine sediment metagenome, whole genome shotgun sequencing project.
TCGAGCATGACGATACCCACCAGTGAAGCCAAAGCGGTTTCTTCCCAGATTGCGTCTGGTCGGCAACCAGGCGCTGTTCAGTTCTGTTTCCCAGAAAGTTCGCGCACCATAGCCCTGTCTTCTCGGTAGCCACTGATGTCACCCGTTTTTCGCCTCACCTTTGATCGGAGTGAGTAACCCAGCCAGCCCTCTGGGTCTAAGCGCATGATCGTTTCTGCATCCCTGAGCGCAGCACCGAGATCATCACGGTCTGCATATTCCATCCCGCGCATGTAGAGGCTCATGATGTCCTCAGGGTGAGCCTCGATACGCTTTGAGGCTTCTATGATCCGATCATCGTGCATAGCCTGGTCGATCTCCGCCAGGATCTCGAGATCACGTTCGGCATCGACAGAACGACCAACGAGACCCAACAGACGCGCCCTTTCAGTCAGCGCGGTTGTCTCGTATCCAGATTCCAGTTCGATCACCGTTGAATAGTCAAGGATGGCACCGTCATGGTCTTCCTGAACCTCAAGGAGTTTTGCCCTCATCATGTGAACCTCCTTGGAAGCAACTCCGTCGGAAAGCACAATCACGAGGTCCAGGTCAGACAACGCCCCTACTGCATCATTTCCCGCCTGCCAGCGATGAACTGCTCGCCGCCATACCGGGCCTGAATCTCCCGGATTCAGATCGATTGCCTGCGAAAGCCTGTTTTCGATAGCGGCATATGTCCCACCAACACCAGCCAGCGTTTTCCTGTCGCTCTCGGCACCGACCCGATCTCCCGTTTCGTCGCGAACTCGAGCCCGAAGAGCGTACGCCTCCCAGGCTTCCGGATCTTCCTCGATGATCTGGTCAAGGTTTTCAAGAATGCAGTCGCGATTTCCAGCCACGAGACATTCACCTGCAGCCTTCCATCTCGCTGAGGTTTCGTCAGCCGAACGGGTCGCGTCCTTGGCCTGTCCTTGGGAAGACTGTATCCCGGTTTCCTGAGTGTCTTCTGAGGAAACAAAAACCGGTTTAATCAACACCAATACAGCACAGATAGCAACAATCCACATGCGCGACCTCGCTGGTATTGATTTCATTACCCACTTCCTTGTCGGACACACGAGCGGCAGTCATGGTCTGTATTGTCCGTCAGGATACCCTGCTCAGCTCTCACAAGGGAACGCCATTGAGATTCTCACCCCTTCAGGGTCAGGACGTTTCCCACGCAGCCTGATCGTATCGGCTCGCAAGCCGCGCGATACCTACCCGGTGGAGACCCATTCGACTCGGTCGCGGACTCCCTCGCTCAGGGTGACATGTGGGGAGCGATGCGATGAATTGTGGGTGCGGGCGTCCCGCCTGCACTTCAGAGTCCTATCGGTGGCCCTGGCCTCTCCACGAAGTTGAACACCGTTTCAAGAACGCGGCGCCCATTTAAAATTGCGATGCCTTTGCGCGCTTTGCGATGGACGATCTTCGCGTTCTTTGCGATGCAACCCTGCAATGAATGCGATGGAATCTGCGTCTATCTGCGTGATCTGCGGGCAACCTGCGATGGCGCGATGGGTCAATCTGCGCATATCTGCGCTATCTGCGGTATTGATGTGCGATGGTGCGATGCCATCTGTGTCTATCTGTGTGATCTGTGGGCACGATGGAATGCGATGATCTAGCATCCAGGGTTCGCCGCCCGCTCGCGCGGAGAACTACTTCGTGAGGTACTGCAGCGCCAACCGGAGGATCTCGCCGACATCGTCAGCGGGGTTGTCAGCCATGACGGCTTCGACGGCCTGCATGGCTTGCGCCTGCCGGTAGCCGAGGTTGACCAGCGCCGAGGCCGCGTCGCCCCGGAGATCCCCTCCCGCAGTCGCGGTGGCGCTCAGCTTGCCCTTGAGTTCGAGCAGGACCCGCTGGGCGGTCTTCTTGCCGACCCCCGGCGTCATGGTCAACCGTGCGAGATCTCCCGTCGCCACCACCGATGCGAGTTCGTCGGGCGCCAATGAGGACAGCACCGCCAGAGCGATCCGCGGTCCGACTCCCGCCACGGCGATGAGGCGCTCGAAAGCCTCGAGTTCATCGGTGCTGGAAAAACCGTAGAGCTCGATGCCATCGTCCTTGACTCTGGTGTGAATGAGCAGCGCAGCGCTCTGCCCTTCGGGCAGATTCTGGATCGCGCGCAGGGTGGTCGACACGAGATAACCGACACCGCCGACATCGACGATGACCCGACCTGGATCGATCTGGTGGATCCGACCTTCGAGTCGTCCGATCATCTCGGTCGGCTAGCCCTGCCGGCTGAACGCCTGCCGGAAGGCGTCATCGGCCGTCACTACGGTGTCGCGACGCCGCTCGTTGACAATGGCGATGAGCAACTGCTGCGCTCGCTCGGCGAGCAACCGCGCCCGGACGGCGTCGCGTTCGCTTGTAAACTCGGCGGGGCCGATGAGTCGGAGCGTCTCGATCCGCGCCACGGCTGATCCACGGTCACCAATCTGGATGGGACCGATGATGCCGCCTTCGGCACCCCCGAAGACCGCCTTGTCGAGAGCAGCGGCCGAACCGATGGTTCCTACGGGTGTGCCCCACCGGTGGTCTCGCGCCTGAGCAACGGTGCCGTTGAAGGTTTCGGCGAGGGTGTCGGCGTCTCCCCCGTCCCGCCACAGCGTCGCTACCTCGGTGGCTCGCAGGGTCGAAATATCGAGGGCCCGGTCATGACGCAGACTGGTTTCGACCTGTGGTTGGACATCTTCGAACGGTGCCAATCCTTCGGGTCTGATCTCGGAGAGCTGCCACACCATCCAGCCGCGCGGAATCGCCCGCGGACCGCTGACGGCGCCGACATCCACTCCAAAGACCTCGGTGGTGAACTCGGGACCTTCGCCGGTGCCCGGAATGGGTTGATTCGCGGTGGTCGGCGGACTCTGGTTGAGCACCACAGACTCGTCTTCATCGGCGATGAGTTGCCATCCCTCGTCGTCCGCCGGAAGCTCCGTCTGGAGACGAGCCGTGAGATCCCGGGCACGCTTCTCGGCCTCGATGGAGGCGCGACCCTCGAGGACGCGGAAGCGAACCTGCTCCATGACGTCGTCAAACGGGCGTTGGCTCTCCGGCCGGAATCCATCGACCTTGATGATGTGGTAACCAAACTGGCTCTTCACCGGACCGACGATGTCTCCGGGTTTGGCGCCAAAGACCGCCTCGTCGAACTCGGGGACCATCCGTCCACGACCGAACCAACCGAGATCTCCGCCGTTGTCCTTCGACCCGGGATCATCGGAGTGCTTCTCGGCGAGCGCGGCGAAATCACCGCCCGCAAGCGCAATCTGAGCGACGCCGTTGGCGCGCAGCTCGGCATCGTTCTGAGTATCGACATCGGCATCGGGCGCGACGCGAATGAGAATATGAGCGGCCTGGGCCTGCTCGTCCTCGAGGAACTCGTCGAGATGGTCGTAGTAGTACGCCTGAAGCTCCGCGTCATCCACCGGAAGCTGCCGCCGAAGCCTGGAGGTCTCGACCACGAGATAACGGATAACCCGCTGTTCTTCGCGCTGGTATTCGTCGGCCGTGGCCTCGTAGTGGGCTCTGGCCTCGTCCTCGGTGATGGAGACCTCGCTGAGGAATCGCTCGTATGGAAGCATGATCGCGTCGAAATCGGCCAGTTCGCGCTCGCGCCGAATGCTGGTTTCGACCTCGTCGTCCGCAACATAGACCCCACGTTGCATCATCGAGGTGAGTTTGCTGAGCGCCAGATCATGGGTGCGCGAGCGTTCAAACTCGGATGGCGTCATTTGCAGGTAGCCGCGGAGAATCCGCTGATAGGTCTCCGCTCCGACAAACTCGCCGTCCTCATCCTGGAACATTGCGGTATTCAAGATGTCATCTCGAAGTTCCTGTTCAGAAACGGAGATGCCGGTCCGGTCAGCCTCCTCGAGGAGGAGCGTCCGGTTGGTGAAATAGGCAACGGTTTCATCATAGAGATTGATCTGACCCTTGATCTCATCCCAACGGTCGCCGAACTGCTGCGAGTACTGTTGCTCGAAGCGGCGCATTTGACCGAGAAACTCGTTTCTGCTGATGACGGTGTCGCCCACCCGCACGGCGGTGTCGCCGGTTCCACCGGGGCCGCCGGATCCACCGGCTCCCCAATCGACAAAAACCAATAGAACAAAAACGGCAACCACTCCCCAGAGAATGAACTTGAGGTGGCGCAAATTGTCACGAAGCCATTTCAGAGCCATGAACGTCCTCCCAAGGACCCGATCAGGACAGCGAAGTCTACCCGAGCTTCGATGGGGACGCAAGGGTGGCGCGGCTCCTTGCTGCTTATGAACGAGCATGTTACGGTTCGAGATGGAGGATTAACTGCGTGCGAAGCTCGATTCAAATTGACTGGTATGTCATCAAACTCGCGAACATTCGGCGGCTCATCGCCATCGTGATTACTGGGGTCGTCGCCGCCGGTCTGGTCTTCCTCGCATACCAGCGCCTCAATCTCCCACCCGAAGCGCGGGCCCGAAAGACGATCGAGGCCGCCGAACTGGCCGAATCCAAGGCCGAAACCCAGGTTCTGCCGCAGAATCTCCGGCGAGAACTGGGGCAGGCCTCCGCTCAACTCGAGCTTGCCCGTGAAAACTACCTTGATGATCGTTGGTCCATGGCGGAGTCCGAGGCCGACAACGCCCGTCTTCGCTTTCTCGCCCTCGCCGGATCGGGCACCCGCCAACTCGCCGGGGTCGGTGAGTTCTTCAGCCTCGAAGGTCGTGTTCAAGTGCAGCGGGCGGGTCAGTCGGAGTGGGACAACGCGCAACCGCGAACACCCGTGTTCAACGGCGACTTCATCCGCAGCGGCCGGGACGGCTCGGCGGAAATCCTCTTCAAAGACGGAAGCCTCTACCGGATCGCCCCGAACTCGCTACTCGAAATCCAGCACAAGAGCGAATCCGAAGACTCGAGCGGGACGGTCAAGATGCGGATCGGACGAATCCACGTCATGACCTCCGGATCGACATCGACGGTCACCACCGACACCACCGAGACCGAGATTGCCAGCGACAGCCGGGTCGAGGTCGATGTGGATGAAGGTGTCGACGGCGCAACCCGGATCGCCGCCTTTGACGGCGGCGCACGCGTTCGTGGCGCCGATGGGGCCGAGATCGTCCTCGCCAGTCGCCAACAGGTGGAGTCCAGCAGCGCCAACGGCCTGTCATCGACCCGAGCTATCCCGCACCCTCCACTTCTGCTTGCACCTCAGAACAACACCAGCGTCGACATGAAGAAGGAAACTGTGATCACCCTCGAGTGGCGCGGCCGGGCCGAGGACCAGGCGGTTCATCTCCAGGTGAGCCGTTCGCGACGGTTTGTCGACGAAGCCATGGAGGTCGAGAGCCGGGACATTCGCGCCGACCTCGCCCGCCTGAAGGTGGTCGCCCCCGGAACCTATTTCTGGCGTGCCGCTCTGATGGGTGAAAGCGACGTCGAGAGCGAGTGGTCTCAGGTCCGTCGTCTGAGAATCTACTCGTCGCTCCAACGCGCCATTCTCGCCGACCGCACCGCGCCGCAACTCACCCTCATGCCGACCCAGCAACTCGGCACCATGTTTATCATCCAGGGCCGAACCGAGTCCGTTGCCACTGTGACCGTCAACGGCGAACGGGTCGTCACCGATGCCGACGGTCATTTTCGTAAGATGATTGAGATCCCCCGCGAGGGGTGGAACAATATCGAAGTCCTGGCCACCGATCCAGCAGGCAACGAGACCAGCCGTAAGGAACGGGTCTTCGTGGAGGTTTATTGATGCCGTTGTCCAGCCTACTTGGGCTGTTTTCATCCGACCTGGCCATCGATTTGGGGACCGCAAACACCCTGGTTTACGTCCGGGGCCGCGGTATAGCCGTCGTCGAGCCATCCATCGTCGCCGTCAACCGCATCACCAATCGCGTCGAGGCGGTTGGCGCAAAGGCCAAAGACATGTTGGGCAAGACCCCGTCCAATATCCAGGCCATTCGACCCATGAAGGACGGCGTGATCGCCGACTTCGAAGTCACCGAGAAGATGCTGGAACACTTCATCAAGAAGGCCCATGGCCGGTCGTTTCTCGTGCGCCCCAGAATCGTCATCTCGGTACCGTCGGAGATCACCCAGGTGGAGAAACGCGCGGTCAGAGACACCGCTCTCAAAGCCGGCGCCAGCGAGGTCTATCTCATCGAGCAGGCCATGGCGGCGGCCATTGGAGCGGGACTGCCCATCACCGAACCGTCGGGCAACATGATCGTCGACATCGGCGGTGGAACCTCCGATGTGGCGGTGATCTCGCTCGCCGGGGTCGTGTACTCGCGGTCGGTCCGGGTGGCCGGCAATGAAATGGATGAGGCGATCATCCAGTATCTGAAGAAGAAATACAATCTTCTCCTGGGTGAGAGAACCGCCGAAATGATCAAGATGGAGGTCGGCTCCGCCTACCCCCTGGATGAACCCCTGAGCATGGAAGTCAAGGGTCGTGATCTCGTCGAAGGCGTGCCGAAGAGCCTCACGATCACCGATGAAGAGGTACGGGAAGCCCTGACGGAGATTGTCGCCACCATCGTCGACGCCGTCCGCAACGCTCTCGAGCGGACACCTCCCGAGCTCTCGGCGGATATCATGGACAAGGGGATCATCCTCGCCGGCGGCGGTTCTCTATTGAAGAACCTCGACAAACGGTTGCGCGAGGAAACCGGCCTCCCCGTGGCTCACTGCGAAGAACCATCGTCCGCGGTCGTCCGTGGTACCGGCCTCATGCTCACCAACATCGACCTGCTGCGCAAGATCGCGATTGCCTGAGCGGAACTCTCTCACCGGGTTTAGTGGCCCGACGGCGAGATCTCCGGATCGTCCATTTGATCTGATCGACCGCCGGTCGGCGGTGAAAGGTTGAGTCTGCGCGCGTGACGGATCGGCGGATTCTCATTCTACGCACCGTGCTTCTGTGGATTCTGCTTGAGATCCTCGCGGCGGCACAGGTGCAGACTCCCGGGGGCGACCGGGTGATCTCGGCGTGGGCGCGGACTGCGATCTCACCCGTCCTCTGGGCTGGCGAGGCCATCGGGTCATTTGTCGGCGATGCCGTGACCGGGGTGTCCGAATCAGCAACCCTGCTGGTCACCAACCGGGAACTTCAGCTCGAACTCGAAAATACCAAAGCGCTCAACCGGATCATGGCCGAGGATATGGCCGCTCACCTCGAACTCAACTCCCTCGCAGAGTTGCTTCCGAATCTCACGGCTACGGCGGTTCCGGCGCGCACGACCTTCCGGGATCTGGCGCGAGGACGAATGATCGCCCTCGTGACGGTCAACCGCCGCATCCCCGCCGACACCCCCGCCATCGCCTCAACCGGGGTCATCGGCCGCGTCATCCACTCCGAGGGACGTCGCTGTTGGATCGAACTCATCACCCATCCGGTCGCAGCGATCGCCATCCAGGGACCTGAGGGCCGGGTCCAGGGCCTCGCCGTCGGCAACGATTCCGGCGAACTCGAGATCCAGTTCATCCCACGCCAGGCCCAACTCATGCGGGGTGACGAGCTTGTAACCAGCGGCGCAGACGGGATTTATCCAGCGGGCCTTCAGGTGGGCACCGTAACCGCCGTCCGAGAGAGCGACCAGGCCTTTTTGGAGGTCCGCGCCGAACCGGCTGTGGCACTCGCCACCGTTCGGGTCGTGCTTTTGCTCGATGGATGGATGAGTCCTCAGCTCTCTTCAGAGGTGACACCGTGAAAGTGGCTCTCCTGGTCACCTTGACCCTCGTCGCCCAGGTCGCTCTGGGTCTGCCGGAATCACCGACCTGGATGACCGCCATCCTACTGCCCATGGTTTTTGTGGTCGGGGCCCCGCTGATGATGGCGGAACGGCGCTGGCCCCATTTTGCCCTCCTCCTCGGTCTCGCCTGGGACCTGGTCCTGGAGCCGGTGGTCGGTCCGGGCGCCATCGCGTGGAGCGCTTCGGCGGTGGCTCTTGGTTTTGTCGTGCCTTTGGTCGCCGATCGATCACCGAGAGCGTGGGTCGCCTTCGGCGCCCTCGGGGCCGGTCTGATGATCGTCGTTCGGCACCTCGCTCTCATACCCCTCGGGCTCGACACCGAATTGACCGGGCGCTATCTCCTGCTCAGCATCGTCCTCACCTCGTTGTGGTGTGGCCTGGTCGGCTGGATCATCGCCCTCGATCTGCCGACGAAGTGGATCACGCACCGGGCGAGGAGACTCCGATAGTGGAGATTCGCGAGGATCTCGGTCCGGTCCGGCGGCGCGCCATGATGCTCTTGCTGGCGATCTTCATCGTCCTCGGGACCCTCCACATCCGGATGGCCCAGCTCCAGCTCATCGAGGGTGCCCACTGGCGACAGATGGCCGAGAACAACCGTCTTCGCCGTCTTCCCCTGGCCGCGGTCCGGGGCAGAATCTACGACCGCCGCGGCCAGGTCCTGGCCGACAACCTTCCGACTTGGAATCTCCTCCTCTTTCCCGACGAGGCCCGCAACCTCAATGAGACCGTGCTCTTTGTCGCGGATCTCGGAGTCAGCGGGGCGGCCTCGCTCCATGATCGGGTCGACAAACGCAGAATCGACCGCCTCGCACCGATGGTTGTGGGCGAGAACCTGAACTGGAACCAGGTTGCGCGGGTGCGCTCCCACCAGAGCGATCATCCGGAACTCTCCGTCGTCCCCGGTTTTCGCCGGCACTACCCCCTCGGTCCCGCCGTCGCCCACGCCGTCGGACACCTCCGGATGGTGTCGGAGGAGGAGTTGGCGGCGAACCCGCTGCTCGATCCGAACTCCCGCGTCGGCGCCATCGGTGTCGAAGCACTCGCCGATGATTTTCTCACCGGCCGGCCGGGTGAACGATGGGTGGTGGTCTCAGCGGTCGGCCGCCAACTCGGGGTGGTGAGGGAGAGTGCTTCGACATCGGGAAAGGATCTCGCCGTCACCCTCGATGCCAACCTCCAACAGGTCGCGGCTCTGGCTATGGGCGAACGGAGCGGCGCGGTTGCTGCCATCGACCCGAACAATGGAGCCGTCCGAATACTGTACTCGGCGCCGTCGTTCAATCCCGAACTCTTCTCGGGAAAGCTGTCGACCGAGGACTGGAACGAGCTCGCCAACGACCCCCGGCTCCCCCTCCAGGATCGGTGTCTTCAGGGAACCTACCCGCCGGGTTCCACCATCAAGCCCTTCCTCGCACTGGCCGCGCTGACCGAAGGCGTGATCGATCCCGACTGGTCGGTCCAGTGCACCGGAGCGATTGTCCTCCACGGCCACCGGTTCCGTTGTTGGCGCCGGGGTGGTCACGGCAAGGTCAACCTCTCAAGATCCCTCGAGGCGTCCTGCGACGTCTACTACTACCAACTCGGCCAACGACTCGGAATCGAACGGATGGCCGGGTGGCTGGAGACCTTCGGTTTTGGTCGTCGAACCGGAATCGGCCTTCCATCGGAGGCGTCGGGCCTCATCGGGAGTCCCGAGTGGAGCCGCCGTGTACGTGGTACACCGTGGTATCCGGGTGAGGCGGTGTCGGTGTCCATCGGCCAGGGTCCGGTGCTCACGACCGCACTCCAGTTGGCCCGAGGGTTCTCGGCACTCGCCAACGGCGGCCGTCTGGTCACCCCGCATGTCGTGGTGAACCCGAAAGGCGCCGTTCCCGTAGATCTCAACCTGGATCAGTCACAACTCGAGCGGGTTAAGCATGGTCTCGAATTGGTGGTCCACGGCGAGCACGGAACGGCTCGATCATTGGCGGCGCTTCCGGTGGCCGGAAAGACGGGAACCGCTCAAGTGGTCCGCCTCCAGGAGGGGGTGGACTCGAAGGACCTGGCCCCGCACCTCCAACATCACGCCTGGTTTGTCGGCTGGGCGCCCATCGATGATCCGCAGATCGTCATCGCCGTGGTCGTCGAGCATGGTGGGGGAGGCGGGAGCATCGCGGCGCCAACCGCATCGGTCATCCTGTCGGCGGCCCTCGGAGAGACCAACGACCCGGTAACCGGTCAGGGTCAAGAGGGGTAAGATCTATCCATGGAAAACCGCATCGACGCCTGGCTGATTCTTGCCGTCGCCGGCATTCTTGGAGCGTCGCTGGTGACCCAGAATGCAGTGGCGGGCGTCGTTGGGACACAGTTGCTGGCCCGGCAACTCCTGTGGGCATGCGCCGGCATGCTGACGCTGCTGGCCCTTTCCCGCGTCCGCCTCGATCTCTATGCTCGCCTCGCCCCCCTCGTCTATCTCATCGGTCTCGCGGCGCTTGTGGCTGTCCTCTTCTTCGGCGACATCCGCAGCGGCACCCGCGGCTGGTTCGCTTTGGGTCCCTTGACGATCCAGCCCAGCGAATTCGCCCGCGTGACGACGATCCTGATGGTTGCCACCTGGCTCGGCCGGCGGAGCGGTTCCGGACTTTCGGCGAGGGAGGCGGCGGTGTTGGTCGCGCTCGTCGGCGCGGCGGCCGGTCTGGTGGCGCTCGAGCCGGATCTCGGGGTGACACTGACCTATGTCCCGGTGGCCGTCGCCGCCCTGTGGCTTGGCGGTCTTCCGCGCTGGGCCTGGATCGGTCTCTTCGCCCTCGGCATCTTAGTTGGTGTTCTCGCCTGGCACACCGTGTTGAAGGATTTCCAGAAGGAACGGGTCATGACCGTTCTCGACCCCGAGCGTGACCCCTATGGAGTCGGCTATCAGGTACGACAGTCGAAGATCGCCGTCGGTGCCGGTGGAGTGGCCGGCCAAGGCGTCGGTCGCGGTTCGCAGTCGCTGCTCCGGTTCCTCCCGGCACAACACACCGATTTCGCATTTGCCGTGTGGGCCGAGGCAACCGGTTTTGTCGGAGCGACCGGCCTCCTCCTCGCCTATGCGTTGTTGCTCTATCGTATCGGGATGGCGGCTGCCGTCGCGGAAAACCGCTTTGGTCTCGTGTTGGCGATCCTGGTCGGCGCGTGGCTGGCGTTTCAGGTGATAGTCAATCTCGGGATGGTCCTCGGTCTGTTGCCGACGACCGGGATCACGTTGCCGCTCTTCTCATACGGCGGCTCGTCGTTGCTCTCGACCTGTGCGGCCCTCGGTGCGGTACAGTCGGTCTGGCGACATCGTTTGGTGAATCAGTGATGAATTCCATCCTCTTTCTTTCGGTCAACCCGTTCGAAACCCGGGTGGCCCTGCGCGAAAAGTCGCGTCTGGTCAGCTACCGGGCCGAACGGCACCGGACATCGTCGGTGGTCGGCAATCTCTACAAGGGCCGGGTCACCCGTGTCCTCCCGGGCATGCAGGCCGCGTTTGTCGATCTTGGGCTGCCCCGAGATGGCTTTCTCTATGTCCGTGAGGCTGGCGGCATCATGGATGACTTCACCGACATCTTCAGGGTCGACGACGAGCCCGGTCCCAGCGAGATCGTGGAAACCGACATCGGCGATCTCCTCCGCCAGGGACAGGAGATCCTCGTCCAGGTCGTGAAGGACCCCATCGGCACAAAGGGCGCTCGGCTGACGACTCACATCACCCTGCCCGGACGCTTTCTGGTCTACATGCCAACAGTGGATCAACTCGGTGTCTCGCGACGGATCACCGACGACGACGAGCGTGCTCGGCTCAAGGCGGTGATTGACGAATTCGGCGGGGGTGGTTGGATCGTCCGCACCGCGGGAGAGGGACAGGGTCAGGTTGAGTTGGAGGCGGATCGACGCTATCTCGTCAAGCTCTGGGGACAGATCCAGACCGCAGCAGATCGAACCAACGCCCCCTATCTCGTCCACCACGAGCTGAGTCCGATCCTGCGCGCGGTCCGCGACACATTCACCCTTGCAGTGCAGGAGGCCTGGGTCGATGACGAGGAGGCTTTTGAGGAGATTCTCGAATTCCTCGAACAGTCGGACCCGAGCCTCGTGCCCCGGCTCAAACTCTTCCGAAAGGCGACCGATCTCATGACCGCCTTCGGCATCGACCGAGAGCTCGAAAAGGCGCTTCGCCCGAAGGTGTGGCTCAAATCCGGAGGCTATCTGGTCGTCAATCAGACCGAGGCCCTGGTTGCCATCGACATCAACACCGGCAAGTTTGTCGGCTCGAAATCTCTCGAAGAGACCGTTTTCACCCTCAACCTCGAGGCGGTCCGGGAGATCGTACGACAGCTTCGACTTCGTGATCTCGGCGGCATCGTCGTGATCGATTTCATCGATATGGAGGATCCGGCCCACCGCCTCGAGCTCTACCAGGCCCTCGAAACCGAGCTCGAGGCCGACTCTGCGCGGGTTCAAATCCTACCCATATCCGATATCGGGCTCATCCAGCTCACCCGGAAGCGGACCCGACCGAGCCTCGATCGAACCCTGAGCCGCGAGTGCCCCTACTGCCACGGTTCCGGGCGGATCAAGGCCCTCGCCACCATCTGTCTCGAGATTCGCCGCGATCTGCTCGCCGCGGTGACCGCCGGCCTCAGCGACCAGCTCTCGTTGGTGGTCCACCCCGAGGTCTCCCACTACCTACAGGGACCGTTCCGCGAACTGCTGCGGGAACTCGAGGAAGTCCACAGGGTCCAGGTGATCCTGCGGGAGAATCCGCTTCAGCACCA
>RCNE010001514.1_pt1 | contig 12545 bp, 9 predicted proteins | sample 2041361 | NCBI WGS metagenome assembly RCNE01 (sample SAMN09708229, study PRJNA481090) | Marine sediment metagenome, whole genome shotgun sequencing project.
GCTGGATACCCGATCACTCCGGCAACTGACGTTATGAATTTCCTGTCGAAACATTCGGTACCTGTTGGGGGCCTCGTAATGCAAGCGGAAGATGAGCTTGCTGCGATCAATCTGACGATAGGTGCCGCCCTGACGGGAGTGCGGGCGATGACAGCTTCATCGGGTCCGGGTATTGCATTGATGCAGGAAAGTATCGGTCATTGCGGTTCGGCGGAAATTCCGATCGTCATTGTCGATTGCCAACGCTCTGGCCCGTCGACAGGTATGCCGACGAAACCCGAGCAGTCCGATATCAACATGTTAACCCGAGGCGGTAATGGAGATTTTCCGCACATCGTAATGGCGCCGGGAACTGTCAAGGAATGTTTTGAAATCGGTGCCCTTGCGACCAATCTGGCGCAGCGCGCGCAGTGTCCGGTCATCATTGCTCTGGACGCGATTTGTCATGACAGCTGCACCACTGAGCAATTCGACCTCAGTACTGTCGAGGTCGATCAGGGTAAACGCCTGACGCCGGAAGAGGTCGCAGAGCTGGATGAATACAAACGCTATTTGGTGACGGATGACGGCATATCGCCGTGGGCCGTTCCGGGTACGCCGGGCGGTATGAATCTCGTCACGGGAAACGAGCGTGACGAATGGGGTCGGGTTTCAACCGAGGCCGCGAATCGCGTTGTGATGATGGACAAACGTAGCCGCAAGATCGAGACCGTCCGCCCGCAATTGCCTGTCGGTGTGGAGGTGGGTGATGAAAACGCCACCGTCGGTATCGTCGCTACAGGCATACTCGACGGCGTCATAACGGAGGCAATTGAGCGGCTGGCTTTGCAAGGAAAGAGCTATCGAATGCATCGCCCGATAACGCTCTGGCCGGTGCTCGATGACACCATCGAATTCATTAACAGCCATGAAAAAGTGTTCGTGGTCGAGCAGAGCGAGGGCGCGCAGTTGGCATCGCTCTTGCGAAGCGAGGGAGCCAATGCAGACAAGATTGTCAGCATCTTGAAATACGATGGACTGCAATTCACCGTTCGTGAGCTGATTGATGCCCTGTTGGCCGAGGAGACGTCATGACCAAGACCAAGACCTACGACAAGGGAAAACCTATCTGGTGCGCAGGTTGCGGACACTTTGGCGCCAAGAACGCCATACAGTTTGCGATGGAAGCCGCTGGCATCGAGATGCACGAAGCGTTGGTGCTGGCCGGCATTGGTTGCTCCGGTACCGTACAGAATAATATTGGTGCCTATGGCTATCACTCGATGCACGGCCGCGTAGTGCCAACCGCTATCGGCGCTTCACTGGCAAATCCGGATTTGACGGTCATTGCGGCTGGTGGTGATGGTGATGGTTACGCAATTGGCGGTGGCCATTTCATGCACGCTTTGAAACGTAATCCGAATATTCTGTATGTCGTTATGAACAATGGCGTCTACGGGCTCACCAAAGGGCAGGATTCACCGACACGCGAGAATCCCGGGGTCGCCCCCGAAGAGTGCGCGCTCGACGCGATGATGCTGGGGTTGTCCATTCAAAGTTCAACGTTTCTGGCTCGTGCGATCACGACGCGTTCAGAGCAGCTCAATAGTCTGCTGTTAAAGGGTCTCGAGCATGTACGGGCAGGGCGTGGCATGGCATTCGTCGAAGTGTTGTCGCCATGCGTTACCTACCATGATTCGTATCCGCAATGGATGAACCAGGTGCATGATGTTGATCAGGACCCGGACTACCGGTCGGACAACCGGGGGCAGGCTTTTGGCCAGATTTGCACCATGTCGGAGCAGGGGCAAATCCCGATCGGCATGATCTACGGTGGAAAGCACAAGAGTTTGCAAGAATCGATCCTGGGCACGATATCCCCGTTTGAATCGCTTGACGAAAAGAACCAACCGTCGACACGCGAACACTTGGACAAAGTACTCGCTACGTATACTGTATAGCCCTCGTGACGAAACAAACGGATTGATTAAATAGTGCGGACACTACAGGCATGCGAACACTCTGAGCACTGGGCGCTTGTGCCGGTCAAATCGTTCGATGAATCGAAGCAGCGATTGAAAACTTGTCTTGGAGATCATCGCGCTGAGTTTTCACGGGCAATGCTGAACGATGTTCTGGATGCACTGGCAGCCAGTACGGAAATCGATGCCGTTGCTATAGTGACGTCGGATCCCGAGGTGAGAAAAATTGCCGAATCCAGGCAAATTATTGCGATTGATGAAGGTGCTGTTAGCGGACTGAATCCCAGCATCGAGCATGCAGTAGTCGTCTTGCAGGGTGCTGGCGCCGCGAGAATTACCGTTATCCATGCGGACCTGCCCCTGGCAACGGGGTGCGAGATTGACCGAGTTTGTCGACTGTCGGTCGATTCTGCCGACGCTGAAGCAAACTCACCGATGATTATCAGTCCTTGCTCCGACCGGCAGGGTACCAATGTCCTGAGTTTTGATGCGCATTCCCAGCCTCCGTTTCGCTATGGACCCAACAGTTTCGAATTGCACCACTCCTGCGCGCAGGAATCGAAAACCACGCTTGTTACCGTCGAGTCGGATACTCTGGCGATCGATATCGACCGACCATCGGATCTCGAAGGGCTGATCGACTATTGTCGTCAGCACACCGAGTTTCAAAGTGGCGCTACCTGGAATTTTCTCGAGCGAATCGGCCTGACCGTCGACAGTGATAAAGCAGTGGATTTTCGACCGCACGACCGCGCCGGGATTTTCGCACTGGCTGCTGCAGAGAACTTGCAGTCCCTGTGCGAAACCGCTGCACAAATACGGGACCGTGGGCATGGAAATATTTGCACCTATTCGCCCAAGGTCTTTATTCCGCTGACGCGTCTCTGCCGTGATTTCTGCCATTACTGCACGTTTGCGACGACCCCCAAGAAACTCCCGCAGGCCTATATGAAGGTCGAAGAAGTTCTGGAGCTGGCGCATGCCGGTGCGGCGATGGGTTGCAAGGAGGCCTTGTTCACTCTTGGCGAAAAACCCGAACTGCGGCACCCTGCAGCGCGCCAGGAACTCGATGAAATGGGTTTTGCTACGACACTCGAATACGTTGCTCACGTTGCCAAACGAGTACTCAACGAAACTGGCTTATTACCGCACATCAATGCCGGCTGCATGACGGTTGAAGAGATACGCATGCTGCGAGAGTCATCCGCGTCGATGGGGATCATGCTCGAAAGCAGTGCGTCGCGCTTGTGCGAAAAAGGTCAGGTGCACTACGGTTCGCCAGATAAGGATCCTGCAGTCCGTTTGGAAACTCTCGAGATTGCCGGGCGCGAAAACGTAGCATTCACGACCGGAATCTTGATTGGTATTGGCGAGACCCGTGAAGAACGCCTGGACTCACTGCTGGACATCCGGGAGTTGCACGATCGCTTCGGTCATATTCAGGAAATAATCATCCAGAACTTCGTTCCCAAACTGGATACGAAGATGGCGGATGTCGAGCCACCAACGCACGAAGATCTGCTTTGGACGATTGCCATGGCGCGTATTATTTTCGGGCCGGAAATGAGCATTCAAGTGCCACCCAATTTGAATACGGGTCATTTGGGAACGCTCGTTGAAGCGGGGATTAATGACTGGGGCGGCGTATCGCCGTTGACGCCTGATCACGTCAATCCTGAGTCACCCTGGCCACACTTGAACGACTTGGAACAGCAAACAGCGGACGCAGGAAAATTACTGCAGCAGAGATTAACGATCTATCCACGCTACCTCACTTCGATGGATCGCTGGCTGGACAAGGCGCTTAGAGCGCCAGTCCTGAAACTGATCGATGGTGCCGGCTTCGCGCGGGAAGATGACTGGCTGACGGGGCGAACGGAAGACATCCCACAAAAATACCGGTCGATGGACAACACGGCACGACGTTTTCCAGGACGGACGAAAATCAGCGGTGATGTTCGTACAATCCTGGAGAAAGCCCGGCGGCACAATCCAGTATTGTCGGTGCAGGAGATCAGCCGCTTGTTCGACGCGCGTGGCGACGATTTTGACGCGGTGTGCAGGACGGCCGATGAACGACGCCTTGAGCAATGCGGTGCTTCGGTCAGCTATGTTGCGAATCGCAATATCAACTACACCAATATTTGTTCCTTCCGCTGCAAGTTTTGCGCTTTCGCCAAGGGCAAGAAAAATACCGATGCCAGTGACCCGCCGTACTTAAAGGGTCCCGAAGAGGTTGCAAAACTGGCACATGAGGCATGGCTTCGCGGCGCCACGGAAGTCTGTTTGCAGGGCGGCATTCACCCTTCTTTCACGGGCCAGACCTACCTTGATATTTGCTCCGCCGTACGGGATGCGGTTCCCGAAATGCACATTCATGCGTTTTCCCCATTAGAGGTGACGCACGGCGCAGAATCGCTGGGTGTGCCGCTCAGGGAGTTTCTGATCAGGCTGAAGGAAGCGGGTCTCAAGACCTTGCCTGGCACGGCTGCGGAAATACTTTGCGACGACGTTCGGGACATCATTTGTCCGGACAAGATCAACACTCGTCAGTGGATTGAAGTGCTGGAAACTGCTCATTCACTGGATTTGGCAACGACCTCGACCATCATGTTCGGTCATGTCGATCAGTATCATCACTGGGCAATTCACTTACTGGAGCTACTGCACCTGCAACAGCGCAGCGGTGGTATTACCGAGTTCGTACCGTTGCCATTTGTTGCCGATGAAGCGCCGATGTATCGACGTGGACAGTCACGACGAGGACCGACATTTCGGGAGGCGGTGCTGATGCACGCAGTATCGAGACTGGTCCTGGCGACATCGATCCCTAATATCCAGACCTCGTGGGTCAAGATGGGTTTGCAGGGTGCTGGTGTCTGCCTCAATGCGGGTGCGAATGATGTCGGCGGCACGTTGATGAACGAAAGTATCACCCGGGCTGCCGGTGCCAGTCATGGACAAGAGATGACGCCGGAAACACTGGAGGCGCTTATTCGTTCGGTGGACCGGGAGCCGTTCAGGCGCAATACGGTTTACAACGCGGCGGTATCAAGGACCTATCAGACAGAAGCAGCGCTGACGACCACCGCCTAGTTCTCGCCGTCGGAGCGTAGCCGAAACATCGGCATTGATACCTCGTCTGTCCAATCCTGGAAACTGACTTCTACCCGCATCCCGCTCTGCACGGATTCCGGGTCACAGTCGATAATCGAGGACATCATTGTCGGCCCTTCCTGAAGTTTGATCAGGGCGATGACATAGGGAATGTCGTCAGCATACGCCTCAGACACCGGGTGTCGGACAATCGTCCAGCTCAGTACGGTGCCGTTGCCCGATGACTCCACCCATTCCGGTGAACCTGCCGAACAAGTACTGCAAATCACACGGGGATAGAATTGGTGTGTTCCACACTTTGTGCATCGTTGCAGTAGCAGTTGGTGTCGCTTGCAGCCTTCCCAAAACGGCATTGTGCCCGGTTGTGGTGACGGCAAAAATTTGCTCGCGTGCCGACTCACAGTGTTTCCTCATGCCCGAGGATGAGGGTCGCGTGACTGGACATGATGCCGCCTTGTCCATGGGCCAAAGCGGTTCGGGCTCCGCTGACTTGTCGTTTGTCTGACTCGCCCCGCAATTGATATACGCATTCGGTCAGGGCGAACATCGACCCGGGGTTGCCGGGGTGACAATAGGATAGCAATCCGCCATTGGTATTCATGGGTAGTTGGCCGCCAAGCGCTGTCGCGCCGGACTCAACGAACGCACCGCCAGCTCCTTTCTCGCAAAAGCCCAGGTCCTCCAGTTCGATCAATACCACTGGAGTAAAGCAATCGTAGATTTGTGCGACGTCAATTTCCGCAGGCGTGAGACCGGCCATTTCATAGGCCTCGCGACCGGACTGCACCGCGGCCGAGGTGCATAAATCTCGTGCCTGCGAGATATGTTCGTGGCTGTGGCCTTCGCCCATACCGAGGAGATAAACGGCTTGGGTACGAAACTCTCTGGCTTTCCTGGCCGATGTCAGCACCACCGCGGCGCCCCCGTCTGAAACCAGTGAACAATCGAGGAGATGCAGCGGGTCCGCGATCATTCGGGACTGCAGAACGTCCTCCACCGTTATTGTCTCCGACATCTGTGCGCCGGCTTTTTGCGAAGCGTAGTTGCGACCATTGACTGCCACCGCCGCCATTTGTTCGGGCGTCGTTCCGTAGCGGTCCATGTGTGCTCTTGCGATCAGAGCGTAGTAGGCCGGCACTGTCGGGCCGTAAGGAATCTCGAACTGCGGATGGCCGGTCGAAGACTGCATCGCCATCGCCTGGGCCCGCGTGAGTCCGCTGCGCAGGCTATCGGCCATGCTGATCAATACGGTTTCGCACAGACCCGCGTTAATGGCCGCCGCGGCATTACGAATCGTTGAAAAAGTTGTGCCACCGCCCGCGTTTGCGGTTACACAATAGCGTGGGAATATTTGCAAATATTCTGCAACGGTTTCCGCATGGTACATGTGAGGTTCTGCCATCGACTGGCAGGTCACCAGTCCATCGACTTCATCCTTGTCGATGCCTGCGTCAGCCAACGCCCGCAACGCAGCGTCCACACACAGTTCAGTCGGACTCAGGTCGGGCACCTTGCCAACCGCCGTGTCCGCGGCGCCAACGATCGCGGTTTTGCCACGCAAGCTATCCATAGTGAGTTGCCTGCCGAATCATTCGTTAAACCGGACCACTGCACGACCGGGAGTCAATACCTCACCGGCTTCATTGAGGAGCTCAAGCGTGATGGTGGCGGTGTGAGACGTCTTATCGACGTCGCTAATCTCGCCCGTGCAAAGCAAGATGTCACCAACAAACGCGGCACGCCTGTTTGAGTATTCAAATTGCAACAGTCGGCCGTCCTCACCCAGCCATTCCTCCACGCATTGGGACAGCCAGTCACCCATCAACGGACCCGCCACAACCAGACCGGAGTAACCTTCAGCCTCGGTAGCGTACGGGTGGTCGAAATGAATACGATGTGCATTCCACAGCGCTGCGTTGTAGAGGAATTGACCGACGGTATCCGTTACGTGCCGAATCTCGGGTAATCGATCTCCCACCGCGATGTGATTGATTCTTCCCATGGTTTAGCGAAGTATCCGAGTAGCTTTTTCGGTCAACACCGGCTCGCCTGCCTGATCGCGCACTTCGGTGCTAACCACATAAAAAATCAAAGGCCCGCTCGAACCCTGCTTTTCGTAAATATCGCTTAAGGTTCGGTGTGCACTGAGCGTCTGACCGGGAAGAATCGTCTGGTGGTACTCGAGTTGCAGTGAGCCGGCCATGGCGCGTTTGAGTGGGAACTCGGGCAACCAGTTGTCCAGCGCAACGCCATCGGGCGATGTCTGGTCTTGTTTCACGACATCCCAGAACAGGGCCATGTGAAAAAGCGGCGGCGCTTCATCCCCATCGAGATATTTTTGCTGGCGCTGGTTGGTTGCAACCGCATACTTGCGGATGTCTCGGCGGGTAACCAGCTCCGTTCGTGATTCCGGCGACAAGCCAATTTGCGAGCGTAATTCGTCGTTGATAAGACCCGGCATTACTGGCTCAGAAGCCCTTGTCGAGATCAAGCTGTCGCTCGGCAATTTGCCAGTCATCGCCTGCTCTTTTCACCCGATCGGTATAGACGCCAGAGGTAACCAGAGCGATCGATTCGCCGTCGACAGCCGAGACGACGAGGGTGGACACCACTGTCGCCTCATTGTCGCTGGCGGACTCAAAAATCAAGTTGCAAATGATATGACGACGCACGTCAGTCTCGGCATCCCAGGAGCCGCGCATCAGCTCCATGATCGCGTCACGTCCCTCAAAGGGGCCCAGTTGTGTGTCCGTGCCAATGTTGACCCGCATCGGGCAGTCGTCAGCGAAACACGCCGCGAGTCCATCTGCATTTCGCACATCAAAGTAGTAGGCGGCACGGCTTAATAATTCGTGAATAGCCAATTTATCGTCTGTTTTCAATTTCGTGTCCTCCGGTCTGGTTTGTACCGACCATTGTCGATCCCGAAAGCCTCGCTCCAAAGGGAGAATTTCATTGTAATTGCCGGGATCTTTTTTGAACTAAGTACAAAATCTATGATAGCTTAACGACGCGTATGCAAGCCAGTTATTGTATAAGAATCTATACGCTTCAGGCACTAAAGCAAGCTTTCGTGCCAATAGACGGGAGAACGAAATTGGGTAGAGTAGACGGTAAAGTCGCATTGATTACAGGCGCTGCACAAGGTTTGGGGCTTGCGGACGCACAAGTGCTGGCCAGAGAAGGTGCCAGAGTCGTGATGACTGACGTGCAGGATGAGGCTGGCGAAGCGGCGGCAGCCGAAATACGCGAAGCGGGTGGCGACGCTGTTTTCATGAGCCAGGATGCCTCCAGCGAAGCTGCCTGGGTCACAATGATTCAAGAGATCAAAGACCGTTATGGTCGGCTCGATGTCCTTGTGAATAATGCCGGGTTTGTCAAAATCGAGTCGCCCGAGGAGTGTACTTTGGATTCGTTCCGTGCTCAAAACGCCGTCATGAGCGAGGGCGTTTTTCTGGGCTGTAAACACGCCATGGGACTGATGGCAGAATCCGGCGGCGGTTCTATTATCAATATGTCATCAACGGCCGCGATGCTCGGTTACCCGATATTCTTCGCCTACAGCGCAGCGAAGGGCGCCGTACGAGCGATGACCAAGTCGATTGCCGTGCATTGTCAGATGAACGGCTACAACATCCGCGTCAATTCGCTGCATCCCGGTGCGATCGATACGCCGATGATCGACAAGACGAGTGAATTTCTCGGCCTCGAAAACAAGTCCGATCTCAGTCCGGTGGGTCTCGGAACTCCGGAAGATGTGGCCAATGCGGTGTTATTTCTCGCCTCTGACGAATCGAAATACGTTAGCGGCAGCGAAATCGTAATCGACAACACGCTTTGTATTCAGTAAGTCCGATCGTATGTGGCGATTCTCTGGGGGAGAACGATGAATAAAACAATGATGAAGAACATCGTGATGCTCGCTCTCGCCATAGCGCTTGTGGCTTGCCAGCAGGCTACAGAAACGGCGGATCAAGCGGTCGCTACTGATGGCCCGGCACCGCACCCGGGTGAAACCGCTTATCTAACTCACTGCGCGAGCTGCCACGACAAGGCCGTGTACAAATCGCCTAGTCGTTTGTTTATCAGCATGATGGGGGCCAGGAATGTGTACTCTGCGATGGACGGTGGTCTTATGTCTGAGCAGGCCGCGGCTGTCGATGATACGAATCGCAAGGCGATTGCTGAATTTCTGACCGGTCAGAACCCCGATGATGTCCCGCCGGATTTAGACCCGCCGCTGTGCGACGAACAACACGCGTTCGATGCGGGCAATCCGCCAAGCTCACTTGGGTGGGGTGTTGATCACGCCAATTCACGGCTGCAACCGACCGACTCAGCTGGCATTAGTAGAGAGCAAGTTGCAGAGTTGGAAGTTAAGTGGGCTTTCGCCTACCCGAACGCGATCAAAGCTCGATCGCAGCCAGTCGTTGGTGGCGGTGCAGTCTACTTCGGCGGTCCCGACGGAAACGTCCGGGCACTGGACGCGAAAACCGGTTGCTTGCGCTGGTCTTACGGTGCAACAGCTGAAGTCCGAACCGCGCCGGTCCTTTCTCCGTGGTCAGCGGAGGACGACGATCCACAGCCTGTTTTGTATTTTGCCGATCTGCTGGCGCGGGTTTATGCACTCGATGCCCGCACCGGTGAATTGCGCTGGATGATGAAAGTTGATGACCATCCGGACGCTACAGTGACCGGGGCTGTTGCCTTGGCAGGTGATCGGTTGTACGTACCCGTTTCCTCTCTGGAGGTCGTTTCGGCGGCGGATCCAAGCTATGAGTGTTGTACATTCAGAGGATCGGTTGCAGCGCTGGATGCTGCGACAGGAGCGGTGGTCTGGAAAAGCTACGTAATAGAAAACGAACCTGCTGAGTCCGGTACGACGGTAGCCGGTACCCGCACGCTGGGTCCTTCCGGCGCGCCAATATGGAACAGTCCGACGATAGACCTGGAGCGCAATCAACTCTACGTCGGTACCGGCGAAAACTACTCATCGCCCGCCGACGGAAACTCCGACGCGGTAATGGCCTTCGATCTGGATAGCGGCGAAAAACTCTGGGTCAGTCAGCAAACGGCTAACGACGCCTGGAATATGGCCTGCCTCATCGAGGGCGTTGAAGATCATTCGAATTGCCCGCTGGAAAATGGGCCCGATTATGATTTTGGTGCGTCGGTGATACTCGTGCCACTTGATGATGGGGGCGACGTTGTTGTTGGCGGGCAAAAATCAGGAGGCGTTATGGGTGTTGATCCTGATACCGGTGAAACGCTGTGGAGTTCCAAACTCGGACGAGGTGGTGTGCAGGGTGGCATTCATTTCGGCATGGCCAGCGATGGACGTCGTGTGTATGTGCCGATTAACGATATGTATTACGTGGTCGATGACCTCCTGTACGGTGAGGATGACCCACCGAGGCCCGGCCTCTACGCCGTTAATGGTGACGCGGGGAGTCATGAGAGCTTCGCTCGCGGTGAAGTCGATACGGGCAAACTTACCCAGTTGGACGGTACCAACCGGCTTTGCAGCCTTGGTACTCTCCCTGATGCTGACGCTGGTCAGCGTAGGTGGTACGCCGTCCTTGAAGGCGGGCTCAGGCAGGTTATTATCCGTGACATCCTTCTGACTGCCCCCACACGCGGACAGCAGAAGCAGGCCTGTCATGGCGAGAATTGCACCAAGGCGACTGGCAAAGCTGCCATGTAGCCCGCGGTTTGAGTTAAAGATTTGGCGTTGCATAACTACCCCTAAATTTGCGTCTTTTGGTGCCTGAGCAAAGTGAATTCTGAATATTGACTGGGCTATTGGTAAAGAGCTACATCTGTCAAAAGAAGTTATAGCGGAGTCCGAAGTCATATCGAGAACCACCCTGAACAGCCTGCAGCGTCTGGCGTCTCGTCAGGCTGTAGACGTGTCTTGTTTCGTTAGTGAGATTCAACCCGGAAAATCGAAGCGTGAGGTTGTCAGTGGCGTGATAGCTAACCCCCAAGTCCAACTGCCCGTAGGCTTTAACATTGGTGGGATTGGTCCGTGTGCCCTCGCCCTGGCCAACTCCTGAAATAAAGTCATCGCGCCAGTTGTAGGCAAGACGAACCTGCAAGTCTTCACCGTCGTAAAAACCAATCAGGTTAGCCGAATCACTCAAACCATTCAGGACAAACTGGCCTTCCAGAGAGTTAAAGTTGTCATAAGCGACGTCAGCATCAACAAATGTTGCGTTGACAATAAAACCAAATGCGGAATCACCAAAGGTGTGCTGAAGGTTGAATTCAACCCCGTCTACCTTTGCGGTTCGCTGGTTTACTGGTTGGCTCAGATCAAAGACGATCGATGGGTCACCCGATACGCTAACAATAGTTTCACCGTCCACTGCCGGGTCATCCTGGTAATTGTCCAGGATGTAGCGACCCACCGCGGTATAGTTACTTGCATCCAGGCCACTGTCTGTCAGGGCGCGATTCCAGAGGGCGCCACCGACGATGTTAGGAATCTCAAACGTGGTACCTGACTCTCGACCGGTACCGATAAAGTTGTCTACATCCTTTTTAAAATATCCCAAGGACAGGTAGCTGCCGTCTTTGTAGTACCACTCATACGAAAAATCAAAGTTGAGCGATTGAATTGGAACAAGCCCCGGGTTGCCCGCAGATGCCGCTGGCCTCGTATTGGGGAAGTACTGGGTGCCGTCCGGTGATAAGCCACCTTTGATATCGTTATAACTGGGACGGGTGATAGTTTCGCTGACTGACGCTCGCAGAACCACATTCTCCCAAGGCTCAATATCGAAATCGATATTGGGCAGCGTGACATCATAGTCACCCGTAACATTGGTGAAGCCCTGAATTGCATTACCGTCTTCATCCAGTGCTTCCGTGATGTTCAGTTCGTTGCCCGCGCCTACCCATGTAGACCCGTCATAAAGCGTATTTAATGCAGCAGAAGTTACATCCGTCTCTTCGTAGCGAACGCCTAAATGCAGATTGGCGGGCATGTTACCGATGTCTCCAAGCCAGTTGTATTGGAGATAAACGGCAGTGGTTTCCTCAGTGGTCCGGAGATCAGTGTCCCAGTCAGTCGTTGCGCAGTAGCCGGTACCACAGTCACCCACGTTGGCATATTCAGCACCACTGGAGGCGTAATATGCCTCGCCCGCGGTCTGCAGATCAGCGAGATCGGCTGTGAAGTACTCGGTCTGTAAATCCGGATGATTATGGCCGGACAATTCGTCGAACTGGTTCGCAATGCTCGAACGAACAATGGACTCCGAGAGAAATCCGGGCTCCGTAATACCACCCCAGTTATCCAGCTGCACATTGCTGGACACCGAACGATTGCTGACCTCTGTCGTCTGCACGCCAAAATCAATACTGGAGGCTTCAAAGAATTCGAAAGACCCGCTGATCTTCGCTTGCTCCAGATCCATCTGGGCGAACTCGTTGCCGAACACACTGCCCGAGATGATCATGTCA
>RCNE010001516.1_pt1 | contig 12544 bp, 9 predicted proteins | sample 2041361 | NCBI WGS metagenome assembly RCNE01 (sample SAMN09708229, study PRJNA481090) | Marine sediment metagenome, whole genome shotgun sequencing project.
TACCATCATGAATCCACACGTAGACCGGTTTTTCAGATACCCCCTGAACAATTATGGCATCGTAACCGGCCTTTCTTAATTCGGCACCCCAGAACCCACCCGCTTCAGACTCACCATAGCCTCCTGTGAGGGGAGACTTACCGCCGATACTATTACGCCCGCTGCCGATAAAGGGGTGCCCGGTAACGGGCCCCAACGCAAAGATTAACTTGTTTTCGGGTCCCAGTGGATCAATGCCCTGGGTGAGTTCCCTTAAAAGATAATTGACGATAAACCCACGTCCTCCAAGTAACTGGCGATAGTAATCAACATCCGGACATTCCACGGTTATCTCTTTTGATGTCAGATCGATGCGTACAATTTTTCCGTTGAAACCTTTCATTTCTACTCCTCTTCATAATTTGGACGGACGCTGGAGCACTGTACATATGAGAGATATTACAAAACAAACAGCCAGGCCGCATATGTGCTGCCCTTCCTGCAATCAAAAATTTTCCTTATCAAGTAGCTGGCTCCTCTACAACTCTTTTCCGATAGGCACCAACAAGAATAAAAGTCGCCAGCGGCTGGGTAATCAAAAAAGCAAAAGGCAACGAAGAGCCAAGGGACATAATCGCCACATAGATAATGACAATTATGATATGATCAGTGACCGGAGCAGCGGTGGCAATTTCCCATGATTTTTTCAAAGCCTCAAACAACCCGTAACCTTGATCAGTCATAAGAGGTAACATATAAAAAGCGACAAAGACAACCAGGGCTATAACTATAAAGCCGGGAACAACCAGCAGTAAAAACCCCGTTGCGGCAACAATTGTTACAAGGAGGAAAAACCCGAACAGCGGCAGAAAGAGCCGCATCTGAGAGAAAAGATCTCCAACTTCCGGTTGCCGCCCTTCCCGTTCAGCCCGCAGCAGCGACTGAATATATCCTGCTGTTGTAACTGGCGCCAGGATACCGAGGCTTAAAATAATAACCAGTAACTGTGCGAAGGTTACCAACAGAAGCGGCCCGATAAAACTCAGCGTGTTCTTCCAGCTCTTTTCAATAATATTTTTAAAATCCATAAAGTGTATTCTCCTTTTGTTTCAATATTCATTTAATGATGGTCTCGTAAAAACTATATTTTGACAATATTTCGTCATTCCCGCAAGGCGGGAGATAGCGCAGACTTCGATCTAGTTATTTCAATACGTTCTGGATTCTCGCCTACGCGGGAATGACGGAACCGGAGGGTTTTTACGACACCATAATTTAATAATGGCGTTTAAAATCGATAATATAGTCCAGAGATTCCTGCCTGATGAATTTCAAATAATTCCTGATAAATACAGGTGCCACATCTTCGGGGAAGGTGGGTCCGGCTGTATGCGATGTAATCGTTATATTTGGAGCGCCCCAGAGAGAATGTTCCGGAGGCAGAGGCTCTTCCTTAAAAACATCAAGAACAGCCCCTGCGATCTCGTTTTCCCAAAGAGCCTTTACCAGTGAAGATTCTTCAATGGTACTTCCCCTGCCCACATTGATCAGGACAGCGTTTTTGGGCATTGCCTTAAAGACCGACCAATCTATCAGATTATTGGTTGAAGGAGTATTGGGGAGTACGCAAACAAGATATTCGAGTTGGGCTACAAATTTATCAAACTGGTCTCCATGAAAATATGCATCTATATACTTGCAGCTCGAATCTTTTCTCGTATACCCTTTTGTGATCATTCCGAAATGTTTAGCGGTTCTTGCGATGTCAGCACCGATTGAACCAACACCCATGATACCAACACTCTTACCTCTAAGCGTGCCGGGCAGCATATCATTCCAGCGTAGTCTTTTCTGGGATTCATATCGCTCTATAACTTTTTTTTCATGCACCAGCATGTGGCAGAGTACATATTCGGAAATTAAAGGCCCGAAAATACCTTTAACACCAGTCAGAAGATAATCTGTTCTGCAGGTTGCTCCAAGCAGAGGCTCCACACCAGCCCAGCTTGACTGTATCCATTTCAATTTTGTGGCGTGGTCCAGCAGCGGTTTGATAAGATCCGGGTCACCAAAAATTATATTGCAGCGGTTGCATAGACCAAGGGCCTCAGCTGAATCTGCTGCAGCGGTGATTTGTAGATCGGGAAGGTTATGGTCGCGAAAAATTGTAAAATACTTTTCCGCATCTGTCGAAATTATGAGAAGTCTGTTTTTGTCAGGAGGCATGTTTTAGTCTTTATGCAAAGCGGGATTAAGTGCGGAGAGGAGCTATTATCAACAGCTAGAAGAATTTGGAAGATTCTATGATAGTAATGCTTATCACGAGTTATCCTGCTCTTTAGCCGCATTTCTAAAAATATGAGCGGGATAAGTGCCCAGCATAACAACATGCTTTGCAAAAAAGTTAAGCTCTTCAAAGGCAAGCTGCAGTGAGCGTTCGTTAATATGTCCTTCAACATCCGCATAAAAACGGGCAACATTAAAGTGCTTATCAACATAGCTTTCTATTTTTACCATTTGCACACCATTCGTGGCAAACCCGCCCAGCGCTTTATACAGCGCTGCCGGAATGTTTCTTACTTCAAAGATAAACCTGGTGAGATATGTTTTCTCTTTCTCTATCTCCGGGACAATGTTTTCGCGGGAGAATACAAGAAACCGAGTTGTGTTATGTGCGGCATCCTGAACATCTTTTTTCAATATCTCCAGACCATAGATACTTGCAGCCAGTTCAGAACCAATAGCCGCCTGTGTTTTATCGCCCCATTTTTTTATATCTGAAGCACCCTTTGCTGTATCCGCAACCACATGCCTGTTGAGTTGAAGATCTTCAATAACCTGCTTACATTGTGGAATAGCATGAACATGACTATGCACGTCCGTCAATTCTCCAAGTTTTGCTCCGGGAAGCCCTAACAAACAGTGGCGTATCAGCTGAAAATGTTCCCCTATAATATAGAGTTCCCCATTGAGGATGAGGTAGTGAACGTCAGCTACACGGCCCGCCAGAGTGTTGTCAACAGGAATCATGGCAAGGTCTGCCACCTTTTCCCTGACTATCCGGAAAGCTGCATCAAATGAAACACTGGGCACTGTTTCGAGTTCGGGATAGGCCATTCGACAGGCAAGATCAGAATAGGCTCCAGCCATCCCCTGAAAAGCTATTGTTCTGTATTTTTTTTCCTTCATAGTTTAACAACTCCCCTTCTTCACTGGCATAACGCTGTACTTGCCATTTGCGTGAGAACTCAGAAATTATTTTCTGCGCTACTCATATTGGCATTTAAAATCGATAATATAATTTAGAGATTCCTGCCATATGAATTTCAAGTAATTTCTGATAAATATAGGGAAAAGTGTTACCCTGTTCCATGTGATTTTGTTCGAAATCGTGTTGTCACATACAATACACCATTTATATAAATCCATTACCTGGAGCCTATTGCTTCATAGTTCCGTTCCTTGGAGACAATATTATGAATAAGGGGACAGTGCCTGTACCGACGATGATAGGAGAACTACTCGAGGTGATCCACAATGCCCTGGTGGTAATCGACTCGAACCATAAGATAATTTTTGCCAACAGCCGAACGGAAAAAATGTTTAACACAGCCCATGATACCTTACTGGGTCAATCGTTCTCTACTCTTTTTATGCCCGATGACGTTAAAATACTCGTCCATAATATCCTAACGATTGTCCGTATGGATCGGGAAATAGAAAGCGAAGCAATGTTTTTAAAAAGAGATGGTTCCACCTTTTTAGGTCGTATTTCCGGTACCTGTTTTGAATGGGCTGAAAATGAAGAGGGGATGGTTTTTTCTATACATGACATTTCAGATATAAAAGAAATTGAGCAATCACTCAGGCGTTCTGAGCGAGTTGCTTTTCTTGGCAGACTGGTTGATGATATCAGTCATCAAATCAGAAATCCGATAATGGCGATAGGTGGTTTTGCCCGCCGACTCCAATCGAAATACGGCACATCCAGCAATGTGGAAATAATATTACACGAGGCATCTCGCCTGGAAAAACTCCTCGATACAATGAACCGTTTTGCTGAACTGCCGCGGCCCAAAAAACGGAAGATAAGATTCAGCGACCTTCTGAATGATCTGGAAACGGTAATCGGTGCAAAAGTACGAGAGCTCGGATGTAGTTGGTCCTGTGAATGTGATACTCTGCTTCTTGATGAACAGCTTCTCATTGATACAGACCTCTTTCTGAAAGCCGTAATTGATGTCACCAGGAATTCCTGCGAGTCCTATGCTGAAACGACTGCAGGAAAGAACCAGGCGGTCCAATGTAAAATATATCCAAGTGGAGACACTAATTTCCCGTTTACACTCAGGATAACAGACTCCGGGATAGGGATTGCCGAGGATGCGAGAAAACACGTCTTCTCACACTTTTACACAATGAAAACAGGCCACATTGGCATGGGACTCACATTTGCCAGACGAATTATAGAAGAACAGGGAGGGATGGTGACGATTGAATCAACACCAGACCACGGGACGAGTATCAGTTTTCATCTGATTAAAGAGAGGCGGAGAGATTTGCGTACCAAGCCGGTGTTTGCTGCTGAATAGAGATGGCTACCTCCAAATTCACGACAGAGTTTTCCTGAACCTTCCCACGGCAATTGTAAGAAAAGTAAGAGTCAGACCACTTTGGGCCAGGATAGCCGGCCAGAGGTCGGCAATGCCTGTATCTTTCATAACAATCCCCCGCAGTATTTCAAGATACCAGCGCATCGGGTTACAGACCGTGGCGTAGCGCACAGGATCGGGCATATTAGAGATTGGGAACATGAAACCACTCAGCATGACCGAGGGCATCAGTACCAGAAAACTGGTAAGCAGTGCCTGCTGCTGAGTTGATGCACTGCCGCTGATGATAAGTGCAATGCCCATGTTCCCGGCAAGATAAATACCGGTCAATCCGTAGAGCAGCAGCATGTTGCCCTTGACATAAACTCCAAAAATCACATAGGCAACACAAAGCATAAACGACATTGTAATATAACCGGTGATCATATAGGGAATTGTCTTGCCGAGAATAAACTCAATGCCGCGGATCGGGGTCACCATTACCTGCTCGATAGTACCGATCTCCTTTTCCCTGACTATACCGATGGAAGTGAGAAGCAGACTGAATATATAGAGCATGGTGGCAATCAGCGAAGGTACATAGTAGAAGTGACTCTCCTGATTGGCATTGTACCAGGCACGACTCTCTGTAGCGATCTGCACGGGAGGAGTGGTAATTCCCTTTCTTTCCAGCCGCTGTTTACTTTTTCTGTCATTGTAGCTGTTCATTATATACCCGGCATATCCAAGGACGATAGCAGTGCTGTTGCTGTCCGTACCATCGGTAATAAGCTGTACTTCGGCAGTCTGCTCAGTGAGAATGTCCCTGGAAAATCCTGCTGGAATATGCAGTACGGCCCGCACTTCGCTGCGATCCAGAAGAGGAGCAATCTCTCTTTGAGATGACAGGGAGAAGGAAACCCGGAAATAGTTGCTGGCGGTAAAACTACTGATCAGTTCCCGCGATGCGGGCGTCTTGTCCATGTCGAGTATAGCCAGACGGATATTGGTGACATCGGTGGTCAGGGCAAAGGCCATGATTGTCATCTGGATCACCGGTACCCCGAAGATGACCACCCGCATCCGCGGATCTCGCAGCATCTGTAAAAACTCCTTGATGAGCATACGAAAAAGTCGCCGCAGCATCTCTCACTCCAGTTTAAAGGTAAAGTTACGATTGGCCAGAAGCAGCATGATGAGTGCATAAATTCCTAAAAACAGCGCGTTGAGCCAGAGGATTTCAAGACCGATACCTTTTAAATAGATGCCTCGCAGGATGGCAATGAAATAACGGGCCGGAACGATATAGGTGAGAAATTGAAGGGGTACAGGCATGTTTTCAATAGCGAAGACAAAACCGCTCAGCAGGAGGGTAGGAAGAAAACCGGCGATGATGGCTATCTGATTGGCCAGGACCTGGGATTTGAGCTTGATACTGAGGGTCAGGCCGAAAAACAGGGCACCTGTCAGAAAGAGTGCAGACATAGCAAACAACAGTCCGGCATTACCAACTATCTGCACATCGAAAACCCACATACCAATGAGGACCGCCATGGCCACATCAATCATCCCTATGCAGAAATAGGGTATTACCTTGCCGAAAATCAGCTCAGGCCCACGCAAAGGAGTACTGATGAGCTGTTCCATGGTCCCCATCTCCCATTCCCTGGCCACCGTTGTGCTGGTCAGCAGGGCTGCAACAACAATCATCACCAGGGCTATAATCCCCGGGATAAGAACGCTTTGACTCCTGAGACCGGGATTATACCAGGCACGCTGAACCAGTTCGACAGACTGTTTCAGTTTTCCACGGCCCTTGAACTGCATCTGTCTGGAGGTTACCGTACGTGCATATATCGTCCCGATAGTGGCTGCATAGTTCATGGCCAGCCTTGAGGTATTGGCATCACTGCCGTCTCCGATGATCTGAATTTTTACCGGCCTGGCTGCCTGCACCCTGGCGGCAAAATCACCAGGGACAACTATGGCTACCATAGCCATGCCGCCATCGAGGGCCTGCTGCAGCCCATGGTAGTCATCGTGATAATCTCTAACGTCAAAATAGGGGGAGTTATTAAAGAGACTGAGCAGTTCTCTACTTGCAGTGGTTCGTGACTGATCCCAGACCACGGTGGGAACCTGGCGGAGGTCAAGGGTTAAAGCGTATCCATAGAGAAGAATGAGGATAAGGGGAATGGCAAGGGCAAGCGTCAGGCTCCGCCAGTCACGAATGAGGTGCAATGATTCTTTGCGGGCCACAGCATTCAGACGCCTCAAATTCATTATCCTTTTACCTCCGATCCTTTATCCTCATCGTTATGCCGGTCTACCTCTTCAATAAGAGAGATAAACACGTCCTCCATACTTGGCAGGATGGTTTCCATGGTTACCCCCTTCAGAGTTCCTCGACCGGTAAGAAGACGGTTGATCGCAGCAATGGCGGCCTCAGCATCAACAGTGACTATATGGAGCCCCGAACCAAAGAGTGCGGCATCCCGAATCTCCGGCAGAGCTTTTAAAGGTATGACCAGGGTCTGGGGATCCGGGCAGCGCAAATCGATAATCTGATCATGCATGAAGCGGGTTTTAAGTGTCATGGGTGACCCCGAGGCGATCATCCTGCCGCTATAGATCAGGGCAATGCGGTCACAGTACTCCGCCTCCTCCATATAGTGGGTGGTCACGAAGACGGTGATACCCTGATCCGCCATGGTGTAGATAAGATCCCAGAAACGTCTGCGGCTCAAGGGATCGACTCCACTGGTCGGTTCATCAAGAAAGATGATCGGTGGTTCATGCAGGATAGCACAGGCAAGAGCAAGGCGCTGTTTCCAGCCGCCGCTAAGAATAGCTGTAAGACTCGCTCTGTGCTCCTGCAGTCCGGCCATTTCAAGTGCCCACGTCATACGTTTTTGCAGGTGTCTGCCGTGTAGACCATAAATACCTCCATAAAAGCTGATATTTTCTGCAACGGTAAGGTCTTCATAGAGGGAAAATTTCTGACTCATATAGCCGATGTGCAGCTTAATCTGCTCAGTCTCACTCAGTATATCATAACCGGCCACCGTGCCATTTCCTGAACTTGGACTCAGCAACCCGCAAAGCATGCGGATGGTGGTACTCTTACCTGCACCATTCGGTCCGAGAAAACCAAAAATCTCCCCTTTTTTTACCCGGAACCCGACCTTGTCGACTGCGGTGAAGGTACCGAACTGTCGAGTCAAATCCTCAACACATACGGCCGGGCTGTCTTCTCTTATCAGGGTCGGCACAAAAAGAGTGTCTGGCAGCGCAGGTACCTTCTCATGACTGCCAAGCAGACTGACAAAGATATCTTCAAGGGATGGAGGAACCTCACGGATCTGTTCAAAGCCTATTTCCTCCCGGTTCAGGATAGCGATGGTCTGTTCTTCAGCTTCTCTGGGGTCCCGGCAGACGAGATGAACAGAATCACCAAAAAGATTGACACTCATGGCAAAAGACTGGTCGGAAAGCAAACTGCTGACCTGCCTGGCCTGGCTGCTTCTGATTGCCAGTATTCGTCCATCCATAAGCTGTCTGATTTCATCCGGCGTACCGATAGCCAGCAGTCGTCCCCGGTCGATGAGCCCAACCCGATCACACCGCTCAGCCTCGTCAAGATAGGCGGTGGTGATAAGAACTGAGACATCCTGTTGCCGCAGTCTGTGGAGAATCCGCCAGAAATCACGGCGGCTCACCGGATCAACACCGTTGGTCGGCTCGTCGAGCAGAAGAACCTTCGGGGTATGGATAAGGGCACAGACGAGCTGGAGTTTTTGTTTCATGCCGCCGGAGAGATCCCCGGCCCTGCGGTGGATGAAGGGATGCATATGACTGAAATCAAGAAGTTCTTTGATGCGCCCCTGTCTACCCTTTCTACTCAAACCATACAGGTCACCATAAAAATTGATGTTTTCTCCAACGGTGAGATCCTGATAGAGACCGAACCTCTGGCTCATATAGGCGAGGTGATCCTTGACTGAGGCGGCCTCTTCACCAATATCAAAACCGGCGATCCTTGCCGAACCGGAATCGGGGTCCATGATGGTGGCCAGCATACGCAGACTGGTTGATTTTCCAGCCCCGTCCGGACCGACAAGACCGAAAATCTCACCGGGAAATACGTTTAAACACAACTGATCAACGGCGGTCAGCTGACCAAATTTCTTTGTCAGTTTTTCTGCTGAAATGACCGGGGAACTCCCCTCAGGCGCAGCCACCTTTTTATCGACCCAAAAGGTCGATTACCCCGTCAGCCGGCATTCCCGGCTTGAGTTCATTATCCGGATTATCAAGGGCAACTTTGATCCGGAACATAAGTTTTACCCGTTCCTCAAAGGTCTGTACTGTTTTCGGTGTAAATTCTGCCTGACTGCTGATATAGCTCACCCTGCCTGTATATTTCTTGCCCGGAAAGGCATCTGTCGTTACCTCTACTTCCTGATTAAGCTGTATCCGGCCAAGATCTTGTTCATGGATATAAGCACGCAGCCACGGTTTATCCAGCCGCCCCAGGGTGAGTACAGGAGTGGCAGGATTAAGATATTCTCCAACCTCAGCCGAAGTACTGAGTACAACTGAGTCCATGGGTGCAATAAGTTCAGTATAACTCAATTGCTGGCGGGTCTGTTTGACACTTTCCGCTGCCCCCCAAGCCTTTGCCTTCGCCTGGTCGATGCTCTCTTTGCGTGGCCCTGCCTTGACAAGGGCATGTTCAGCCTCAACCTGTTTCAACAATGCCTCCGCCCTGTGGATCTGTTCAATACGAGGGCCGGCTTTAAGCATTTCAAACTGCTCGTTTGCCGCTTTCGTCCATGATCCGGCCTCATTTACCCGATTCTCTGCAGTCTCATAAATCGTCTGGAACGACTCAAATACACTTTCACTGACACTGCCATTCTTATGAAGTTTGGTGTAGCGATCATGATCGATTTTGGCCTGATGCAGCTGAATAATCGCCGATCGTTCTGCTGCCATGGCCCGATCCCGTTCAGCCCTGGCACCCTCAATTTCCTGAGTGCGGCTGCCATTTTGTAATTCCATCAGGCTGTGACGAGCCTGCATAACTCTGGCCTCTGCCCGGTTGATCTCCTCCTTGCGGCTGCCAGCCTGCAGTTCAGCCAGAACGGCTTCGGCATAAGCCAGGCTGGCCTCAGCCTGAGCCATAGCAATTATCTGATCGGCTTTTTCTATGCCTGCAAGCAACTGTCGACCACTGACACTGTCACCTTCTTCCACCAGTCTTTCTTCCAGACGGCCGGGAATCTTAAAACTCATATGAATCTCGGTGACCTCAATATTTCCAGAAAATCTCAATAAAGAGTCATCAACCGGATCTTTTAGAATATTAAAAACAAGGAATCCACCGGTAACTGCGACCAGAAGCAGAACAATTATACCCAGCCGTTTTTTCATATTGCTTCCTTCGTTATATCTTCTTTGATTCTGGCAATACCTCCCATGGAAAAGAGCCAGACATTATCGGTGAGGACATCACTTTCAGGGGCAACTCACCTTCATTTTTTTTACAGGCTTCAAAAACAATATGAACCCCAAACCGGTTAAGGCAACAAGAGTACTGAGCCAGAAGGCAGGACCATAGCCGCCGGTTGTATCAAAAATATATCCAGCCAGAATCGGACCGATAGAGCCTCCCAGACAACCGCTGAACACAATAAAACCGAAAAGAACGCCGTGGGATCGAATGCCAAAATACTCGGCCACAATGGGTGAAACAGCGGTAAAAAAACCACCATGGGCAAGACCGTATATCGCAGCAAAGAGATAGATCATCCAGAGACTGGTGGTAATCTGCAGCCATAGGAGTGTGGCTATCAGAAGTATAAAACAGAAAATTGTCGCTTTTCGGCTGTTAAAACGATCAATAAATATACCCGTTGAGAATCGCCCCACCATGCTCACCCCTCCGATGGTGGAAATAACGCCTGCTGCTTTGGCGCTGGAAATCTGCAGATCCCGGGCAAACGGTACAATATGCACCAGTATGATCAGCAGGCAAAAAACCACCGAAAAATTCACAATACAGAGTATCCAGAATTGACTTGTGTGGATTGCCTGACTAAAGGACAGGCTATTGTCATTATCTTCGAATTTTTTTGCCGAATTTTTATTCCTACCGGCTGGTGACACCACTATTGGGTCAGGCTCCTTCCGGAGAAACTGGCCGAGCAGGGCAAGTAATACCATACCGGCTATTCCGATTACTGCAAAAGCAGTTCTCCATCCATAGGTTGCAATAAGAAGACTAGCTGTTAAGGGAACAATCAACTGTCCGGCACCTGTTCCAACCTTCACCATGCCGGTTACCATTCCCCTGTTTCTGACAAACCAGCGCGTTGTGGTGGAGAGAGAGATAACGTCAATAGAGCTGAGACCAATGCCGAAAACAATCCCATAAAATAAATATAACTGCCATACCGTCTGGAGTCTGAACATCAGGCAAAACCCCAAGCCCAGAAAGCAGCTGGTAACTACCATCAGTTTTCTGGGTCCCACCTTGTCGTTTAACCGCCCGACGACAATGCCGAGAAACCCCATAAGAAAAAATGCCAGGGAAGATGCGCCTGAAATAGTCGCCCGTGACCAGCCAAACTCTTCGTGCAGAGAATTGAAGAAAACACCGTAAGATACAAATATACCGATTCCAATCGCCTGGATGCCAAAGCATGCCGCGCCGATAACGTATCTATAAGAGCTCTCAGTTGTCTGAATTTCACTCATCTCTTTAGTATTTTACCCCTGAATTTCTGTTTCAAAAAACAATAAATCAAGGAATAAAGTACTAATTAACCTTGATTACAACAAGGGTAATATCATCTTCAGTTCTCACACCTTGAGTAAAATCCGTGTGCATCTGCAGAGCGTTGTTTAAAATGGTTTCCGCTCTATTATGCGAATCCCTGCGAATGATATCTTTCAGGCGACTTTTTCCAAAACATTCACCACTCCTGTTACATCCTTCCCAGAGGCCATCAGTGCCAACAACTATCACCTGCCCCTCTCTCAAGCCCTCTTCTCTTTGGACTTGAAATATATAGTCCTTATCAACGCCTAAGGCCAGCCCCGGTCCTTTTAATTCTCTAAATTCATCTAGCTCGGGATCATAGACAAATGCAGGATCATGACCTGCACGAATCCATTCAATACATTTCTCAGACCTGTCGATTGTCAGATAAAAAAGAGTCATGAACCTGCCCGTGTCATAGACATCCTCGGTCAAATGATGATTCATCGCAGTTATGATATCTGTTATGGTGCCCGGTTGCGAGGCCCGCATTCGCAAAAATGCCCGGGCACTTGACATCAGCAAAGCTGAATCAACTCCATGCCCGGTAATGTCACCAACAACTACGGACACTACACTCTCATCAGAGTCACCATCCCACAAATAGTCAAAATAGTCTCCCCCAACCTCGTCACACTGCACATTTAATCCGGCAATATCGAGTCCCTTAATATATGGTGCTTTGCCGGGGAGCAGGCTTCGCTGAACTTCACCGGCAAGGGTCAGAGCCCTTTTGGAGGCGGTCATATCTGTCACAAACGCCATATTTCCAATAATTTTATCAGAATCAGACCGCAGGGTATTGGCGTGTACTAGGACCGGCACAGCACCTTTATCCTTAGATTCAATTTCACATTCAAACTTGCTATATTCACGATCCGGAGTTTCTCCTTTATAATCGGAACCGGCCTGCACAAACTCGTCGAACTCGAGTTCAAAAGGTTTTCTACCAATCAGCTCTGAACGTGAATAACCAGACATTCTGGCATATGCCGAATTGAGATCAACGATGTTCAGGGATTCGTCCATAAGCAGAAACCCCTCTCCTGCTGTTTCAACAATTCGTCGATACTTCTCTTCACTTTTTTGCAACCTCTCTTCGGCTACCTTTCGTTTGTGAATGTCGATTACAATCCCCTGGTGGTAG
>RCNE010001517.1_pt1 | contig 12542 bp, 11 predicted proteins | sample 2041361 | NCBI WGS metagenome assembly RCNE01 (sample SAMN09708229, study PRJNA481090) | Marine sediment metagenome, whole genome shotgun sequencing project.
CACACCTGCCGTTTGGGCGCTTTGCGATGGCGTCGTTCTTCACCTTGCTACCGGTTCTGATTGTCTGCGGCGACTTACCAAGGTTCGTTCACACCGTCCTGATTATCGTGCTCGCATCGGAGCTACAACTGACATGGGCCTTCTGGAAAAAATCGACGACGAGGTAGATCCGAGCGCGGCCGCTGTCCGCGATATCAGCGCCTGGATCATTGAGCGTCGATTTTTCGCTGCAGGTACCAGCAAAACCAACCTTTGTATCTCTGCTGCAAGTCCTTGTTCATCCAGTCCCTGCCCGTAACTGTCCCGCGACATTTCGGAGTACCGCAGTTGCAGTCTAGTTCATGGTCGAAATCGTCAGTGGTCGCCCAGTCATGTGTCAACTCCGCGCCAACGTCTATGTCCTTCATTGCGACAAAGACAATCTGGCCCTGTATCGCACAATTAGGATCACAGGAATGGTTTAGATAAACCATGCTGCCCGCACGCTCATCCTGGCTTATTGGCGCGATAAAGAGGTCCTCGGATATCTGTATCTCCGCCGGACCGAGTTGGCGCTCAAGCTCAGTCCACGTCGAGGCCGGCAGTATGTAGCCTCCTTTGACCGCGATAATCTCACCTCGAGCTATTGCCGAGTTGGCGAACAGCCCTTCGCCGTGAATAGGGCTATTCCTTACTTCTGTTTTTGGCGAACGATACGAATGCCGCATGATCTGTGTTGTTCCTCGCTATGTGTTCTGCATCATTGTCTGGTTAGAGACCAAAGCAACCCGTGGCTTTCTTGAAATACGGCCGCCCGCAACCAGCCAGGAGCGAACCTTCAGCCTGACTGCAGGCATTATCTTGCGGGCTATCGGCGATGTCATGTACCAGCGCATACCGATATGCCCAACGGCCCTCTTACTTTAGCCGCTTGGCCATAACCAGATCATTTTGTAGCTCAGATCCCAGGGCGAACTGGCGAACGCCTACCGTCGCAAACCCCCAACGCTCGTAAAAAAGAACTGCACGTTTGTTTTCTTCCCAGACTCCGAGCCAAATTGTCTGGCACCTGAGATCTCCCGCTATTCCCAGGCAGGCGCGCATCAATGCCGCGCCAACTCCACGGCCGATTTCCAACTTGTCTGCATAGATGCGCTCTATCTCGATATTGTTCTGATCGTCGACACTCGGGTCTTCAGTGGTAGTACTTAATTTCGCATAGCCAATGGGAGCGTCGTGACCGCCGCGCAAAGCGACCAGAAATATGTTGCCACTATCATCAAGTTCGTTGCGAGCGCTCTCAACTGTTAGCGAAGACCTCAAGTAGTCCTCTATGTTGCTGGCGTCGTTGTCGGCCTCAAATGTGTCACGAAACGACCGGGCCGCGAGATCCGCCAGACCATGAAGATCCGCATCTACGGCACGTCGGATGACTATGTCTTCATTCATGATTGATCATGTCCAGCGGTTATCCAGGTGCGAAAGTGACGCAATATACGACCGAATTTCCCTGGTGCATCCGTGTGAGTGCATAGGGCGGAGCCTTATCTGGCAGGAGACAAGGACTACGATGCGATCGGCGCAATGTCGCAACAATCCATGTACATCGGTCACATCAATCTCGTGAAATCACTTAACGGCGCTGGTGAAAATTTCGTCAGACTAATCGCAACGCTGCGGAAACCCGGTATCCGACAGTATATATGCTGGACAAATTGCCCATATTGATTCATCGCAGGGTTCTTGACCGCTGGTGCAGCAAAAATCGGTCGGCTGATCAGACCAGTCTGCGCCTACACGCTCTTGTCGAGGCCCGAAGTGGGCGATAACTACCTAATGCAGTACGGCACGTTATTTATTGACAGGCCCCCGGCGCCCATCTTAGGCTAGTAACATGCCGTTCAAATACACCATAGAGCATGAGGATTCGCTCATTCGGGTGGCCGTTACCGGTTCGCCGGACTATCTGTCAACCGATCGGCTTTGGCACGATATCGTAGTCCGCTGCAAACAAAACAATTGTTTCAGGATCCTGGGTGAATCGGCCACAGAGGACTGGCAGAGCGCTGATTCCTACGACCATGCCGCCATCTTCGAAGCAGCTGGCGTTACGCACGAGTACCGCATTGCGTGGGTGGAACGAAATCCCGACGCTAAAGAGGCGATAAAACTAGCGGAAGCCGTCGTAAGTAACCGAGGCCATGAAACGGCTCTCGTCTTCGACAACGTGGCCGATGCAAAGCGCTGGCTCGGTCAAGAACCCGGCACAACCACCTAAAGAAACCCGAGCTCGAAACGGTCGCACATATTCCACGGAACGTCCTGCAGGTCACGCACATTCCGGCGCGTCGGTCGATCCAGCATGTGTACGCCTGGCTGCGCAGGAGCGGTGCCGAACAGGCATAGCGGGCTTAACGGGCATAAGAAACCGCCGGTGCGCGCCGTCGACAACGGCTGGGGTGTCACGATAGACTGGGTCTACGTCGCTTGATTATTCGATAACTTACGAGAAATCGCACGTTGAGGTGCAGGTCAGCAGCCAACCCGATTATTTGTCAACCGACAAGCTGTGGAAAGACATCGCGGCGGCCTGCCAGAATAACAACTGTCACAGTATTCTCGGCGTAGCGAACATCGGCGTTCGATCATCGGAGCACGCCTATGATCACGCGGCCATATTTGAGATTGCAGGTATGACCAATGAATACCGGATAGCCTGGGTTGAGCTCAACCCTGAAAGTCAGGAATCCGCCAGTCTGGTTGAAACAATTATTCAGAACCGGGGCCTGGCCGTGAGTCGCGTCTTCGACGATATTAGAGCGGCGAAGCGGTGGCTCTCGGAGAGGCCTGACCGCGACTGACTTATTGGTAGGGCAACAAAATACGGGCCCACCAGGGGCCCGTATCATGCGTGCTTTTCAGTGCAATTTGCTTGCGAGCAGTCGGTTGCCCGACAAAAACTCTACCGCTTCATTGCCTCGAAGAACTTGGCGTTCGTCTTCGTGTCCTGAAGCTTGTTCAGTAGAAACTCAACGGCCGCAAGCTCATCCATCGGATGCAGCACTTTTCTCAAAATCCACATCTTCTGCAGCTCATCCGGATCCGTCAGATACTCTTCCTTTCGTGTACCGGAACGGTTGATGTTGATGGCGGGGAAAACGCGCTTCTCGGCGATACGGCGATCCAGGTGGATCTCCATGTTACCGGTGCCCTTGAACTCCTCGTAAATCACTTCGTCCATTTTCGAACCGGTGTCGACCAGGGCCGTTGCCAGGATCGTCAGGCTGCCACCCTCCTCGATGTTACGTGCCGCGCCGAAGAATCGCTTCGGACGATGCAGGGCGTTGGCATCGACACCACCCGTAAGCACCTTGCCGGATGAAGGCACAACGGTGTTGTAAGCACGCGCAAGACGGGTGATCGAGTCCAGCAGGATGACGACGTCGCGTTTATGCTCGACGAGGCGTTTCGCTTTCTCAATGACCATCTCGGCGACCTGCACGTGGCGACTGGCCGGCTCGTCAAAAGTCGACGAGACCACCTCACCGCGCACCGTGCGCTCCATTTCGGTCACTTCCTCAGGACGCTCATCGATTAGCAGTACGATGAGATCGACTTCCGGAGAATTGGCGCAGATCGCTGATGCCATGTTCTGCAGCAACATCGTTTTGCCCGCTTTCGGCGGAGACACAATCAGGCCACGCTGGCCCTTGCCGATAGGCGCGACCATATCGATGATGCGAGCCGTCAGGTCTTCGGTACTGCCGTTGCCCTGCTCGAGCTTGAAGCGCTCTTTCGGGAACAGCGGCGTCAGGTTCTCGAACAGCACCTTGTTGCGCGCATTCTCAGGCGCATCATGGTTGATCTGGCCGACCTGCAGCAGTGCGAAGTAACGCTCGCCCTCTTTGGGCGGACGTATCAGGCCGGAAACCGTATCGCCGGTTCGCAGGTTGAAGCGGCGAATCTGGCTCGGGCTGACGTAAATATCATCCGGTCCCGCAAGGTAGGAACTGTCGGCCGAGCGCAGAAAGCCGAAGCCATCCTGCAGGATCTCGAGTACACCATCGCCGTAGATATCCTCGCCAAGGCCTGCATGCGCCTTGAGGATCGAGAAAATCATGTCCTGCTTGCGCGATCGGGCGAGGTTCTCGACACCGAGCGACTCGCCGAGTTCGACAAGCGCAGCAGCCGGACGGGTTTTTAGTTCCGTCAGGTTCATGATGTTCTTGCTTTGCTCTAGTTGCTCGGGCGTTATTACCTCGAGGCTGCCCTCGTCATCAGGATATTCGCTGCCTTGCGGCGAGCGGCGACGACGACGGCGGTTCGGATTACCCTTGCTCTTGTTGCCCGTTTTGTTCGGGCGATTTTTAGTTGAAGTACCCAAGTACCCTCTCACAGATTAGTGTCCAGAAATTCATCGAGCTGCGACTTTGGCATCGCGCCCATCTTTTGTGCCTGTACTTCGCCGTCCTTGAAGAGAATCAGCGTCGGAATGCTGCGGATGCCGTATTTCTGAGCCGTGTTCGGATTTTCGTCCACGTTCAGTTTCACGACCGCGAGCTTGTCAGCATGCGACACGGCGACCTCCTCCAACAGTGGCGCGATCATCTTGCAAGGACCACACCATTCGGCCCAGAAGTCGAGCAGCACTGCTTTGTCATTTTGTAATACGTCGGCCTCAAATGTGCCGTCCGATGTGTGCACAATATTGTCGCTCACCGGTTACTTCCTCCCAATGAAAGTGTGAATTGATGGTGGTTTTGCTCGTTATACGGCGTACCGACGAACGAACATTGCAAAAACGGATGACGCTGCCTTAACTATCAGGCAATATGTCGCAGCTCAATTGCCGGGTAATCCCGGCTATTTCCGGCTTCTTTGTGGATCGTTTAGGAAATCGAAATTGGCGGGTGCGACGGTTGTCGCGTCGGATTAGGCCAATTTGACCGTTTCGCGAGCCATTTTGCAAGCTTTTAACGCATATTTTCTGGTCTAATTTCTATGTCTGAAAACCATCTGAGCGACCTCAGATTTGACACGTTGCCATTGCATGAGAGCATTCAGGCGGGCATACGTGACGCCGGCTTCGAGTTCTGTACACCGATTCAAGCCAGTACCTTACCCATCGCCCTGAAAGGCCACGACGTTGCCGGCCAGGCCCAGACCGGTACGGGTAAGACGGCGGCTTTCCTGATCGCGGCCTATGAGCGACTCCTGAATACCCCGACCGAGCCTGGAGAGAAACGCCAGCCCCGGGTATTCGCCCTGGCTCCGACGCGCGAACTGGCGGTTCAGATCAAGAATGACGCGGAAGTGCTTGGCAAACATACCGGTCTCAAGATCGGCATCGCGTTCGGCGGCACCGATTACGAAAAGCAACGCAGGACCCTTGAAGATGGCGTCGATCTGCTCATCGGCACGCCCGGGCGCATAATTGATTACTTCAAGCAGGGCGTGTTCAAGCTCGACCAGGTCGAGGTCGCAATCCTCGACGAAGCCGACCGCATGTTTGATCTCGGTTTCATCAAGGACATTCGCTACCTGTTGCGGAAGCTTCCGGAGCCTGACAAACGCCTGAATATGCTGTTCTCGGCGACGCTGTCACAGCGGGTCATGGAACTCGCCTACGAGCATATGAACGAACCCGAACTGATACGAATCGAACCGGACAAAGTCACAGCTGATCGGGTTCGACAGGCAGTATTCTTCCCCTCCAACAAAGACAAGATGCCGCTCCTGATCGGCCTGATCCGCGAGATGGGCGAAGGACGCATCATGATTTTTGTGAATATGAAGCGTGAAGCCGAGCGCGTGCAGGACCATCTCGAAGCCAACGGCATTCATGCCAAAGCAATCTCGGGCGATGTTCCGCAGAACAAACGCCTTCGCATGCTCATGGATTTTCAAAGTGGCGAGCTGGCCGTTCTCATCGGCACGGACGTCGCCTCACGCGGCCTGCACGTACCGGATGTTCAATACGTTATCAATTATGACCTGCCGCACGACGCGGAAGACTATGTGCATCGTATAGGCCGCACCGCGCGCGCCGGCGCTGCGGGCGATGCGATCAGTCTCGGCTGTGAGACCTACGTGATGACGCTCCCGGAAATTGAAGCGTACATTGGGCACAAGATTCCGGTCGCCAACTACGATCATGAAAATCTGCCGGAAATCGTGAGACCGAGACCGCGCCCGCGTAAGCCTTCAAACCAGCGCGGCAGGCCAGGTGGTGGCGGACGGTCCGGAGGCGGTCGAAGTGGCGGTGGTCGTAGCAGTGGCCCTCGCCGTGGACCTCCAAAACGGTAAATTCAGGCGGCAAGCGCCCGTCCCCTTTATGGGGCGGCACTACAGCATATCCGAGACCGCCTGGACGCCCCGAAAAACGGAGCCATGCGCGATCGGTTGTGTTGTGTCCGGTCGGGTTACGGTTACCAACATCGTCACGCCATACTCCTCGGCGCTTCTCAACACAGGCTGACTATCGTCCACGAATAGCGTCGTCTCGATGTCGAACCCGACATCGTCCTGCAGCGCGTGCCAGAACGCCTGGCTTTCTTTGGCATGACCGTACTGGTGTGAGCTGAACACACCGTCGAAATAGTCACCCAGGCCGGTTACTGCGTCTTTCAATGCCAGCGTATCCGGATGTGAATTGGTGACCAACAACACGCGCGCATCCTGGTCGCGCACACTGCGCAGGAATTCCAGCGCCCCGGGCAGGTAGCCGATACGATGATTGACATCGTGGTGCAGCTGCACGACGTCGATACCCAGTCGCTCGCTCCAGTGGTCAAGGCAATACCATTCGAGATCACCCTGTACCAATCGATACTGCTCGAACAGGTGATCGCGTGCGGCATCGAAGCTCATGTCCTGCGCGGCGGCATATCGTCGCGGCACCAGGTCCTTCCAGACGTAGTTATCGAACGCGAGATCAAGCAAGGTGCCGTCCATATCGAGCATCAGCGTGTCAGTGCGCTGCAGCGCCATTTTCGGATCGATATTCATTGCTATACTGCTCGCCCGGTTGTTAACAGGATTGGATGTGGAAATCAGGTCGTTCATTGAACCCCTAATCGCGCTGGCTGAAGATGCCGGCCGCGCGATTCTGGAAGTCTACGCGACCAATTTTGAGGTGCAAAGCAAAGACGATGAGTCGCCGCTCACGCAGGCGGATCTCGCATCAAATCGGCGCATCGTTGCGGGCCTCGAGGCGCTGCAGCCCCGGCTGCCCATCATCACCGAGGAGGCCGGTCTTCCTGCCTTTGAAGAGCGTCGCAGCTGGGAGCGCTACTGGCTGATCGATCCGCTGGACGGCACCAAGGAGTTCGTCAATCGAAACGGTGAGTTCACGGTTAACATCGCCTTGATCGACAACAATCGGCCGGTGCTGGGCGTCGTTCACGTGCCGGTACAAGCGAAGACCTATATCGGCTGCGAAGGCGTCGGTGCCGAGCTGCGCGACGCCGACAAGACGCCTGTGCCGATTCACGTCAGCGCGACGAGTAGCGACCCTGTGAGGATAGTCGGAAGCCGATCACACCGTGGCGCCAGCCTGGATGCGTATCTCGAGCGCCTGGGCGAACACCGGATGGTGCCGATGGGCAGCTCGCTGAAGTTCTGCGTCATTGCCGAAGGGGGCGCAGATCTTTATCCGCGCCTCGGCCCGACCTCCGAGTGGGATACGGCGGCTGCGCAGGCGGTGGTCGAACAGGCCGGCGGTCGCGTCGTTACGCTCGATGGAAAACCGATGACATACAACGCGAAATCCGACATTCTTAACCCTCACTTTTTTGTCATCGGCGCCAGCGACAGGGACTGGTTGGCGCCCCTAACCGACAGCGAGTAGCATGGCGGAATGACGGACAAGATCGATACCGAAGCGTTCAAGCAGCTTGAGCGACTACGCGAGTTGCGAGTCAGTCACAGGGACCTGGACTACCTGATCGATCGCTTGCAGCACGACCCGATGGTCGATCAGCTGCGGATTCGGCGGCTGAAAAAACGCAAGCTGCTCTTGAAAGACATGATCACGAACCTGGAAAGTGAGCTGATACCGGATCTCGACGCGTAGTGGTTCTCATAAAGTCACTTTCCGCAATCGAAGCGCGTTACCGATAACCGATACCGAACTCAGGCTCATTGCCGCGGCCGCAATCATGGGGCTCAACAACAAGCCGAAGAACGGATACAGGATTCCAGCCGCTATCGGCACGCCTGCCGAATTGTAGGCAAAGGCAAAAAACAGGTTTTGCCGAATGTTCCGCATGGTCGCCTTACTTAGCGCGCGCGCCTTGGCTACCCCCAGAAGATCGCCGCGAACCAGGGTTACTCCCGCACTCTGCATCGCAACGTCGGTACCGGTCCCCATAGCAACTCCGACATCGGCTTGCGCCAGCGCCGGAGCATCGTTAATTCCATCTCCGGCCATCGCGACAATTGCACCCCTGGCCTGCAGCTCACGAACAATGCGATTCTTGTCTTCCGGTGAGACATCGGCGTGTACTTCGTCGATACCGATGCTGCGGGCCACGGCTTGTGCAGTCGCGGCACTGTCACCGGTCAGCATTACGATCCGCAGGCCCGCCCGATGCAGTTCTTCGATCGCTTCTGGCGTCGATGCCTTGATGGGATCCGCAACACCGATCAGTCCCGCGGCGTTACCGTCCACCGCGACAAACATGACGGTCTGGCCCTCCTCCCGATAAGTCTTCGCGTTTCGCTCAAGACCCGGGTTGTGTGCGCCGACCGATTTCATCAGTTTTTCGTTGCCGACGGCGACCAGTTTGCCGTCTACTATCGCCCGCGCGCCCTGTCCCGTAACGGACTCAAAGTTCTCGTGCGCAAGCAGCGGCAGCGATCTTTTTTTCGCACCCTCAACGATGGCGCTCGCCAGAGGATGTTCGCTCGCATATTCGACCGACGCCGCCAAAGACAGCAGCGACTCTTCGCTGAATCCCTCGAACGGACTGATCATGACAAGTTCAGGATGGCCCTCGGTTAACGTGCCGGTCTTGTCAACGACGATAGTGTCCACTTTTTCGAAGGTCTCCAGCGCCTCGGCGTTCTTTATCAGGATCCCGTTTTGCGCACCCTTGCCGGTTGCCACCATGATCGACATCGGCGTTGCAAGACCCAATGCGCATGGACACGCAATGATGAGCACCGCTACGGCATTAACGATCGCATAAGCCATGGCCGGTTGCGGCCCGAGCCATGCCCAAAGAACAAAAGTTACGACAGCGACGGTAACGACGGCAGGCACGAACCAGGCCGCAACCACATCGGCCAGTCGCTGAATGGGGGCACGACTGCGTTGCGCCTCCGCAACCATTTTCACGATTTGCGACAGCAGCGTGTCATCACCAACATTTGTTGCCTCCATCACGAACCCCCCAGTGCCGTTGACTGTGCCACCAACAACCAGGTCACCACTTCTTTTTTCGACGGGGATGGGCTCGCCACTGATCATCGACTCATCGACATTACTACTGCCTTCGACAACGGTTCCATCGACGGGGATCTTCTCGCCCGGTCGAACGCGAAGACGGTCGCCCGTCGCGACGTCGTCAAGGGAAACCTCCTCTTCAGCGCCGTCAGCACGAATACGGTTTGCCGTGGGCGGCGCGAGCTCGAGCAAGGCCCGGATTGCACCGGACGTCTGGCTACGCGCGCGCAATTCAAGCACCTGCCCCAGAAGTACCAGGGTTGTAATGACTGCCGCTGCTTCGTAGTAGACGGCGACCTCGCCGGTCAGGTTCCGAAACGCATCGGGAAAGGCGCCCGGGACTACCGTTGCCACAAGAGAATAAGTGAACGCAACGCCGACGCCGAGCGCGATCAGCGTGAACATGTTGAGGTTCATCGAACGTATCGAATTTGCGCCGCGTACGAAGAACGGCCATCCACCCCAAAATACGACCGGGGCCGCGAGCGCAAGTTGCAGCCACGGTGCCCAATTGGCTGGCACGAGGTGCATGAACGGCTGCCCCGGAATAAGATCGCCCATCGCATAAACGAACAATGGCAACGTCAACGCGGCACTGACCCAGAATCGCCGCGTCATATCGTCCAGTTCGGACGTATCTTCTTCGCCGGCTACGATTCCTGCGGGTTCGAGCGCCATGCCACAAACAGGGCAACCCGAGTTTCGAATGTCGCGAACCTGTGGGTGCATTGGGCACGTATAGACGGTGCCGCTAAAATCGGCCGCTACCAGATCGTAGACACCATTCGCCGCCTGAGGCGACGCTTCCTGTGCGCCGTGACAGCACGCATGGTCGTGCGATTCGTGCGTTTTCATGTCAAATCCACTTTAACGGCTCGCCCGCGCCAAAGAAGGAACAACGCGGGTATCACAATCAAGGTCAGAATAGTGGCGCTGACCATACCACCTACCATTGGCGCCGCAATCCGCCGCATTACCTCTGATCCGGTGCCACTACCCAGCATGATAGGCAGCAGTCCGGCGATGATCGCCGCGACCGTCATCATGATCGGACGCACTCGAAGCACGGCCCCGTCGATGACCGCCTGTTGCACATCTTCGATAGTTAGCGAGCGCTTTTCGGATTCGGCAGTCACCATGTGTTGCCGAATCGCCTGATTGAGGTAAACCAGCATCACGACACCTATCTCGACGGCAACACCTGCCAAAGCGATAAATCCGACCCCGACCGCGACCGACAAGTCGTAGTCAAGCAGATATAGAAGCCACACGCCACCAATCAGTGCCATGGGCAAAGTTCCCATAATTATCGCGACCTCCGCAAAGCGACGAAAGTTGAGATACAGGAGAAAAACAATGATTGCGAGCGTCACCGGCCCAACAACCAACAACTTTTCCTTGGCCCGTACCATGTACTCATATTGTCCCGACCACGCGAGCGAATAGCCGGCCGGCAATTCGACCATGTCTGCTACAACTCGCTGGGCCTCGGCAACGTATGAGCCGAGATCGCGGTCAGCGATATCGACATAGCTCCAGCCGTTAAGGCGCGCGTTTTCGCTCTTGATAGCGGGGGGGCCGTCGACAACGCTGATATCGGCAACGTCGGCCAGTGCAATCCGTGCGCCTTGTGGCGTGACAATGGGCAGCAATTTCAATTGCTCGACAGAGCTTCTAACGCGCTGCGGATAGCGCAGATTGACGGGGTAGCGCTCGAGGCCTTCTACCGTTTGTGTCACATTCATCCCGCCGATCGCGGTTTGCACAACATCCTGTACATCCTTGATATTTAATCCATAACGTGACGCGCGCTTGCGATCAATATCGACATCGACATAGCGGCCGCCGGCGACGCGCTCCGAGTACACAGACGCTGTCCCAGGTACGTCTTTCAGTACACGCTCGAGATCCTTGCCGATTCGCTCGATGACGGTTAGATCCGGTCCCGCTACTTTAATGCCAACCGGTGTTTTTATGCCCGTCGCGAGCATGTCGATGCGAGTCTTGATCGGCATCACCCATGCGTTGGTGAGCCCGGGGTACTTTACGACCTGATCAAGCTCGTCTCGTAAGCTTTCGGGCGTCATGCCCTCCCGCCATTGATCACGGGGTTTAAATTGGATCACCGTCTCGATCATCGTCAGCGGGGCCGGGTCAGTCGCTGTCTCGGCGCGACCGACCTTGCCAAACACGCTTTTCACCTCCGGCAAGGTGCGTATTAGCCTGTCTGTTTGCTGCAGGATTTCACGCGCTTTGTCGATGGACACACCCGGGTACGTCGTCGGCATGTACATGAGGTCGCCCTCATCCAGGGGCGGCATGAACTCTGATCCCAGCTGCGTTGCCGGCCACAAACCAACGATCAGTACCGCAGCAGCTCCGATCAATGTGGCTTTCGGGAATCGAATCACTCCGTGAATGACCGGTCGATAGATTGCCATCAGCACACGATTGATCGGATTCTTGTGCTCTGGAGTTACCGCGCCACGAATGAAATACCCCATCAGCACGGGGACCAGGGTGATGGACAGACCAGCGGCCGCCGCCATCGCGTAGGTTTTCGTAAAGGCCAGCGGCGCAAACAGCCTACCTTCCTGCGCTTCGAGCGTAAAAACAGGCAGGAAACTGAGCGTGATAATGATTAACGAGAAGAACAGCGGCGGCCCCACCTCGCTGGCCGAATCCCCGATGATGCGCCAGCGGTTTTCGTCTGTCAGTGGCTCATGCTCGATATGTTTGTGGACGTTCTCGATCATGACGATCGCCGCGTCCACCATCGCACCGATTGCGATCGCAATACCACCCAATGACATGATATTGGCATTGATACCCTGCAGGTGCATGACGATGAAAGCGACCAGGATTCCAACCGGCAGACTGATGATAATGACGGCCGACGATCGAAGGTGAAACAGGAACACGGCGCAAACCAGCGCTACAACCAGGAATTCTTCAACCAGCTTCCCTTGCAGGGTGTCCACGGCGCGCTCGATAAGTGAGGAACGATCGTAGGTCGTGACAACTTCGACACCCTCGGGCAGGCTGCGTGACAGTTCGGCCAACCTGGCTTTTACAGCGTCGATTGTCGTCAAGGCATTTTCGCCCCAGCGCATTA
>RCNE010001519.1_pt1 | contig 12538 bp, 10 predicted proteins | sample 2041361 | NCBI WGS metagenome assembly RCNE01 (sample SAMN09708229, study PRJNA481090) | Marine sediment metagenome, whole genome shotgun sequencing project.
ATGTTTTAAAAGGTATCGATTTAGACATTAAACGTGGTGAATACGTTGCCATTATGGGACCTTCTGGTTCTGGTAAATCTACACTAATGAATTTATTAGGTTGTTTAGATACACCAACTGCAGGTTCTTATAACTTAAACGGAAATGATGTGAGTCAGATGTCGGATGATGAACTTGCCGAAATTAGAAACACAGAAATAGGTTTTGTCTTTCAAACTTTTAATTTATTACCAAGAACTACAGCTTTAGAAAATGTTGCCTTGCCTATGATTTATGCAGGTGCCTCAAAAAAGCAACGTCAAGAACGTGCAACGGAAGTATTAAATGATGTTGGATTATCTGACCGTATGGATCATAAACCTAATCAACTTTCTGGTGGACAAAGACAACGTGTTGCAGTTGGAAGAGCTTTAGTAAATAAACCTTCTATCATCTTAGCCGATGAGCCAACTGGTAACTTAGACTCTAAAACAGGAATGGAAATCATGGGACTTTTTGATGATATTCATAAAGCTGGCAATACCGTAATCATGGTAACTCACGAAGAGGAAGTTGCTGCACATGCGCATCGTATAATACGTTTACTTGATGGTATGGTTGCGAGTGATACTTTTAATAAATAGTATTACTCTATTTTCCGTCATTGCGAAGCTAACTTTTTTTGTTAGCTGTGGCAATCTGTTTATTGGTAGTTCTTCATTTCAAGAGATTGCCGCGTCCTTCGTCCTCGCAATGACGATTCAATTCAAAATTTTCCCTTTTCACTTATAACCCTTAACTTTGAGTTATGAAAATTTACACAAAAACAGGAGATAAAGGTACCACTGCCCTATTTGGTGGCACGCGTGTCCCAAAACATCATATAAGAATAGAAAGTTACGGCACCATTGATGAGCTTAACTCTCATATTGGACTCATTAGAGATCAAGATATAGACCCGTTATACAAAAATACCTTGATGGAAATTCAAGATCGCTTATTTACTGTAGGTGCTATTTTAGCAACCGACCCAGAAAAAGCAACTTTAAAAAATGGCAAGGCACGTTTAAGCATTCCAAAGATTTCTAATGAAGATATTGAGCGTTTAGAAAAAGAAATGGATCTTATGGAAGCAAGTCTACCGCAAATGACACATTTTGTATTACCTGGAGGCCATCAAACGGTGTCATTCTGTCACATTGCACGTACTGTATGTCGTAGAGCTGAGCGTTTAGCATCGCATCTTAATGACTTAGAACCGTTTCAACCTGAAACGTTGATGTATATCAATCGCCTTTCTGACTACCTTTTTGTATTGGCACGGAAGTTGTCATATGATTTACAGGCTGAAGAGATAAAATGGATTCCAAAGAAAGAATCTTAATAACTTAGTTGAGACGTCAGTTCGAGTGATTCCGAAGAACGGAATTGTATCGAGAACAACCTTTCAATTATAGAATTTGATTCTCGATACTGATTTATTGGATTAAAACCCAATAAGTTTATTCGAATTGACAAACATTTTATCACCACAGAATAGGATTAACAATTGCAAAATTTAATCCGAAATAAAAGTTGAAGATTACACGTTCTTTATATTAATGATTAATTAATTTAGTTTTTTCTTGAATTGTTCAACTAAAAAATTATTTTTGCAAAAAACTAAATTACAACGCAAATGTATTGGACATTAGAATTAGCATCTTATTTAAGTGATGCACCTTGGCCAGCAACGAAAGATGAGCTTATTGACTACGCAATTAGAACAGGCGCTCCATTAGAAGTTGTTGAAAATTTACAAGCAATAGAAGACGAAGGTGATTCTTACGACTCTATTGATGAAATTTGGCCAGATTATCCAACTGATGAAGATTACCTCTGGAATGAGGATGAATATTAACATATAAAATTATCATAAAAAAGTCTCTTGCGTTAACTTAACTGAGAGACTTTTTTTATTTTCGGTTGCTTGGCATCTGAAATAAAAAATGAAATCTAAATTGTTGTTGTCACACTGAGCTGAGCCTGTGCTGAGCGATGTTGAAGTATCGATGTATTTTCAACGACACTCAAACTGACACTTAAACAACTTTTTAGACCAACTAACTGAAATTAAAATAAAGGCTGATACCAATCAACCTGACCAAAATATAGATTATGACTTTTTTAGATAAAGTACTTAAAGTTTTTCTTGGCGATAAATCCAAACAAGACGTTGGCACAATTAAACCCATTGTAGAAAAAATAAAAACGTTCGAAAAAGCTTTAGAAGCCTTATCACATGATGAACTAAGAGCCAAAACTGACGAATTTAAAGCTAAAATTGCTGAAGCAAGACTTCCGCTTAACACTAAAAAAGAAGAACTTTTAGCGAAAGCTGAAGTTACTGAAGATATTGACGAACGTGAAGACATCTATCTCGAAGTCGATAAAATTGAAGACGATATCTACGCAACAACAGAAGACCTTTTAAACGATATTCTACCTGAAGCGTTTGCAGTCGTAAAAGAAACAGCAAAGCGTTTTGTACACAACACCGAAATTCCGGTAACAGCAAATGCTTTTGATCGCGAGATTTCTGGTGATAATGATTATGTTAACTTAGATGGTGACCAAGCGATTTGGTTAAACTCTTGGGATGCGGCAGGTAAGCCAATTACTTGGGATATGGTTCATTACGATGTACAGTTAATTGGTGGTATTGCCATGCACCGAGGAAAAATTGCAGAGATGCAAACTGGTGAAGGTAAAACCCTTGTGGCAACACTTCCTGTGTATTTAAATGCACTTGCTGGTAGAGGAGTTCACTTAGTAACGGTGAATGATTACTTAGCAAAACGTGATAGTGCTTGGATGGCACCAATATTTCAGTTTCATGGAATGAGTATTGACTGTATTGATTACCATACACCAAACTCAGATGCACGTCGTAAAGCTTATAACGCAGATATTACATACGGAACAAATAACGAATTTGGTTTCGATTACTTACGTGATAACATGGCAAATTCGCCAGAAGATTTAGTGCAACGTCCACATCATTATGCCATTGTCGATGAGGTCGATTCTGTATTAGTCGATGATGCACGTACACCATTAATTATTTCTGGTCCAGTTCCTAGAGGTGATGAGCACGAATTCGATGTACTTAAACCTAAGGTAAATGCTATTGAAGAAGTACAACGCAAATATTTAATTGGTGTTCTTGCCGAAGCTAAAAAATTGATTGCAGCTGGTGAAACTAAAGAAGGTGGATTCCAATTATTGAGAGCTTACAGAGGTATTCCTAAAAATAAAGCTTTAATTAAGTTTTTAAGTGAAGAAGGTGTAAAACAATTACTTCAAAAAACGGAGAACTTTTACATGCAAGATAACAATAGAGAAATGCCAAAGATTGATGCAGAACTCTATTATGTTATTGATGAAAAAAATAATCAGGTTGAATTATCTGATAAAGGGATTGAGTTCCTTTCTGGTGAGGACGATCCTAATTTCTTCGTCATGCCAGAAATGGGCATTGAAATCGCTAAGATTGAAGATAAAGGTTTATCGTCTGAAGAAGAAGCTGATCTTAAAGAAGAGTTATTTAGAGACTTCGGTATAAAATCTGAACGTATTCATACACTTAACCAATTATTAAAAGCCTATGCTTTATTCGAAAAAGACAACCAGTACGTTGTTATGGAGAACAAAGTAATGATTGTAGATGAGCAAACCGGTCGTATTATGGATGGTCGTCGTTATTCTGACGGTTTACACCAAGCCATTGAAGCGAAGGAAAATGTAAAAGTTGAAGCGGCAACACAAACGTTTGCTACGGTAACACTACAGAATTACTTTAGAATGTATCGCAAACTGTCTGGTATGACAGGTACTGCGGTAACAGAAGCAGGAGAGCTTTGGGAGATCTATAAATTAGATGTGGTAGAAATTCCAACCAACAGACCTATTGTTAGAGACGATAGAGACGATTTAGTTTATAAAACGAAGCGTGAAAAATACAATGCTGTTATTGACGAAGTAACATTATTATCTGAAGCAGGAAGACCAATACTTCTAGGTACTACCAATGTAGAAATATCTGAACTTTTAGGTAAGATGTTGAGCATTCGTAAAATACCTCACAATGTATTGAATGCAAAACAACATAAAAAAGAAGCTGATATTGTAGCGGAAGCTGGTAATGCAGGCCAAGTTACCATTGCGACTAACATGGCTGGTCGTGGTACCGATATTAAGTTGAGTGACGAAGTAAAAGCCTCTGGTGGTTTAGCCATTATTGGTACAGAACGTCACGATTCGCGTCGTGTAGATAGACAATTACGTGGTAGAGCTGGTCGTCAAGGAGATCCAGGAAGTTCACAATTTTACGTGTCTTTAGAAGACAACTTAATGCGTCTATTTGGTAGTGAGCGTATCGCTAAGATGATGGATAGAATGGGACTTAAAGAAGGTGAAGTGATTCAGCATGGCATGATTTCTAAGTCTATTGAGCGTGCTCAGAAAAAAGTAGAAGAGAATAACTTTGGCGTACGTAAGCGTTTATTAGAATATGATGATGTAATGAATGCACAGCGTGAAGTGGTGTACAAACGTCGTCGTAATGCCTTACAAGGTGAACGTCTACGCGTAGATTTAGCCAACATGATTTATGATACTTCTGAAGGTATTGCCAATAACAATAAAGATGCTAACGATTATAAGAACTTTGAGTTCGAATTGATCCGTTACTTCTCGATGGCATCACCTATTTCTGAAGCTGATTTCGGAAAACTAGGAGCTCAAGAAATTGCTGGCATCATTTACAAAGCAGCCTTTAAGCACTATCGTGAAAAAATGCAACGCGCAGCAGATTTAGCGTTCCCTGTAATTGAAAATGTATATAACACACAACGTGATAAATTTAAGCGTATCGTTGTACCATTTACAGATGGTGTAAAGAATCTACAAGTGGTTACCGATTTAGAAAAAGCTTTTGAAACTAAAGGTAAGCAGCTAATTAATGATTTTGAAAAGAACATTACACTGGCTATTGTAGATGATGCTTGGAAAGTACATTTGCGTAAAATGGATGAATTAAAACAGTCGGTACAATTAGCGGTACACGAGCAAAAAGATCCATTGTTAATTTATAAGTTTGAGTCTTTTGAGTTGTTTAAAGCCATGATTGACCAAGTGAATAAAGATGTGATTTCATTCTTATTTAAAGGTGAAATTCCACAAGAAACAGCAGACACTATACAAGAAGCTAAAAAGCGTAAGCAAGAAAAATTAGAAACTCAAAAAGACGAGATTCCTAATATGGATGAGCGTTCTGCACAAAACAGAGCTGCAGGTGCTGGTGCATCTCGCCAACAACAAGTGGTAGAAACGATTGTTAGAGAACACGCAAAAATTGGTCGTAACGATAAAGTCACCATTAAGCATGTTATGAGCGGTGAAAACAAAACCGTAAAATACAAGCAAGCCATTCCTTTAATTGATAAAGGCGAATGGGTTTTGGTTGCTGAATAGAACCTAATAACACAACGTCACTTCGAGTGAAATTCCTTTTTCGGAATTTTGTATCGAGAAGCTTTCGAAGTCAAAAAGGTTCTCGATACATTTCTCGCTTACTCGAAACACTCGAACTGACGACATAGTAAAACTAATAAAATCCTGATGTAACCCATCAGGATTTTTTTTACGTGATTGCCAACAACGTGAAGCAATCTGCTATTTAGTAGAACTAAGTATATAGAAGTGCATAGATTTTAGTAATTTTAAAACTAACAAAAAAAACACTTTTTAAAACAAATAAAATCTAAATGAAATTTAAAGAAGCACAAGAAGACATGCGTAAATCCTACTTTGGAGGTGGCCCTGGAGCTTTTGCATCGGGAGTTGTATGGCTAACCGCTGGAATTACGGCATTAATTAGTACAAAACAAATTAGTGTGTTTATATTCTTTTTTGGAGGCATGCTAATTCATCCTATAGGAATAGTGCTATCCAAGGTCTTAAATCGCTCAGGGAAACATAAACAAGGAAACCCATTATCATCTCTCGCATTAGAAAGTACATTCCTATTATTTATTGGACTATTTATAGCATATTTAGCATTTCAAGTTCGTCCTAATTGGTTTTTCCCAATAATGATATTAATTATTGGTGGACGATACTTAGTATTTTCTTCAATCTATGGAATGCGCATTTATTGGGCTTTTGGGGCAACATTAATTTTAGCTGGTGTTGGCGGGTTTCTTTTTAATACACCTTTTCATTTAATTGGATTAATTGGTGGAATAATAGAAATTCTATTTTCATTAATTATTCTATATTTAGAAAAACAGAAGTTGAATAATTAAAATACAAGGCGTAATACGGTAGAAGCTATGAGATCTATAATAATTATTCTGTTTTTAATTTTAAGTAGCTGCAAAAGCGAAACAAAAAATGAAATAAAAACTGAAAACGGAATTGACAAAACCGTTTATAAAATGTGGGACAATTTCACCAAATCAAATCCCGAATTCAAAAAAGACGAACAACCAGACTCTTGGTATTTTCATAATAATAAAGAAGACGCAAATCGGTTAGCAGAATTGATTCTAAACGGGGAAAAGAAAGCAGGTTCCGGTTTATATGCTTGGTATGAAGAAGCTAATGCTGATTTACCAAAAATCGGAACAAAACATATTATAACGGATTTTGACGGAAAAGCACGAGCGATAATTGAAATTAAAAAGGTAGATACAATTCCTTTTAATCAAATTTCCAAAGCTTATGCTGCATTAGATATGGGAACGACAAATGAACCGCTCAAAAAATGGAGAAAAGCACATTGGGACTTTTTTGCGAACGCAATGGAACAAAACGGAGAGCAACCAACAGAAGACATGCTCATAGTTTGCGAAAGATTTGTAACAATCTGGCCGAAAAAGCACTAATAACAATAACATACATAAACATAGTGCGCGTCATTGCAAATAGTAATAGTTAGCGCACCATCCTAAATAACATGAAGAAGAATCTAACAAAACGAATACTCAGAATAGTATTTATTATTGTAAGCATAAGCTCCTTGTACTTCGTCCCATGGATTTTGGTAAAGGCTTGGATAATGCCGCTACCAGATACAGTGCAAGAACAAGTAAATAAAGCCATTGAATATGACTTTGATGGGATGATTGTTTATGTGGACGAAGCTGGTCAACCACCAGCATTTTATGCAGCTGGCTGGCACGACCGAATAAATAAAATTCCTGCCAACCCAAAGGCTTTATTCAAGATTGCCAGTATCGGCAAGTTGTATGTCGCAGTTGCTATTACAAAATTAGTCCATGACAAACGTTTGGCTTTAGATAAAACACTCGCAGATTACTTCCCTGAACTTGTGGGAAGAATTGAAAATGCAGAAAAAATAACCTTGAGAATGATGGTACAACATCGCAGTGGTATTCCCAACTACGTCGACCATCCTAATTTTTGGGCAAACCCACCGAATGGAGAAGAAGCAGCACTTCAATTAGCAATTGAAATGTCTCCTAGCTTTGATCCTGGTGACGATTATGGGTATTCAAACACCAATTATTTATTGCTTCGCAGACTTATTGATAAAGTGGTGGGTTATAACAATCACCAATATATCAAAGAGGAAATTTTAATACCACTCGAGCTCAACAATACGTTTGGATCGCTGAGTGAAGTAAATATAGACGATGTTATGAGTGGCTATTACGTTGGCTATGAGGAAGATTTTAAGACTGAGGAAAAAGGAATGTTAGCTACAGCAGAAGATGTGGGCATATTCATAAGAGCATTAAACGATGGTTCAGTGTTTAATGAAGGAGAACAGGACATCTATGCTTCAATTTACGAGTATTGCCATACGGGTCTGGTTGTGGGCTATCAGAGTATAGCAAACTACCACAAAGACATAGACACGGTTGTTATTCAATTTAATAATACAACCAATTTTGATGGCTACAACTGGAATTTATCAGAAATCATATATAATCGTATTGTAAAAATAGTGAGCCGTAAAAAAAGGGCATAATAATCAATAAACCTAACCACAATGAAGACTTCAAAACCAATTAATCTTTTAGTTTCTACGCTACTTTGCTTAATTTTTAGCAATTCATTGTTTAGTCAAAAATTAGAACCAAAAAAAAGACAGCTAGAACCAGACCACACTATAGCCTCTGAAATAACGGGAAGAGACTATCAATTGTACATTTCTTTCCCTTTATCTTATTCTACCAAAGACAGTATTCCTTATCCCGTTTTATATGTTATGGATGGCATGCGCGATTTTGATATTTTTAATCTACCAAATAAATTTTCAGGCTTTAAATGGCAAACTGAAGATGTCATCATTGTTGGTGTAGATTCAGGGCTCGACCGCGAGACTAGAGGAATTAATAGAATTTATGACTATACACCCACAAAAAATATTGATACGGCTAGTGTAAGCAAAAATGAAAAAAAACGCGGTATACCTAAGGGGTCTTTAAAATCTGGTGGAGCGGCTCAGTTTTTAGAAGTTTTGAAAACCGAGATCATACCATTTGTAGAAAAAAGCTATAAAACCAATACCGACAGAGGCATATCAGGGCATTCATTGGGTGGCTTATTTACGGCCTATTGTCTTTTAAATTCCGATGGTTATTTTACGCGATTTGGTATCAATAGTCCTTCGCTTTGGTGGAATAAAGAAAAATTATTAGACCAAGCTATTTTACAATTCACCGAAAATAAAACTTGGGATATACCACCCACAAAAGTTTTTATGTCTGTAGGTGGACAGGAAGGTTTATCTATGGCGCCAACCATGGTTAAGTATAGCGCTTATCTTGATGATGCAGCATATGATAACATAGATTTAAGTTGGCATGTATTTGATAACGAAACACACGTTACCGTTATTCCAATAAGTTTAAGGCAAACACTAGCGGCATTGTATACAAAAAAAAGAGAATAAGATAGATATGAAACGTATTCAAAGGCAAAGAACATCTATGCTCAAGGCAACCAAAAGGATACTAAACTAGGTGATTTACATAAAATTGCTATAGACATAAAAAAGACCATAAGCATTCATTATACCTAACTACAAGCCAATGATAAAATTTTTTCGAAAAATCCGCCAAAACTTACTTTCTGAAGGTAAATCTGCAAAGTATTTTAAATATGCTTTGGGTGAGATTATACTTGTCGTTATTGGAATTCTTATTGCCGTACAGATTAATAATCAGAATGAAATTAGAAAAAACAATACCATTGAATCTAAATTATTAAAAGAAATTTCAATCGGTTTAAATCAAGATTTATCAGATATTACATTAAACATGAGCGGACATAAAGCGGGTCTTAAAGCCTGTGATTATTGGCGAAAAATAGTCACTAATAAAAAAGTTAACACCGACTCTATTGCATATTATTATCATTACTTGACTAGAGACTTCATTTCAATTCAAAATATATCAGGATATCAATCTTTAAAATCTAGAGGTCTCGAATTAGTTACGAATGAATCACTACGCATTGAAATAATTAAATTGTACGAACAAGATTATTCATCAATGCATAAATTAGAGGAAGAATATCAAGAACTACAATTTCAGGAAAATTACTTCAAAGAAATCAATCAGATTATATCGCCACATCTAAAATTTGATGATGATGATGGAGACATAGCATCTATAAGTTTTCCTTTAGATATAACCGAAAACGAACAAAAAATGATGTTAAGTTTTCTCTGGAAGATTAAAAAAAATCGACAATTTGTGCTTAATGTATATGTTGATATCGAACAAAATGTTAATCATTTACAATCTAATATCAAAAATTATATAGAGAAAGACTAACCAATGCTAGACTAATTCATTTATGGAACTTAAAAAGAATATTTTCATAACAGGTATAACAGGAAACCAAGGTAGTGCTGTTGCAAAACACCAATTAGAACAAAATAATAATGTTTTTGGTTTAACACGTCATGCGAATTCAGAAAAAGCGCAGCAATGGAAGGCACAAGGGGTTACAGTTATTGAAGGGGATATTAACCATCCTGATACTTTTCAATCCTATCTTGATCAGGCTGATATTGTATATCTAGTACAAGCTTTACAACGAAAAGACAAAGAGATCATACAAGGAAAACAATTTATTGACTCAATTAAGCCAACAAGCAATACGCATTTGGTATACGCTTCTGTGCTTGGTGCAGACCTAAATACGGCTGTACCACATTTTGAGAGCAAGTTTGAAATAGAGAATTATATAAAATCTAAAAACCTAAACTATACAATACTTCGACCAGCTTCGTTTTACGAAAATCATTTGTTCCCACGAGTAGCAAATGCTATTATAAAAGGAAAGTATATGTCTCCGCTAAATGAATTGTGCAAGCAACAAATGATAGGAGTTGATGATATTGGGAAAATAGCTGCAACTATAATTTCTAACAAAGAAAAATACAATAATAAAACAATTTCTATAGCTACAGATGAATGGCAAATTGGTGAGATTCCTCAAGTATTTTCAGAAGCTATTCATAAGCCTGTAAACTATAAAAAACTACCAGGATTTATTGCGCGATTAGCTATGGGAAAAAATCTTTCAAAAATGTTTAAATATATGAATCAGAACGACTTTTGTGTAATAAATAACATTCAAGACGTTAGAGACGAATTCAATATAAGTGGTGATTTTAAAAGTTGGGTTAATAAAAATTTCTCTCCGCAAACCACAAACAAATAACGAAAACTCAACCGTAAATAATTTATTGCTAGTTCTAGCCTACTTACCTAAAACCTGATGTAACCCATCAGGATTTTTTTATAGCATTGCAACAACGTGAAGAAATCTGTTAATTTCTTAAAATACAATTGAATAACACGACATGATTAATATCATTAATTTCTTTCATGCAATGGTTTAAATTTATCCTCAATTAAAGACAAAGCACGTTATAATCCCTTAATTTGCTGATAAAAACCGTTAGCCTTAATAAAACATGATACTTATAGACCAACCCTACATTTCAGATTTTCTAGTAAGAACTATTAAAGAAAATAATTTTGAAATTATTTCTACTAAAGAAGCGAGGTCATTGATTAATGATGATGCTTTGAATTGGATTTCTGAAAAGGATGCGAAATATAAAATTATACACAGTCCAAACCCTCTTATTTATACAAATTCTGAGAATGCATTAACATGGATTTTTAACAATCTAAAAGCAACACAACTACCTCACCAAATACGGTTATTTAAAGACAAGCTTAAATTTAGAGAACTCACTAAAGATTTGTTTCCTGATTTACTGTTTAGAAAAATTAAAATAGATGAAATTCAAACCTTAGATATTAATGACTTAAAACTGCCCTTTGTTATTAAGCCATCATTAGGTTTTTTTAGTATTGGAGTGCATATCGTGCATACCAAGTCTGACTGGTATGCTGCTCAAAAAGAATTAAACTATGATAATCTAAAAAGTATTTACCCTAAAGCAGTCATGGATGCGTCTACTTTTATTATAGAAGCATACATAGAAGGAGAAGAATTTGCCATAGATGCTTATTTTAATGCTGATGGAGACGTCGTTATTCTAAATATTCTACATCATCAGTTTTCTTCAAGTAGTGATGTAAGTGACAGGATCTACTCCACATCTCAAAGCATCATTCGTAAGTACAAAGAAAGCGTTGAAGCGTTTTTAAAACCCATAGGGGAAAAAGCGGATTTAAAAAACTTTCCTTTACATGTAGAGGTTAGAATTGATAATAAAGGAGTCATAAAACCAATAGAAATAAACCCGCAACGCTTTGGAGGCTGGTGTACAACAGGAGATCTTGGATGGTATGCATTTGGGTTTAATTCATACCAATATTTCATTCAAAATAAAAAACCAAATTGGGATGAAATTTTCAAAAACAAGACAGCTAAAATTTATAGCATTATTATATTAAACAATAATTCAGGCATTAAACCATCAGAAATTTCTCATTTTGATTTTGATATGCTTAAACAAGATTTAGAAAATGTATTAGTGGTCAGGAAATTAGATTTTAAAACCTACCCAACATTTGGATTCTTATTTACTGAAACAAGTGAAGGAAATGAAAAAGAACTAGAAGACATACTGAATTCTGATTTAAGAAAATATATTAGAACATAGTAAATACTAAGGCTAAACCATAAACATTGTGCTTTTGGCAGACACTGCTGCATATGAAGATGAAAGCACTAAATACTCAAAGTAGTACACTAAAAATTTAGAGCGTTGACATACCAAATACAACATATACAAACTGCTAGCAGCAAGCCACTTGTAGCCACTTAAAAAATTGACTTCCGAGCTTGAACCCGACTTTAATGCCGAAATTTTTGTACCTTTAAGTGATTACTAAATGAAAGTAAGTTTCTAAAGACCAGAGCCTAACGAAAGTTGGAGCGTTCTAAAAACGCAGTGGTCTGGGAGCTGAGACTTTCCCTAATTTGGTGAGGTATCCAACGCAAGCTAGATCTTTTTCGTTCTTTTTTCATCGATGGGAAAAACAACAGGGCATTG
>RCNE010001521.1_pt1 | contig 12525 bp, 8 predicted proteins | sample 2041361 | NCBI WGS metagenome assembly RCNE01 (sample SAMN09708229, study PRJNA481090) | Marine sediment metagenome, whole genome shotgun sequencing project.
ATGAACGTGCATTGTAAAATGCGGATGCAAATGTAATTCTTCATATCCTGGAACGCAACTTTTTTATTGAATTTTTAAACGATAATATTTACATTTGAAACTTTCTTAGATTATTAAAAATACTAAAGGATAAACACCCGGATTTTTATACACTTCAAAACAAATAAATTTAACTAATTTCAGGATTTCTTATAATTTCAATTGACCATTTAATCGTTTTACTAATTTTTGAAATGGACCTTTGAACGGAGTAACAATACTAAAAATGGAAAGAAGCTCTTCTTTTATCAAACAAGCAACAATTATAGTATATCTGCTTTCTATTCAGTCCTGTTCTGCGCAGTCCCAATTGATCGCGGATGAAAAAGAAACTGTTTCGATTGAGAATTTACAGTATTACCTGTATTTTCCAAAGGAATATGAAGAGGCTGAAAATGATAAATTTCCGCTACTTTTATTTCTACATGGGGGAGGAGAAGCAGGTGGCAATCTTGAAGACCTGAAAACTAATGGTCCGCCTAAGCTTTTAGCAGAAGGGAAGGAATTCCCTTTCTTAATACTGGCCCCTCAAAATCCATATAAGAGAAAATGGTGGAATACCAGGGCGGTGATGCAATTATTAGATACCATAATAGAATCAAACAGGGTAGATATTGATAGAATTTATCTTACCGGTTTAAGCAGGGGTGGAGGTGCTGCATGGGAACTCGCAGTTCAATATCCCGATAAATTTGCAGCCCTGGCGGTAGTATGTGGTATGACCCCGGTACCCTATGCGGCATGGATTAATAAAAATATGCCTATATGGGTTTTTCATGGAACTGAAGATAAATCCATACCATTTTCCGAATCACAGAATATGGTAAACAAGTTAGAGGAAATGGGCTATGATGTAACATTCACTAAATATGATGGAGTAGGGCATAATGCATGGGTACAGGCTTACAATACCGAAGAATTGTATGAATGGTTTATAAATCAAAAACGGATAATAGAATAGTTCCTTATTACCATACTTTTTTTTCTATCGCTAGCTCTAGCGATACGAAACGTTGGTTCATTGAAAGGTTTTCCTGTTACCTATTAGTTAAGTTTATGTGGTGGGGTTTATACTGTTTTGGGCTCAAATCTATTATTTTATTAACATCTAAATATTTTAAATAATAGTACTTTAGCCCTCTATTTTAGTTTATATGGCTATGTTAAGCGATCGTCTAATTAGATATATTTTCCTTTCCTGCTTATTGGCATCCTTTTTATTAATGTTTTCCTGTAAGCAGGAGCAGAAGGAACTAACAGGATATAAATACACTAATGCCTTAATAAATGAAACAAGTCCTTATTTATTGCAGCATGCGCATAATCCGGTAGATTGGAGACCCTGGAGCCAGGAAGCGCTGGAGGACGCCAGGGAGAGCAATAAACTTGTGTTGGTTAGTATTGGATACTCTTCCTGTCACTGGTGCCATGTGATGGAAGAAGAGACCTTTGAGGACGAGGCTATTGCAAAAATGATGAACGAAAACTTTGTCAATATAAAAGTTGATCGAGAAGAACGACCAGATGTTGATCATATATATATGACGGCCTTACAATTGCTAAAAGGAAAAGGTGGGTGGCCATTGAATGTTATTATCCTGCCTAATGGAAAACCCATTTATGGAGGAACGTACCACACTAAGGAGCAATGGAACCAGGTATTAACAGAGGTAAGTAATAAATATAAAGAAGACCCTGAAAAGGCCAACGAATATGCCGATATGGTTGCCAATGGGATTGCTGAAGTCAATATTATTAAACCCAACGATGATTTCGAAAACCTAAGTTCCGGGGTTATTGGTGAAAGTGTAGAAAATTGGAGGCCCTATTGGGATTTGGAATGGGGAGGAAACAAGGGAACTCAAAAATTTATGGTGCCGGCAAATCTGAGTTTTCAACTAGATTACGCCCTCCTGACTGCAAATGATTCTGTCCTTGCCCACGTGAAAAACACCATGGACAAAATGGCTCTGGGCGGCATCTATGATCATATTGGAGGGGGCTTTTTCAGGTATAGTACAGACAGTCGGTGGAAAGTACCACATTTTGAAAAGATGTTATATGATAATGCCCAATTAATCAGTTTATATTCCAAAGCCTATAAGGTATTCAGAGAACCCATTTACAAGGACATTGTAATGGGAACTATTGCTTTTTTGGAACGTGAAATGAAAAATCCGGAAGGCGGGTATTATGCTGCCTTAGATGCCGATAGTGAGGGTGAAGAGGGCAAATATTATGTTTGGAACCGGGAGGAACTCAAATCGGCGCTCAAGGGCGAATACGGGCTGTTTTCAGCATATTTTCAGTTGAATCCTGCGGATGTTTGGGAAAATGGAAACTACGTGCTATTCAAATCTATGGAAGACCAGGATTTTATAGAACAAAACAAAGTTTCTAAGTCAGATCTTGAACAAAAGAAAACCGATTGGAACAAGGTTCTACTGAAAACCAGACAAAAAAGGATACGTCCCAATACAGACGATAAGATTATAACATCCTGGAATGCCTTATTAATTTCAGGTTATGTTGATGCTTACACTTCTTTTGGAAATAAAGAATTTCTAAATAGGGCTGAAGAGATTTATGAATTTCTATCGGAAAAAAGTTACAACAAAAATCAACTTGTCCATACCTATAAAAAAGGGGGCAAAGCAATGGAGGGATTCCTTGAGGACTATGCTTTTCTAACCAGTTCCACACTAAAGCTTTATGGTATAACCATGAAAACAAAGTATTTAAAATTTGCCCGGAAACTGAATCAAAAGGTGGAAACTGAATTTAATGACCCTTCCTCCGGAATGTTCCGCTATAATAAAGGCGATGAGCTTATTACCAAAATCATAAAAACCGATGATGGTGTATTACCTTCACCTAATGCGATAATGGCTGATAATCTATTTACCCTGGGTCATATTAGTTATGACATAAAAGCCATAAACAGGTCTAAAACCATGCTATCTTCTATGGTTCCATTGTTGAGGAACAATCCTGATAGCTATTCTGTTTGGAACAGTTTGTTTTTAAAGGTTGCCTATCCCTATTTTGAGATTGCCATAGTAGGTGAAAATGCAAGCAGCTTTATCCAGGAATTAAATGGGGAGTACATTCCCAATATTCTGGTGGTCGGCAGTGTGTCTGAAAGCAATTTACCTTTGTTTAAATACAGGTACGTTGAAGGTGAAACCTTTATTTATGTTTGCCAGGATAGTGCCTGTAAGTTTCCGGTTACCACTATAAAGGACGTTTTAGTGCAATTGCAGAATTTTTAGTCCCGTTGTTTTTTAGTTCAATGAACTGCAGATAGTCGGAGTTTTTGCCTACGAGAATATATTCCTTGCCACCAATGACAATAGGGACCATATCCTTGACGTCACCGATAGCAAAAAAACCGCTATCAGAGGAGGTTATTGTCTCGAAATTACCTTTACCGTCTCCTTTTAGGAAAAGACCAGTACCGGCATCGTTTCTGGGGGTTTCTACTTCGGACCTGAATAAATTGCCAGCAATGATTGCATCGAGATTGGAATCCCCGTCAAAATCCTGAACAAGGATTTGGTTTATGCTCGAAATCTGTGCAGTATTGGGTAGTTGATGGAGTATAAATGTGCCGTCTTTATTTTCAATATAAACACTCGCAAAGGACTTGATTTCATAATGGAGGGATTTTTCCAGATATTCATCCGTATAAACATCTTCCAAAGTGGCAGTAGAAAATGAGTTATAGTCCTTGAATTTTTTCTTTATTCCTGGCATCTGTTGCGAGGAACACTCCCTTCCCCTTAGTGGATATTTTTTACCGCCATTAAAATAGCTGAGAACAATATCGTTTTTATTGTTATTATCAAAATCGTTAAAATAAATGTCGAAAGTTTCTTCATTACTGGCTTTATACTTATAATTAAGGCCCAGATTCCCGACTAGTAGATCCATATCACCATCCTTGTCAAAATCCCCTTGTTTAATGCTGAACCACCATCCGTTAGTATCATCTAAATCAAGTTGTTCCGTCATGTTTTTAAATTGACCTTCTATATTCTTGAAAACGGTAATCGGCATCCATTCACCTACCACTATTAAATCTGTCCATCCATCATTGTCATAATCTGTCCAGATGGCATCGGTTACCATTCCTAATTTTTCCATTGAGGGGGCAACTTTATTAGTTACATCTGCAAACTTCGGATTTCCTTTGGTACTTATGTTTTCTAATAGGTAACTCTTGGCAGGTAATGGATAATTCCCCGGGACCAGGCGGCCTCCAACAAACAAATCCAGATCCCCGTCTTTGTCATAGTCAAAACTATGAACGCGCGAACCACTTGTAATCATTAGCGGTAATGCGGTAGTCGATTTTGTGAAGTTCCCCCTTCCGTTATTTACGTATAAACGATCCTGCAAGTTTATGGAATTATAATCAAACTCATTACCACCACTTACCATATAGATGTCGTTGTCTCCATCATTGTCCGCATCAAAAATAAGGATGCCCATATCTTCTAATTCCTTATCCCCTGTAATAGGCTCTATATTCTGCTTTGTGAATCCATTTTTGGTTTGAAGGTAAATTCCAGCCTCAGACTGGGAGGCACCCCCTATAACAAAATCTTCCATCTGATCCCCATTTAAATCTCCAACCGCCAGGCTCGGGCCAAATGTGGATGTTTGGTGGGGCAACAGAATTTCCTTGGCAAAATCATTATAGTAATTTTCAATATGCTTGTGTTGAACTATTATCGTGGAGTCTTCTTCGGTCATAAAAAGTTTTTCCGGAGGATCTTTTTGTAATTGCACACTATCTACAGCATCTCTATAATTTAGGGTAAGAAACTGGTTTGCAGCAACATTATTCAGCAATTGTGTATTTCCATCTGGCCATTCTATAAAGACCGTTTTAACGGTATTCACCTTTCCTAATCCAAAATGCATTTGAGGAGCAACGGAGGATTGAAATCCCCGGGTGAGGGTCATTTCACCATACTGTTTGTTTTCACCGGAATTGATTGTAGCTTTCACTCCTATACCAAAGGGGTTTTTATCGGTTCCTTTAAATTTTAGGGTGAGATGGTTGTTTTGGGTTGAACTGGTATTCTCAAATACAGTAGCTTCATCATCTATATTATTGGTAACAATTTCCAAATCCCCATCATTATCCAAATCTACGTAAAGGCCGCCATTAGAGAATCCCTTATAACTGATGCCCCAAGCCTTATTCATTTCCGTAAAGGTGAGATCCCCGTTGTTTTTAAAGGCAAAATTATCTATTTTTTCAGATGGTATGGCCAGGCTTCTTTCAAGAGTACTTCCAAGAGGGCCTTTAGTGTTTTCCAAAGCCAAAAAATAATCTCTGTTGTTAATTTCCCTTCGGGTACCGTTTGAGATATAAATATCTTTCCAACCATCATTATCCAAATCCACAATAAGTGGCCCCCAGCTCCAATCTGTTGAGGATATTCCGGCTAGTCTGGAAACATTGCTGAAATCGGGAAGAGAATCGTGTAACATGCCATTGTTCATCTGTAAGCTGTTCTGCATGTATTGATAGTGAAAACCGGCATTTACCGTGCTCCAAAATAAATCCGGATTCATACTTGCCATATTGGCTTTAGCCCTTCGGTTATCACTGGCAGTCATATCCACCTGCATTATATCCAATAATTGATCATTGTTAAAATCGGCAATATCCACACCCATTCCGTAAAAAGAGGTGTTTTTAGTCAGATTTTTAAGTTGATCACTAAAAGTTCCGTTTTTGTTATTGATAAATAAATAATCGGGTGTACTGAAATCGTTGGAAACATAAATATCGGGCCATCCGTCACTATTTAAATCACCTACGGTTGCACTTAAGGTAAGGCCAAAACTAGCCAAACCGGCCTCATGAGATACGTCTGTAAAACCTTCGCCGTCGTTTCTGTATAGTTTATCAGTTTCAATTTCTTTGGGGGACCCTTTTTTAAAAGCATAGAAACTATTAGGGGCATTAAAGGGAGTAGGGGGGTAATTGGCTAAATACATATCCAAATCCCCATCCTTGTCATAATCTAAAAAAGTGGCCTGCACACTATTTCCTGCATCGGCAAGGCCATAAGATGTTGCTTTTTCAGTAAAAGTATTATCACCATTGTTGATATAGAGTTGATTTTCCTTCGTACCAAATTTTCCACCTACCGAACAATAAATATCAAGAAAACCATCATTGTTAACGTCGGCCATGGTAACCCCTGTATACCATCGGGAATCACCACTTATCCCGGCTTTATCGGTTATGTCCTCGAACTGCAGATCGCCTTTGTTTAAATAGAGTTTATTGGAAACCATGTTACCTGTAAAGAAAAGGTCAGCCAGGCCATCATTATTTATATCCCCGGCAGAAACGCCACCACCCATATATAAATAAGCATAGGAGAAATAATTAAGGGAGTCGTTTTCGACAAGGACATTGGAAAATGAAATTCCAGTTTTTTCCTTATCCAGTTGATGGAATATTTTTTTCTCTGGTTCTTGTTGTTTTGTGCAAGAAAAGACAAACACAGAGGTTATACTTACTAGAAACACCCACTTCATACTAAATATTTAAATACCGGTAAAGATAGGTATTTGGCTAGTTTAAATATAAAAAAATACAAAAAAGCAGGGCATTGTTTTTCAATGCCCTGCTTAATTAATTGCTAAAAATAATATACTAGTATCCTGGATTTTGTGTTAAAACATTTCCACTTAAATCTATTGCCGTTAAAGGTATAGGTAAAAGGTCATTTGTAGATGTAACAGGAAGCACCTTCGGACCAAAGTTGGTAATGGTTCGGGTTTCATTAGCGACATATTCATTAAGTACAGTAACACTATTGCCCCATCTTCGGAGATCAAACAAACGACCACCTTCCATTCCAAATTCCAAACGTCGCTCAAAACGCACAGCCTTTCTTGCATACGCCGCGTCAGCGAAAGAAGAATATGGTTCTACCTGATAGTTAGCTGCATCAGCACCTAATTCATCCTTAACATAGGTCATGTTTTTTGCCCTGTTCCTTACTTCGTTAACCCAGGTTAAGGCTGAAGCCACATCACCGGTTTCCACCGCCGCTTCTGCACCCATTAACAACACATCTGCAAATCTAATAATGTGATAGTTAATTCCAGAGCGTTGCTGACCCCAATCACCAGTTCCCTGGTTGGCATCTTCTCCGCTATGGTATATGTTTTTCTTAGGGGTGTAGGGGCCTGAAATATCAGCAAATCCTGCACGGATCCAATCTTTACCAGGATTTATCTCATAACCGTTATAATCTATACCTCTTCGCCCAACCGTATAATCCAGTCTTGGATCTAACGGCCCTGTATGTGGGGTCCATGTATCACCACCCGTATCATCGTCTGCAGTACCAGCTGAATTAACACCGTAATCATTTGTAACGTCGGTTTGGTTAAAGGTGTCCAGTAAAGGTAAACCAGCACCATCAGTTTGAAACGCATTTACCAAATCCTGGGTTGGCACGTAAAACCCACAACAAGACCCGAAAGGTCCTCCATTAGGGTAGTTCAAAGTTCCTGCATCGTTGCCGTTAAAAGATAGTCCGTCATCGGCTGTAAACTGAATGGCAAAAAGAGACTCTACACTGTTGTCTGCTGCAAGACGGAAATTATCCACATATTCGCCAATAAGTGCAAATGGTCCATTGTCAATAACATCCTTAAGATATGTAAGAGCAGTTGCCCATTCGGATTGCTGTAAATGAACTTTACCCAGATAAGCCTTGGCAGTCCATATAGTTGGTCTCCCAACATCCGATTGCGTTGAAGGAAGGTTTGCAAGAGCAAATTCAAAGTCAGCTTCTATCTCATCCCAAATAGGACCTGGATTTGGCTGGTTAAATTCTACGGCAGCAAAATTCTCTTCACTAATATAAGGAACATTCCCATACATTCTTTGTAATTCAAAATTATAATGTCCTCTTAAAAACCTGGCTTCCGCCAATTTACCTGAAAGATCGACACCTTCAATACCGGCAATCAGGCTAATCACCGCATTGGCTCTTTGAACACCTGCAAACAACGATTCCCATTTTCCAAGAATATATGGGTTTGCTGTCGACCAGTTATAAACTTCAACTTCAAAAAGATCGCCCTGATCTCCATCTGTACTGCCCTTGTGGGCATCATCAGATAATACATCTAGCCACCAGTTGTCACCAGAAGCGGCAAAACCATTACCTGTGAGGTTATTTCTAACGCCATCCAAAGTAGAGTAGGCACCGACCAATAATAGATCCACACCTGCTTCGTTTTGAAGGGCAGTATCACTTAAAGCCCCAACCGCGGGAACTTCAGTAAAATCATCACCACAAGAAACTATCGTAGCGAATAACAAAATGTAATAAATTAAATTCTTTTTCATAGTATTTATAATTTAAGATTAACGCCAATAGTCCATATTGATGATGGCGGATATACTTGGTAATCAAGTCCCAAAGTTAAGTTGTCATCGGAAATAATTTCGGGATCAAAGCCATCATAATCTGTTACTGTAAACAAATTAGTGGCTTGAATATAGAACCTTAGAGAGTCGAAACCAATTTTATCTATTGTTTGCGAAGGCAAACTGTACCCAATCTGTAAGTTTTTAAGCCTAAAGAAAGAACCATCCTCTACAAAGTAAGAGTTTGGTTGCGTTTCACTATTCGTAATTGAATTACTTAAAGCGGGTACAGACGTATTCGTATTGGTCGGAGTCCATGAATTCAAAACTCTTGTACTTCTATTTCCACCTACAAAAGTAGGGAAATCGGTAAATATTTTATTGTAATTCCAGAGATCATTACCCTGGGATCCATAAAAGAACAATTGAATATCAAATCCTTTATAGCTTGAACTAAGATTGATACCATAAGTAAAGTCTGGATGAGGACTACCAATATAATCACGATCGTCGTCATCAATGGTACCACTATTGTCTACATCCAGGTATATAAATCTCCCGGTATCATCTAAACCAGTAACAACCCGTCCATAAAATTCCGAAATTGACCGTCCAACTTCTGTTCTTGTCATGGCACCGCCCCTTAGATCACTTCTACCTGTTTGAAAATCACTAATTAACTCCGTAACCTCATTTTTATATCGTGAAAAAGTTACGTTAGTACCAAAGGTCCAACCGGTATCCCACGAAGTGTTATATCCTATGCCCAAATCGAAACCGGTATTTTTGATATTTCCTAAATTTACCAAAGGAGCCTGGGCATCAATAGCTGTAGTACTGATTAAGCTATTATCCCGAGTGATCAAATCCTTGGTCTTAATCTGATACACGTCCAGGTCCAAATTAAATTTGTTGTCCCAAAGACCCAGTTCCACACCAATGTTGGTAGACTCACTTGTCTCCCATTTTAAATTAGGATTTCCTACCTGGTCCAATATTGCCCCTGTTGAGATTGTCCCACCATTTATAGCATAATTACCATACTGGTCGCTCAAGCCAGAAATGTTGATAGTTGGGTTAGTGGCAGGTAAGGTTTGATTTCCCAATTGTCCCCAGGAAGCTTTTAACTTTAACCTGCTTACAGTAGCACCTTGTGGGAACCAGCCATTATTGCTAATTAACCAACCTCCACTGAAGGAAGGAAAGGTTTGACTCTTATTCTCGCCCAGAAAACGAGAGGATTTATCGTTACGAACAGTAACCGTTGCAAAATATTTCCCCAGAAAGGACCAGTTGGCTGTTCCGAAAACCGAATATAGTGTATTTCCACCATCAAAGGCATCACCCACGTTTGGAGGAGCAGAACCATTGTTCAATAAATAGAAATCCGGAGTTTCGAAAAGATATCCATTTCGACTAATGGTCTTTCCTTTACTGTTATCTGCCACTGATTCTATACCAACTAGTGCGTTTATCGAATGCTCACCAAATGTGTTTTTGTAATTAAGCGTATTACTCCAGGTCCAGGAATAATTATCGATATTTTCCTCGGTAAGGGTATTGGTACCTAGTGGTTCACCATGTTCAGGATCCAAAGCCTGGAAAGTTCTGCTATCAAAAGATTCCATGAGTCCGCTAAAAGTGGTTTTAAAGGTTAGGTTGTTTACGATTTCTGCACGAAGATAAACATCCCCAAAGACCCTTAACAACTTGTTATAGTCATCAGCAGCCCGTGACAATTGTGCCAGAGGATTCCTTGCATTACCGGTACCCTGTACTGTTGATGAGCCTCCAAATCCCACATTGTCATAAAGAGGAATCAAAGGGTTGCTTCTCAAACCATTTTCAAAAGCCTCACCGGCGCCATTTTGGGTGTTTGAGAAAGAGGCGGTCAAATGCTCTCCAATAAATACCCTGTCTGATATCTTGAATTCGGAATTTAATCGTGTCACACCTTGTTTAAATCCTGTATTTAATTGCACCCCTTCTCTGTCCAAATAGTTTACAGACATAAAGAATTTGCCATTTTCAGTTCCGTTCTGAATAGATAATGAGGCATTATAAGTCGGTGCAGTACGTGTAATGGCATCTAACCAATTGGTACCACCCGGCGTAACCCTTGCAGTGGCCGGTGCGCGAGTAATTGGATCGTAGGATACAACTCTGCTATACCCCTGTAATGTGGAAGGTATAGTAGGTGTTGGTCCGCTACCGTATTGAGGGTGCGTCAAGGCAGACCCGTCATTGGTAAGCCCGCCCCAGATCATGTCGGCATGCTGTTGTGGATTTAACAGATCGGGGAGGTTCCTTGCATTGGAAAATCCAGTATATATATCCACTGATACCTCGACTTTATCCATATTGTATCCACCACTTTTAGTAGTAATGATAACAACACCATTGGCTGCCCTGGCACCATAAATGGCTGCTGAAGCATCTTTTAGCACGTTCATCTGATCAATATCATTCGGGTTAATACTGTTCAATACACTAGGATTATCCGTTTGAACCCCGTCAATAATATACAATGGATTGGTGTTGTTGCTCGTACCAAAACCACGAATATTTACCTTGGGTGATGCACCCGGTTGACCGTTGTCAATAACTGTGACACCAGTTACCCTACCTTGTAATGCTTCCGCGGCATTTACGATCGGAGCTTTTATAGCTTCAGAAAGATCTACCGAAGAAACTGCCCCTGAGATATCACCTCTTGTCTGTGTGCCATATCCCGTAACAACCACCTCGCTAAGCTGACTGGCATCTTCAATCATGCTAACGTTAATAGAGGTTCTGTTGTCTACGGCAATTTCCTGTGTAGCAAAACCAATATAACTTATTACCAAGGTAGCAGTACCAGCAACTTCAAGGGTATAATTACCGTCAAAATCGGTTTGTGTTCCATTTGAGGTGCCTTTTTCAACAACGCTGGCTCCTGGAAGTGGTGCCCCGGTATCATCTGTTATTATACCCGTAACAGTAGATTGTGTAATAACCGTTAAGACCTCTTCATTATTCGTTACGTTATTCGCTTGGGCAAATTGTGCTCCAAGGAAAATCAACATCGATAAAAACTTAATTCCGAACGAAACAGTCCTTCTTTTAAGTTTTAACGAATGATAATCGCATTTTTGAATCATAATCGTTTGTTGTTTAGTTAGCTTTAATTAGTTGATAATCATAGTGTTCTGTAACATTTAAGGCAAAAATGCCTGCGAAAAATGTTAAAATTAACCCTAAATTTGGGATAATATTAGTAAAATTATATGAATTATTTAAAAAACTGTCACAATATTTTGGTTATAAGTAATCAAATAATTAATTATTGGGAATTTGTTATATTAATAAATTTAAAATTTTGTTATTTTATTCAATTATACTTTGCGCAAATTGGTGAAACTAATTTTAATTCTACAATTCATACATTTCAGTTAAGTTCAAAATTTTTCTACAGCTTCATTGGTTGACAAACTGCCTGTGAGTGTGTAATAGTCCACCAGTATTTTTATAGTTTTGGTAGTTATAGGGGTTCTTGTATCTGAAGACGGGTGATAGATAAAAAATGTACCTTCATTATTCCCTATCCAACCATTAGAAAGAAGTACATTGCCCATATCCCCGACTATCTCTTTATCATTTGGAGCTATAAAATAATCATGGACTAATAAATATTATAAAATAAATAATGTAATTTAAGCTTGTAATTAGCAGAATGAAAGGAATAAAACTAATTAAATATACACTATGCAAATAAAAGAATCATCATCTGTGTATGATGCCATAATAGTTGGTTCTGGCGCCGGTGGAGGCATGTCGGCCAAAGTATTAGCAGACGCCGGCCTGAAAATTGCCATTGTTGAAGCAGGTCCTTTTTTTGATCCCGCAGATCCGGAGCAATCGACTCAGTTCAAATGGCCATATGAATCACCACGAAGAGGAGCAAGTACTATCAGAGCCTTTGGCGAATTTGATATGGCGTATGGTGGTTGGGAAATAGAGGGCGAACCTTATACGCGTAAAGAGGGTACAAAATTTGACTGGTTCAGGTCTCATATGCTGGGAGGCAG
>RCNE010001522.1_pt1 | contig 12516 bp, 12 predicted proteins | sample 2041361 | NCBI WGS metagenome assembly RCNE01 (sample SAMN09708229, study PRJNA481090) | Marine sediment metagenome, whole genome shotgun sequencing project.
CCAAGAGTACTTCCATGCTTATTCCTTCGGAATAAGAGAGTGCGCACCCCAAGAGTACTTCCATGCTTATTCCTTCGGAATAAGGGGGTATCGACTGAGCTTTGCAGACCAGAGGAAACCGTACTCTGACCCCATGATGTACTTGTGGCACCTCACCTCACTGCTTTTGGCCAACTTCCGGATGTTTGAGAGACACATAGTCGTGGACCTTTTGCTCCGCGTGTTCATCGAACAACACGCGAGCGATTTTAAGCAGAATATCGGGCTGGGTACGCTCCTGCCACGGCACGACCATTCCAATACTGGTACGCCGGCGGAACAGGTCGTCGATCGATTCGATCATCTCATTGGCCGCAGCATGCTCAAGCTCGGCCCAGTTAAAACTGTTGTTGTCGAACAGAATCTCCGCTTTTGTGGGATCGGCCACGATGCTCTGTGCAATGGTTTTAGCGTCGGTGCCGTAGCGCCTCCAAAGTCGTTCAGACAATGGGGCCCGCGCACTCTTTGACGTGTGTTTATCCAGTTCGCTGTCCTTCGTATACTGGTCAAATTCAGCTTTGATCTTAAGCCCAGGCTCGCCTAAACCGCCTCTAAGGGCGTGACCCACATTCAGACCGCACTGGGCCACCAGACTTGACACCTCGTCGCCAACGTTCAGGCAATCAGTCAGCTTACCGCCGAAAATACTGATGTACCTCTCTTCCTCGTTGCAATGAATCTCATGCTTGCGCGATAGCTGCAGCCAGTCGGCCTTCGTACCCATACCCGCACTGCCCTTCGTGACCAGTGGTCGCACACCGCAGCGCTCAGCGATGATGTCGTCTTTTGTCAGAGGTTCGGCCAGACCCAGGAGGTTATTGATGTTGTCGAGGATGAACTGCCGGTCTTCGTCGGTCACATCGACGTACGGCGTCGGCACCTGCGTGTCGGTCGTGCCAATGCACGAGCGCGAGCCTTTCGGAAACACAAAAAACATGCGGCCGTCACTGGCAAAGAACGTCAGAACGCGTTCCTTCTGCGTCAGACGGCGCACGATCAGATGCACGCCCTTGGAAAACACGTGGTGAAAGCGCGTTTCTTGGCCAATCACCATATTCAAAGCGTCCACCTCGGGACCGCAGGCGTTCACTACAAGGCGTGCACGTACAGCAAGCGGCGTATCGGTGATCTTGTCGCGAACTCGCAGGTGCCACATACCTTCTTTGCGCTCCGCTCGTTCAACCGACACGTAGTTGGCCGCTACTCCTCCATGACGCTCGCACTGCTGTACAAAACGCCAGACAAACCGGGCATCGCCGTCGGGCAGATAGCAATCGGAGTACTCAAAACCACCGGCCGCATCGCCAGTATTAATGAGTGGTTCGCGGGTATGGATCTGAGATTTACGCAGGTACTGAGGACGACGCGTAGCAAAACGACCAAACAGCCAGTACACCCAGGTACCGAGATACACAAACCACACGGGCATGCGGAAACCGCGGCTTATCGTGGTCATAAAACGCACTTCGCGGACGGTCGTTGGAAACGCCTCACGCAGCTCGTTGCGGCCCCTGCATAACTTGTTCACCAGCCGATACTCATGGTTTTCAAGGTACTTGATGCCACCCCACACCAGACTGGAGGAATTCGAACTGGTGCTACCGGCAAAGTCGGCCTTGTCGACCAACGCCACTCGCGCGCCACCGGCTGCAAGTGCTGCAGCAGACGCCGCGCCATTAATGCCCGCACCAACCACAATGACATCAAACTCGGTATCACCGAGCTTACCCAGGATATCCGCTCGCCACTTGCGCGCGCGCTGAGCGGGCGTCATGGACCGTGCTCGCAATGGATAGGCTGGATCACTCGGGAGGTCAAACCGCATCGAAACGCTTTCGCACTGTTCATAGTGGACAAGAAGTTATGGAAGCTCTGCAAGGACATCGTTTTCAGCAAAAATAACCTTTAAAGGCGCGACTATTGTGATTCATTAAAAGAGTATACCGCGATAACAGAGACGAACACCCGCCCAAGGCAAAGTTTCAGTCTCTTGCCAGATTCCCTGCACGTCCAGGGCAGATTCAACCGCGCAAAATTTCTGATACGACCACCGGGACACGACCAGAATCAAAATCCCAAGGCACCGGGACCAACCGTCATTCCGGCTGATCTCTCCGCAGACGCGTGTGATGTTGATTCGTCAAAACACGCATGTACCCGCGAAACAGACATGCAATCCCGGAATCCGATATCACACCGGTCTATTTTTTACGTTGTTTCGTTCAGATTAATATCCAGACGTTGGCGGTATTTGGTTGGTTAATAATAAATGCGATATCCTGACTTCTTCTCTATTATTGATTTCGGTACTTGAAAAAGATAACGGGATTTTCGTCAATCTTCGGGAATAATTCGATTTTTCATGTTTATCGGCTCAAACTCGATGCAATATATTGGAGAGACTATGAGAGTTTTATCCCGACCTTTTCCGTTCATTTATAGTTATATGCCGTGATAGCGAAAATCACCATTGCAAGGGGTCCGATAGACTCTGAAACGTTATTACTTCGTTATCGGGATGAAGAAGGAGAGGTGGAGGTTTTACTTAAGAAGTCACTGATGGCGGAATTCGAATGGATTGCCTCAGAGAAAAATTTAAAAGGCAAAGGTGCGACGTTAGATAAAGTCATAGAGTGTGTTAACAGGTTACCTTCGCTTCAGGGTGAAAAGTTTAAAATATTCAAGGATGACGAAATTGGCACATAACAAATCAATGCAACCGACGGTTTTAGGTTTGTATTCTTCTAGTCGTGGTTCAGCCGCGGCTGATCTTAATAGTTATACGTCCGGTTGGATCATGTTATGAGCCGTGTCTCACTAATTTTAGCCACCATTTTGGCCATCAGTTGCACAAATGACGAACACGTTGAAATTAGCCCGGTTCTTGAAGAAGGCCCTGTATTTGTAGTCGAGAAATGTAGCGCCAAGGTGTTGGCGACCCGATCGCTGGATGAATGCATTCAAATTTACACCAATCTGGAAAGCGCGAGCGATGAGGCCAGGCCGATAAAGGAAGTTGACAAGAAAATTCGGAGTTATGCCTATGAAAATCAGTTCGGTGTTTGTGGGCAAGAGAGCGTTGACACTCTGGTATTCGTACACATAGTTGAGTTAGTAAAGATTGAAAATGTAGTTAAATCATTTGCAGTACTGCCTTATCCATGCATTTGACACATATCAAATCAATGCAACCGTCGGCTAAGCGCCGTCGGTTTATCACAGCTGGTTCAGCCGCGGCTGATCCTGATAGTTATACATCTAATCGCTAATGTCTGTCACCGTACCGTTCGACCTGAATCAGGCATGGGATCGCGTAACGTATATGTTGGCGCTGTGGTAGCGGCTTTAGAGTGTGTCGCAATACACATGCAACGCGACGACAAATTCTTGGGAGCGGCAAGCTGATGAAAATCGACAGATTAGCCTTGATGCAACAAGTCGCACGCTTTCAATCGTCGCGAGAATTCGACAAGGCAAACGCTGCAATGGGACTCTTATTGGAGCACTTTCCAGAACATCCCGATGTCCACCATCTGTATGCCGGGTTATTGAGCTCGACTCAGGAATTTCCAGTGGCGATCGAGCACTACAAGAAGGCGTTGCAAGCAAAGCCCGGAGACGCCTATTGCTGGCATGACCTGGGCGCCGCCTACGCGGCCATCGCACAGATCGATGATGCCATTGCGAGCTTCAAAACGGCTCTGCAATTCTCACCTGACCTTCCCGAGGCGTTAATGAATTTGGGAGCCTTATATCACAAGCAGAGTCATTACCCTGAGGCCATAGACTGCATAAGCAGGGCTCTGGGAACACGCCCCAACCTGCCCGCTGCTCACCTGTTGCTCGGCAATGTCTACAAAAGCGCGAAGCGTTTCGATGACGCAATTTACAGCTACAAACAGGCCGTTACCCTCAACCCGAAATACTACCAGGCATTTTTCAATCTGGCTCTGGTATTAAGAGACACGGAACAACTTGACTTGGCGCTAGCTTATTGCGCCAAAGCCCTGAACGTGAAACCGGACTACTATGGCGCGCTGCTGCTGAGTGGCCAGCTCAACGAACACCTTGGCGATATTGCTGCGGCAAAAGAGTTTTATAACCAATGCATGGCAATAAGCCCGGAGTCCACGGAGGCCTATTGGAATTTCGCGAATCTGGGAGGAGAGGCATTTTCTCTGTCAGCCATCGAAAAAATGCAGGCTTTGCTATCCCAGAGCATGACCGACGATTCCAGAGTCTATTTGTTATTTGCGTTGGCAAAAGCGCTCGAGGAGCAGAGACAGTACTCATCGTCATTTGAATGCTTGCAACAGGCCAATTCGCTGAAGAGCCAGCTACTGGGGGGAGACGTCGTTGATTCAAGTTTGTTAATCGAAAGCCTCCGTACCCAATTCGATGCCGATGCCATGGCGCGCTTGAGCAATAAGGGCAACTCAACGATAGCACCGATTTTTATTGTTGGCATTGTCCGTTCAGGCACCAGCTTGATCGAACAGATCCTGGCCAGCCACACTGAAATTGCCGGCGGAGGGGAGCTGGAAACATCGCTGCAACTGCTTTTTGACGAGCTGCCAGAGCTTACCGGGCAAGACTGGCAGGCAAGTGTAGCTCAGCTTGACGCCGATCAGTTGCATCATCTGGCAGCCCGATACTGTGAACTAAACCGCGATCTTGTGGATGAGAAACAGTATTTTACCGACAAGCTTCCGTTTAATTTTGCCATGATCGGCTTTTTGTCATCGCTATTTCCCAAAGCCAGATTTGTTCATGTTTACAAACACCCGCTGGACTCTTGTCTGAGTTGTTATAAGCAGTTATTTACTGTTGGCCAGGAGTTTAGCTATGCACTGGATGACCTGGCGGACTACTATCAGCAATATCAAAAAATAATGCGGCACTGGTCATCTTTACTGCCGGACAGGATTACGCATGTTAGTTACGCATCATTGGTAGAATCTCCCAGGGATACGATAGAAAGCCTGTTGAAATTTCTGTCGCTACCTTGGCAAGACAGTTGTCTGGAGTTTCACAGGCGCACAGGTGTTGTGAAAACCGCCAGTGCCGGCCAGGTCAGGCAAGGTTTTCATACATCGTCGTTAGGCCGCTGGAAACACTACCAGCAAGGCCTGGCGCCTCTGTCAGATCAACTGGCAAGAGCTATTGCGGATTTCGATAGCGAGGGAGGAATGTGGCCCGACACGAGAGGCCGCAAATAAATATGTGTAGGCGCTCACTGGGCACACAGGTGTCAGCTACCAGACATGGCCCACGGAACGTGTAAAACATGATACGAAACGAAACCCGATTGGAAGTCGAAGCCATTGCGCCTCTGGATGACCTCGAGCGCGCGACCAAGGAAGGCGTATTGTCCTGGATAGACTCGGGCGCCGAACTTTGGCGAATAGAAAAACCCGCTACGCCCAACAAACACCTTGTTTCTTACTTTGTACTTATTGATGGCGACCATGTGCTGCTGGTAGACCATATCAACGCCCAACTCTGGCTCCCCACCGGAGGGCATGTCGAACCTGACGAACATCCTCGTTCAACCGTGCTACGTGAACTGGAAGAGGAGCTCTCCGTTCAGGGAAACTTTCTTTTTGAGCACCCTCTTCTCATCACCAGCACCGTCACGGTCGGTCGGACGGCAGGCCATACAGACGTTTCCCTATGGTACGCTTTGAAAGGGAGCCGACAAATGGACTTTGTCTATGATCAATCAGAGTTTCGATCGGTACGCTGGTTTCACAAAGACAAGATACCTTTGGGTCGAACAGATCCGGAAATGCATCGATTTCTGGCAAAACTATATTCAGATGACCGCTTACGAAGTGATACGACTGCCCCCTGACCCGGTCGCGCTCTCGACTATCGCGACAGTTTAAATCGAACGCAGGTGCAGGCTCGAAGCCGCCTTGAATAATCTGGATGACCTCAGGGGCACTTCAAACTGTCCCCGGAAAAACTATAGAGGGTACTCATAGTGAAAGTAATTCTTCTGATTATCGCTTACTTGTTCTTGCTGATCTGGCCGGTACGATTTGCTGCACGCGCCGTGGGTGCCCGCCGCGACAGTATTTCTATGTGCTTTTTTGCCATTATAATTGTGGGATTTGCTAACAATCTGATGTCGAACATGGATCTTGGCGATCAGACCATTACGGCCGTAGGTGTGTTCATAGCCTTCTTTGTAGTCAGCGGATTTATCTACATGTTTATGCTCGAGACCACGTTCAAAGGGGGAGTTGTAATTACCGTTGTGCAGGTAGTGCTAACGCTTGTGCTATCGCTGGGTTTTGCCTTCCTTCTTGAAGTGCTATTTCCGGGTTCTGTAGCTTCTCTGGTAAACGGGAATGTGCATTACCTGCCTGGCTGATGGTTCAGGTCAGTGACCGGACCGGGCCACAACAGATGCGCTGCGCACCATTATCGCCCGCAACAGTGGTAAGACAGTTCAGACTGACAATTAAAAAATAGCGCTACTGGTCTTTCAGGCACAGTTTACAATCGCGTCTGCGACAACAGCTCCTCATAGTCCGAGGAATCTATCTCGGGGCATTCCACTTTGAGATCCTCGGGCAGATGCTGCCTCATTCTGGTGTAGAGCAGCCCGTGCGCCGTTTGCGTCAGGGAATCGGCGATAATGCCATTCGGATGATCGCAATTTCTGGCCATATCCATGAGCCGATCAAACGTACGAATAAGATTCGACGAATGTCGACGGCGAATGTCGGTTTTATAGAACATCGTTGCGTAGCCGCCAAAGTCTTCCTGGTCAATCAATAAGAATTCGCGTGAAAATACCTGGTCGTCACCTTGAGCGAGCATGTGCCACATCTCGCCGAGTCTTTCTTTGGAGTAGTGCTGTCCTTCGGTGGCCCCCATGCAGGAAATAAACAGCATACCGCCGATGCTGCCCATTTGAACTTTAACGTTGTCAGCGATTTTGAAGAAAGTCTCTTGTCGGGCGTTCATTTCTGTCGCGGCAATCGCAGCGGTCTGCTTGGCTGACTGGATCGATGTTTGACGCAATACATCGGTATTGTCGGCCAGCTCTTTTTGTTGCACAAAGAGCCCTATGACAAGCCATAAAAACGCCAATGGTGCGAAGGCGCCTTCAAGAAAGCTGCCCAGGTTCTCCAGCGGTATGTCATAAATTGCGGTCTTGCTGAATTGCCCGCCCGCCAAATAAATGATTCCTGCGGCTATCCAGATCAGCGTAAGTATGATGCCCATAAAAATACGCCAGTCTATTTGGCGAAGCGTCGTTAGCAACTTGTTACGCATATCCTTGATCCTCACATCACAGGATTTTAATATTACCGCGTTTCGCGGTGGCCTATCGTCTGATTTCAATCCTGCTTTCTTTGGCCCCAACAGGCTAATACCCTTAAGGAAAATGATAACAATTTGCTGGAGCATCCTTGACGAGAGCTCATGTATGGCCAGTCAACGTTTCGTACTCGAATTTTTTAAGAAGCCTCAGCTCGTGGAACAATTCAGCTCATTTACGTGTGATAATGGCCCGAACATTGTCTTGGAGGAAATGGTAATGCGACCGATCACCCTTATATTAATTGCCCTGCTTGGCATGAGCACCGTTCCCGCATTCGCCGCAGACAACTATCGCGCAGGCTACGAACTGACCCTTAACGTGGGTGAGGGGTCGTTTCAGATTCAAACGCAGTCTACTTTCTCTAAAGCAGAACCGATTCAGCATGACTTCGGCGACTACCGTGTGCTGATGACCCTGACCGAAACCTCCGATTTCCGGTATTCGATGAGTATTGTTGTCAGAGAATCAGGCGCCGATTCAATCCGCAGCGATATTCTTGAACATACAATCGAAGGCTCCTTCAGCGGCATTGTCGAGTTCTCTTCAGAGAAAGGGCCCGCAAAAATTGAGGGTGCCATCGCGGTCAATCGGCTTCGCTGACTGCGAAAATTAACCAGACCGCTACGGCAAACGACTAGTTGGAGTTACATCATGAATTTCTCGAAAACTATGACATTAATTTTAGCATTGGCTTTGACGCAGGGTTCACTGGCCGTTGAGGAAGAACTTCAAAACGATGGTTTCCTTACAGGCGCGCCTGTCAGTTTTCAGGGCGGATTCGTTTCGGGTGAAATCGCGGCGTCGCGTTTCGTACCCCAGAGCGCGTGTCCTTGCGTCGTAACCAAAATCACTTTGCTGTTCGGCGGCGATACCAGCACTCAAAACATAGGCATTCGCATATGGGAAGACTCTGCTGGCCTCGATAATCCGGGCTTTCTCGTCTATACCGGCGACGTGTCCTTACCCGGATCAAACAACGTCCTCCAGGAAATAGACCTTACGCTCACGCCCATCATTGTTAGCGGGCCGTTTCGGGTTGGACTGGAGTTTAATCACGACGGTACCCCGAGCGTGGCCACCGACCTGGATGGCAGCATCGATGCTGCTGCCAACTTTATCCTCGCCGATCTTGGAGGAGTTTCCTTTTGGTTCCGCTCTTCCAACCTGGGCGTTAGCGGAGACTTTATCATTCGATCAACCATCGACAATCTCGTTGCCGTCGACTCCGACGAAGATGGTGTGCCCGATGAGATTGATAACTGCACGAACGTCGTCAACGCAGATCAACGTGATACCAATATAGATGGCTTCGGCAACGCGTGCGACGCGGATCTGAACAACGACTGCGTGATTAATTTCCAGGATATTTCTGCGTTTGCCGGATTATTCTTGCAAACAGGTGACCTTGATGCCGACCTCAATGGCGACCAGGTAGTCAACTTTGGCGACTTCGTGGTCGCCATTTCAAACTTCCTTGGAGCACCCGGACCGAGTGGTTTGTCCAACGCCTGTGATCCGTGAGAGAGAGTTTGAAGAAAAATCGCCTGCCTGTTCCCGAACCATCCAGTGTGTTCTTTAGTCGTCATTGCTTCCATAACACTATTTGATAGCAGGCTGAACTGAAGTGATCGGGTGGCCAATGCGATACACCATTGGCTCAAATACGCCATTCGCAACGATTGCCCGGAGGATTATTATCTGAGTGACAATAATCGTCTTGATTGCCGAGCATGAACGACAGCTTACATTGCGTAAAACCGCTTGAGGCTCAAAGGGAGGAGCTTGATACTGTCATAAATATATAATATTGCTGAAGAAAAATTATAACCAAAACGTATTAAACCGATCCTGTGCCTTGGCGACTATAATAGGGGGCAGACTACATCTAATAATTGGGGGAGAAATCCAATGGTACGTATACCATCTAAGAATAAAATATCGCCGTTTGTGGTGACCATCGCTTTGTGTTGTTTCTTACCGGCTGCTTACGCGATCGACACGGACGGCGACGGCGTTGATGACAACATTGACAATTGTTCCCAAGTCGCCAATCCCAGTCAGTTCGATTCCAATGGAGATGGTTTAGGCAATGCTTGCGACCCGGATACAAACAATGACCTCATCGTCAATTTTGGTGACATCGCATTGTTTAGCAGCGTGTTCTTAACCAATGATGCCGACCACGACTTTAATGGTGACGGGGCGGTTAACTTCCCTGACTTTGTGATACTCACTATGTTTTTTACGCAACCTCCAGGGCCGGGACCGTTATCAACTTTTGCGTCAGATGTGAGTCCCATTTTTCTGCCTAAATGTGCGCCTTGCCATACAGGTCTTGGTTTAGGTGGTCACAATGTGGCTACTACCTATGCTGATGCTCTGAATCCAGCCGGGCATCCGTCCTGCTCGGGATTAAACGTGGGTCAATGCACCATCGTTCGAATTCAAAGTGGTCAGATGCCTCCGGGTGCAGGTTGTACCGGCAATCCGGTTTTGGATGCAGGAAATTCTTCATGTTTAACTGCCGTTGAACAACAAATTGTACAAAACTGGATCGACGGTGGATTATTACCGTAGTTCTGAGCGAAATGGATAGAAGTGTTTAGCGTCTTTCAGGCTAATTTAGCAGCCACTGTCTGGCTAAAATAATGCCACTGTACGTTGCTCGCTGTTTATTTAGAGTAACCAAACGAGTGTGAACAGACCCAAGTTGAGCATTAATGCCCAGATGATCTGCGGTGATTTTCACTGCGGCCAGTCTGGTCATTTTATCTGTGCGTGCCTTACTCCGGTTTGAGCCCCGCGATGTCGTTGGCAATGACTTGAGCAGAATCATGTTCTTTCTCCAGATACGCTGCAAACTCCTCGGTGGCATTGGTCGGGCAAACGGATAGCCTTGCGTAAAACCGTAGCCGGCGGCGGCCAGCAGATCGCGTTGCTCTGCTGTTTCCACGCCCTCGCAATTACCTTCATGTCGAGCTTGTGGGCCATGGCGATGATGGCCTCGACGACTACCTGATCGCTTGCATCCGTTACCATGTCGCGGACAAAGGACTGGTCGATTTTGAGATAGCCGATCGGAAATTTCTGCAGGTAGGACATGGCCGGGTAACCGGTGCCGAAAACGTCGCGCGAAATCTGCATGCCGGCAGCACGGGCGTGCGGTAAAGCATTCATAACAACGCGGCGTTGTTCGAGCAGCAAGCCCTCGGCAATCTCGATATTGAGGGCCGCTTCCGACACGTTGATTGAATGCAGACAGGCGATCCTGTCCTCAAAGAGGTTATGCGGTGTCTAAAAGTCTGCGGGCGGCGTGGCACGGCGGCGAGCCGGATCCCAAAACGCACCGGTAACTGGCGTGCAGGCTGCCATAACGCGCGACCAGTGCAGCTCGCGCTGATAGTAAATTTCGGCATGAAGGTCGTCGCTGGCCTCTCCGAAGGGTTGTTTTACCGTGGCCAGCGCGAGATTGGCCTTGCAAACAGGCGACCACAACGCTGAAGTCACAAACCCGATCTGTTTGGAAGTACCGGCGTAGATGTAAGCGTGCGTTGCAGGTTTGTTGCCTTCGACATCCAGTTTCAGCAGCCGCCATGTGGAACCTGATTCTTTCTCGCGCTGTAACGCACGACGACCGTTAAAGTGCGGTTTATTAAAGTCGACCAGCCAGTCCAGGCCCAGCTCAAACGGCGAACGCGCCCTCCCCGGTCGCACAATGTGTGCAGCGCCCAGAAAATCGACGCCTGCCTGCAAGAAGCCCGCTTCTATTCTGGCCATTTCATACGCGTTTGCACCCACGGGTCGGATTCCGCGGAATTTGCCCGCTTCGAACAACGCATCCCACAGCATTAATGCCTGGGAAGGCTCTATCCAGAGTTCATAACCAAGGTCTGCAGTAAAGCCGGTGCGTGAACACATGAGCGGAACGCCATTGAGCTCATACCAGCCAAGCTGAAAAGGTTTAAGCTGCTCTACGTCCTGAAGGCCGAGGTCTTTTAGCACCGCGCACGAGGTCGGACCCTGCACCGCAAGTCCGGCGACTTCGGTAGTCTCATCAACAATCTCAACATCAAAGCCAATGGCTGACGCGATTAGCCACGACAAATGATGTTCGTAGGCGCACAGCCTGTAGACGCCGTCACTCACGTGGAAAAGCGTCCCGTCATCCAGCACTTTACCGGCGTCGTTACACCAGGCTACATACGTCACACGCCCTTCAGCTAGCTTGCTAACGTCGCGCGTAACCAGTCGGTTCAAATAGTCGACAGCATCAGGCCCGGTAATGCGATATTTGTGCAGTGGGCATAAATCGAACACGCCGCAAGAATTACGGATCGCAAAGTATTCAAGCTCCTCGTCGTCGTAGACCGTGCTTATAGAAACACCCTTCCACTGGTGCCAGCTGTTCAGCAAGTTGGCCTCACTGGTACGCGGATGAAAGGCGGTTACGGCAGTCTTCAACGTCATGCCCTGCCCTCCCTGCGAATAATTTCAAGTGCGCAGTTGCGCCCGGCCGCGCCGCTAATGCCACCGCCCGGGTGCGCGCCCGCGCCGCACAGATACAGTCCGTCCACAGGCAGAGCATACTGCGCCGCTCCGTAGGTTGGCCTTACAAACAAAAACTGATCAAGCGTCAGTTCACCGTGGTGCCATTGCCCGCCGTGGATGCCGTAGCGTTGTTCGATATCAAGCGGTGACAACAGTTCACTGGCCTCAACCAACCCTCCAATACCGGGCATGTAACGTTCCAGCTGGCTGATCAACTGTCCGGTAAAAGCCTGTTTGCTGTCATCCGTCCAGCCTTGCTTCAATGCATACGGCGCATACTGAACGGTCGCGCTCAGCACGTGTTTTCCTTCGGGCGCAAGCGCAGGCTCATTGAATGTTGGCAAGCTGATTTCCATCACCGCTTCTTGCGACCATTCGCCATATTTCGCGGAGTTAAACGCAAGCTCTACCCGATCGGCGGTGGGTGCGATGACCAGACGCTGCCCATAGTGGCCAAGCTTCAATCCGCTAATTGCAGGCATGGCATTTAGTGCCAGGTTCAGCCGTGCCGCATTGCCGCGCATACGCAAATGGTGAATACGTCGCACAAATCCCGTATCGAAATGCCTGGCGCCGACAAGGTCCATCAC
>RCNE010001526.1_pt1 | contig 12498 bp, 14 predicted proteins | sample 2041361 | NCBI WGS metagenome assembly RCNE01 (sample SAMN09708229, study PRJNA481090) | Marine sediment metagenome, whole genome shotgun sequencing project.
AAAATTCAATACCATTTTCTTTACAGAAATCTACAGATTCTTGCAGTTTGATGCCACTTCTATACGTCCAAAGAATTAGCCTGTGACCATCTTCTTGAAGACGCTTTAGAGTTTCAAAAGCAAAAATGCGAGTTTTTCCAATTTTTGGATACGCGTCATCTACAATGGTGCCATCAAAATCTACGGCTATTATTAATCTATCTTGAAAATTCATGATATCATTCAATTGTGGGGCAAAGGTACAATAATAAGAGATTTATACAAGACTGTGCTGTGTCATAGCCTCTGGTTGAGGTATGCCCATTAAGTTTAATATGGTTGGTGCAATATCACCTAAAACCCCATCTTTTATCTCTTTTAAGTCCTTGTCAATTAATATTATAGGGACAGGATTTGTTGTATGTGCTGTATTTGGCGAACCATCTGGATTAATCATAGTTTCGCAATTACCATGGTCTGCAATTAAAATAGTAGTATAATCATTATCTAATGCAGTGGTAATAACATCTTTTACACATTGGTCAACAACTTCACATGCTTTAATAGCCGCCGCCATAACTCCTGTATGACCAACCATATCTCCATTAGCAAAATTTAAACAAACAAAATCGACCTCTCCTTTTTCTAATTCTGGTATTAAGGCATCGCGTAATTCAAAAGCACTCATTTCTGGTTTTAAATCGTAAGTAGCTACTTTTGGTGAGTTTCTAAGAATTCTTGTTTCTCCTTCAAAAGGAGCTTCTTGTCCTCCAGAAAAGAAAAATGTAACATGAGGATATTTTTCAGTTTCAGCAATTCTAATCTGTTTTTTGTGATTTTTTTCTAAGACTTCACCTAAAGTTTCAGTTAAATTATCCTTGTTAAAAACAGTGTTTATTCCTTTGAAACTAGCATCATAATTAGTTAAAGTAACATAATAAAGATTTAGTTTGTGCATGTTATATTCATGAAAATCGTCTTGAGTTAACGCCTGTGTTAATTGACGTCCACGATCGGTTCTAAAGTTAAAAAATATAACAACATCGTCATCTTTAATAGTTGTTACAGGTTTGTTACTATCATCAACAACAATTAGAGGTTTTATAAATTCGTCGGTAGTGTTTTCTTCGTAATTTTCTTCTATGGACTTTAAAACATTTTGTGTTGCTTGACCTTTTCCTTCAACTAAAGCATCATAGATTAACTTTACACGTTCCCAACGTTTATCTCTATCCATTGCGTAGTAACGACCTGTTACTGTAGCTATTTTTCCAGTTGTTTTATTTAAATAGTCATCTAGCTCTGATATAAAACCATATCCAGATTTTGGGTCAACATCTCTACCATCTGTAAAGGCATGTACAAAAACATCTTTAAGACCATAAGCATTAGCAGCATCAACTAATCCAAACAAGTGTTTAATATGAGAATGAACACCACCATCACTAACTAATCCTAATAAATGAACATTTTTGTTATTAGTTTTTGCATATTCAAAGGCGTTTTTTAAAACTTGCTCTTCTTGAAGTGTTTTATTTTTAACAGCAAGGTTAATCTTTACCAAATCTTGATAGACAATTCTACCGGCACCTAAATTCATGTGTCCTACTTCACTGTTTCCCATTTGCCCTTCAGGTAAACCAACATGGAGTCCGTCTGTTCTTAAACTAGCACTTGGATATTTAGTATAAAGTGAATCAATAAATGGCGTTTGTGCATTATCAATTGCAGAAACTTTAGGGTCTGGTGATTTCCCCCATCCGTCTAATATCATTAAAATAACCTTCTTATTCATGTATAACTGTTTTGAAAAAATCAAAGATAATACATACAACTCTATAACATATCCATAGGTAAAAAAAATTTGAAGTGTTATCTCTTTTTATAGTTTATGTAAAGGCTCGATAAAGTGGGTTAGTGTTTTATGAAGGCGTTAACATATTTGTTTTCAAAGCGTTAAAAAAATGTTATATAACTTTTTTTAGTGTAACACTTTAAGAGTTATGTCGTCTGTTTAGTATAATCATAAAACAAATCAATTAAAATCTTTCATCATGAAAAAATCAGCAGTAGTATTAGCCTTAGCATTGGGTTTTTCAATTAGTAATTTAAATGCATCAAACGAAATTTTAACTTCAAATGTAAATGAGGTAACTGAAAAACCAGTTGAAGTAAGCCCTTTATGCAGGGCAGTAGCAATTGGTAACATAGAAGAGGTAAATAAGCTTTTAAAGGCTGGTGCAGACGTGAATGCAAAATCTAATGGCATGATGCCAATTCATTATGCAGCAAAATTTAATCGTGTAGAAATTATTAAAGCTTTAATTACAGCAGGTTCAGAAATTCATAAACCATGCGATCTAGGTTATACAGCTTTAAGACATGCAAAAAAATCTAAAGCCATTGATGCAGAAAATTTCTTAAAAAGATTTAAAAATAAGAACGTCTAGGAGTAGACAATTATTTGAGTTAGTTAGTTAAAAAAAAAAGCGTCTTTAAGACGCTTTTTTGTGTTTTCTAATAGCTTCTTTAATTTTTTCAATACGATTTTCAGGATCTGGATGCGTACTTTGAAATTCAGGTGAGCGATTTGGACCAGCAGCAGCTTTTAGAATTTCCATAACACCAATCATTTCCATTGGGTCGTATCCTGCATCTAGCATAAAGTATACACCGAGTTCATCACTTTCTAATTCATCACCTCTACCGTTTTTTAATAACTGACCTTGTCCATATTGCTGTGCAACTCCCCCCATGTCTATGGCAGAACCTCCCATGGCTAAGACTTTCCAAAAGTTAGCATTTGTAATCCGTTCGTTGGAATGTTTTCCGAGCACATGACCAATTTCATGACCCAGTACTCCTGCGAGTTGATCCTCATTTTCTAATTGTGCAAATAAGGCATAAGTTATAAATATTTGCCCTCCAGGTAATGCAAACGCATTGATGGTATTTTCATCGGCCAATAAATGAAACTCATATTTATATGGTGTTTTCCTTGCAATACTATTGTTTACAAGTTTATTGCCAACATTATCTACCAAAGCTTGGTAACGGTTATCTAGATGTAATCCACCATGCTGTTGTGCCATACCTGGCGCACTTTGTAAGCCAATAGCAATTTCCTGTTCTGGTGATAAGGATATGGCTTGGGTTTTTCCAGTATATGGATTGGTTTCTTCTTGGCTGCATTTCCTTAAAAAAGCAAAAGCAGCTATAGCTATAAAAATAAAAATTCTGACTTTAAAATTACCTCTTCTCATAATGATTGTCTTAATGCGTTCAATTTACAAAAGTTTGACACAATATTTATTTAAAAGTCATTGGTTTTATGACAAAAATCTTAATTTTTCAATATTTATTAATCATGAAGAACGGTTTAAAAGATTACTTTTATATCTATAATTATACAATATGAGTTATGAATTTAGAATTATCCCAAATGATGATTTGGATCAAATTATCCCATTAGTTTATGAGCTAAATGATGCTGAAGTAAGTGAAGAGTTACTGTCATCTCGCTTTAATGAAATGAAGCATCAAAACTATGAATGTGCGGCTGTTTTTAATGGTGATGATTTAATTGGAGTTACAGGTATGTGGTTTTGTACACGACATTATGTAGGAAAATCAGTAGAACTAGATCACGTTTATATAAAACCAGAATATAGAGGCAATGGTGTAGGAAAACAATTTATGGCGTGGGTTGAAGACTACGTTAAAAAACAAGGCTGTAAGTCAATAGAGTTAAATACATACGTGCAAAATTATCCATCTCATAAATTCTACTATAACGAAGGTTTTGATATTCTAGGGTATCACTTTTTAAAAAAGCTATAATCTATTTTAAAAAGCTTAAATCAGAATTAGTTTCGAGTTCGTAAGGAGTTTTCTCATATTCAAAAATTCTAGCGTCTAACGTTCCTTTTAATTTTAGGTTGTCACCTTTTACATCTATCCAACTACCTTCTCTTAACCCAATAACAGGTTGTGTATTGTAGGCGTGAAATTCCTTAATACGTGTTTCTCTGGTTTCACCCATATGAGTACTACCAGCAATTGGATCTAAATAGTGTGGATTTATACTAAATGGGACCAAGCCTAAAGTCTTAAAACTTGGAGGATATACAATAGGCATGTCATTAGTCGTATTCATGGTTAAACCGCAAATGTTGCTACCAGCACTTGTGCCTAGATATGGTATATCATTGTTAATGGCGCTTTTTATAGAAGACAAAACATCATTCTTATATAATTGAGAAACCAAAACAAATGTATTACCTCCACCAACAAAAATACCTTGAGCATTTAAAATGGCTTTTTTTGGATTTTCAAACTCATGCAAACCTTTTACAGTTTTACCTATTTTGCTAAAAGCTTTAGATGCAATCGCAGTATAATCATCATGAGAAATGCCACCTGGTCTGGCATAAGGAACAAAAAGGATTTCATTTGTAGATTTAAAATGAAGCTTAAGTTCATCTAAAAGATACTCTAAATAACCACTCCCATGAACTGTGGATGTGCTTGCAATTATAATTGATTTCAAATTTTATTTTTTTAGTTGCATTTAATTATAAAGAAAGATAAACTTTTTTAAAAGTTTTATTTTCTGTTTTAACAAACATTTACCAACAGATTTCTATGAGAATTAAAGAATATAACCGAACTTTAATACAAGAATTTAAAAACATGAAGAATATAGTACTCGCATTATTTAGTCTTTTTACGTTAATGTCTTTTAGTCAAGATGTTGAGAGAATATTAATTAACGGAAAAATTATCGTTTCATCCGAAGATAAGGAAGGGGTGGCCGTTTATAATACGTCTTCCAATAAAGGAACAATTACAGATAAAGGAGGTTATTTTGCAATTAAAGTAGCCGTTAATGATATTGTTGAGTTTAGTGCTCTACAATTCAAAGACTTTAAGGTAACGATATCAGACAAAATCATTAATTCTAAGCGGTTAACTGTAATTTTGGTTGAGGAGGTAAACAAACTAGACGAAGTTGTATTATTGCCATTCGATTTAACTGGTAACTTAAATGCAGATCTCGAAAATGTTAGAACTTACAACGTCAGTTTGGATGATGTCTATTTTGGACTAGATAACATTGATGATTTCGAGTTTTCTGCAGATTATAAGACCAAGGTAGATAATTTGGCTTTTGATGAAAGTAATCCTAGAGTAGAGAATATGCTTAATCTTATTAATCTTGCTGGTTTTCTTGTAAGTCAAGTAGTTGATATTGATAAAAATAAGGCTATTTCTAAAGGTAAAAAAGCAATAAAAAAAACACCGTTTAAAGAAGCTTTAGATAAGTATAGTATTAATTATATACATTTAAATTTTAAAATACCATTAGACCAAGTAGAAGCATTTATAGACTATGTTGAAGAAGAAGGAGTCGATGATAAGCTGTTAGAAAAAGATAAAGAATTACAATTTTTAGAACGTATCACTCAACTAAGCAAATCATTCTTAAAAGCAAAGAGTGAAGAAGATTAATAGTCTATCTTTTTTCATTGTTTTGGCAATGACTTTTACTACATATGCGCAACGTAAAGATTTAAATGGTCAACTTATTGCAAATGATGAGGTAGAAGGTATCCACATACTTAATAAAACAGCATCAAAATATGCAATATCAAATGAAGATGGTAGCTTTATCATACTTGCAAAAGTTTCAGACACACTATTTATTTCTGGTTTAAAATACGAAGTACAAGAGTTTGTAATTACTAAATCTATGATGGATTTAGGCAGTTTTAGCGTTCAATTAATTGAGAAAATCAATGCGTTAAAAGAAGTTGTTGTTGGTAAAATCCTGACAGGAAGCTTACAATCTGATCTTGAAAATTCTAATGCTAAAACAGAGATTGATTTTTACGATTTGGGTATTCCAGGCAATACTAATATACCTTTGACCCAAAACGAGCAAAAATTACATGACGCTGATGCTGGTTCTTGGGGAAGTATAGGTTTAGGGTTTACTGTTAACTTTCACAAATTACTTAACAGGGTCAGTGGTAGAACTAAAAAATTAAGAAATATTGTAGAGATAGACAATATAGAAAAATGTATTACTCATCTTAGGCGAGAATATGAAGAAGCCATTTTTAAAACAGATTCTTTAGCCAATATTTTAAAGAATGAATACTTTTATTTCTGCCAAGAAGATGAAGGCTTTAAAGCGCTATGTGATGAAAATAATGATTTAAAAGCTATTGAGTTTCTGCAAACAAAGTTAAAAGCATATAAGAAAAATCGAGAATCCGTAACTAAAGATTAACTTTGGAATACTTTTTGGATTCATCAAAGAAATAACCCTGAAAAACATGAAATCATTACAATTAATATTTGCGTTATTAATCCTTCCTTTATTCACTTCTAGTAGTGAAAAGCACGACTACTATATTAGTGTCACGGAAATTACATATGCTAAGAGCCAACAGTCTCTTCAAATAGTAAGTCAGATTTTTATAAATGATTTTGAAAAGTTATTGCGTGAGCGCTATGACGAAAACATAACACTTGAGCCAGATAGCGAGCCTAAGACAATAGAAAATTACATGAAACGCTATTTAGCAGATAAGTTAAAAATTAAGGTTAATGGTAATGCAGTAAGCTTTAAGTTTATTGGCAAAGAATACAAAGATGATATTACCTATTGCTATCTCGAAATTGAAAATATCTCAGAAATAAGATCTTTAGAGGTTACAAATAGAGTTTTATTTGATGTTCTCCCAGAACAGCAGAATATTGTTAGGTTAAAGCTTCTTAATAAAAACGAGAGCTTTTTGTTGCTTCCAGACAATGATAAATGCGTGTTAAACTTTGATTAAAAACCTGTTAAAACCATCTTAAATAGCTATTTTAGACATCATTTTTTAACTACAAAATTCAATATGAAAATTTTTAAATCTTTCTTATTTGCTTTTCTTTTTGTTTCTGCGAGTACATTCGCTCAAAACGAAATAAAACCTGAGCGTAAACCCGGTCACACCAACCAAAACAAGTTCAAGCAATTATATGACGAGTTTGCTACACCAAACATGTTTAGAACAGGTTCTGGTGCTCCAGGTCCAGCGTATTACCAACAGCAAGCAGATTACAAAATGGATATCGAAATCGATGATGTAAATGCAAAATTGTATGGTAATGAAACGATTACCTATACTAATAACTCACCAGATGAGTTAAAATATCTATGGGTTCAGTTAGATCAAAACATGCGTGCTAAAGATTCTAAGACTCCACTAATAAGTGGTTCTGGAATTGGTCCAGCTACAACATCATCTAGAGCTATTAAATCTTATTTAAAAGAGCCTTTCGATGGTGGTTTTAATATTGAACACGTAAAAGATGTTAATGGTAAAGACTTACCACATATGATTAACAGAACAATGATGCGTGTTGAATTACCAACAACGATGAAGTCTGGTGATAAATTTTCATTCAAGATAAAATGGTGGTATAATATTAACGATCATGTTAAAGATGGCGGACGTTCTGGTTACGAGTATTTTGAAGAGAACGATAACAGAATCTATGTAATGGCTCAATTCTATCCTCGTATGGCTGTTTATAATGACGTAGAAGGATGGCAAAATTCTCAATTTTGGGGACGCGACGAGTTTGCATTACCATTTGGTGATTTTGATGTAAATATTACCGTACCAGCTGATCATATTTTAGATGGTACAGGTTATTTAGTAAATAGAGAAGACATATTTACTAAAGATATGATGAAGCGTTACAAACAAGCTAAGAAATCTTTTGATAAGCCTGTTATGATCGTGACACAAACTGAAGCAGAAAAAACAGAGAAATCTAAGAGCAAGGACAAAAAAACTTGGAAGCTTTCTGCACAAATGGTGCGAGACTTCGGTTTTGCAACATCTCGTAAATTTTTATGGGATATGATGGCTGTTAAAATAGGAGACAAGGATGTAATGGCAGTGTCTTTATATTCTAAAGAAGGAAACCCGTTATGGGAGCAGTGGTCTACAAGATCAGTTGCCAGTACGTTAAAATCGTATTCTCGTATGACATTCGATTATCCTTATCACAAGGCAATTTCGGTGCATGCACCAATGGGTATGGAGTATCCGATGATTTGCTACAATTTTGGTCGTCCTGATAAAGAAGGGAAATATTCTGACAGAACTAAATACGGAATGATAAGTGTAATTATTCATGAGGTTGGTCATAACTTTTTTCCAATGATTATAAATAGTGATGAGCGTCAATGGACATGGATGGATGAAGGTTTAAATACGTTTGTTCAGTACGTTGCAGAACAAGATTTTGGGGAATGGAACCCTACGGCTTTATCTCCCGGACACGATGCGTATCCATCACGAAGAGGACCTGCTAAAAATATCGTAAGATATATGGGAGGAAATCAAGATTTTATAGCACCAATAATGACTAAAGGTTTAAATACTTATCAATTTGGTAGCAATGCCTATAGCAAACCAGCAACTGGTCTTAATATGTTAAGAGAGACGATTATGGGTCGTGATCTTTTTGATTATTCATTTAGAGAATATGCAAACAGATGGATGTTTAAGCATCCAACACCTGAAGATTTTTTCCGTACAATGGAGGACGCTTCTGCTATAGACTTAGATTGGTTTTGGAGAGGATGGTTTTATACAACTGATTATACAGATATTGGTCTAAAAGAAGTAAAGAAATATGCGGTTACAAGTAGCCCAAATGAAAATGGGAAAAAACTAGCAGATCGTTATAATATGGATCCGAATAGTTTAGTGTATTTTATTGAGGAAGGAGCTGAAGGTTATGACGAAGCAATGAAGAATGCAGCGTCAATAGACGATTTGCCTACTGTAAAAGAGTACATCATGGATAATTTTACTCCAGAAGAGCAAAAGGCAATGAAAAAAGCTCCTAAATATTTCTATCAGATTACGTTTGATAAGCCGGGAGGTCTGGTGATGCCACTTATTGTAGAATATAAATATGCGGACGGAACTAAAGAAAAAATTACTTATCCTGCTCAAATCTGGAGATATAATGATCAAGAAGTAAGTAGAACAGTAGCTAGCGATAAAGAAATTGTTTCTATTATGGTAGATCCAGATTTAGAAACAGCAGATATAGATACTTCAAATAATTCTTGGCCAAAAGAAGTTAAAGAAAGTGATTTCGATAAGTTTAAGAATAAAGTGAAGGACTAAGATGATTTTTTCCTTAAGCCGACTTTAACAAGTCGGCTTTTTTGTATTAATATAGTATTATTCATAAAGTCACTTTATATTTGCACTGTGATACAGTTAACAACATTATTATTTATTGGAGGAACCGAAATTATTTTTGTACTACTTATAGTAGTATTAGTTTTTGGTGCAGATAAACTTCCTGAAATAGCTAGAGGTCTCGGAAAAGGAATGCGTCAATTAAAGGATGCAACTAATGATATTAAGCACGAAGTCACTAAAAGTGTAAAAGAGAATGATATTATAGACACAGACGCTACCAAAGAGATTCAAAAAGAGATTAATAGAGTAACGGATAATCTTAAAGATTTTACAGGCTCTGTAAAAAGAAAGCTGTAGCTTACTTTTTTCGACTAATAGTTAATCCATCACGTATAGGCAACAATACAGTTTCTATACGGTCATCATTTTTAAGTAATGTATTATAATCTAAAACGGCTTTAGTAGATTTGTCTTTTTCATCTAATGGCTCAATAACTTTACCATGCCAGAGTACATTGTCAGATAGAATAATACCACCAGGATTTAGTTTATCAAAAATTAAGTGAAAGTAATTACTATAATTGGGTTTATCAGCATCAATAAACACCAAGTCAAAAGTCATGTCTAAACTCGGTATAACATCTATTGCACTTCCTGTATGCTGAAAAATTTGATGTCCATAATCAGATTTGTCAAAATACTTGCGTTGAAAGTCAACTAATTCTTCATTAACATCAATAGTGTGTAATGCGCCATCAGATGTCATGCCTTCTGCTAAACATAAAGTTGAATAACCTGTAAACGTTCCTAATTCTAGTATTGTTTTAGGGCTTATTAATTTAGATATCATGCTTAATACTCGACCTTGATAAGGTCCACTAAGCATTATAGGCTGTAACACTTTCTGATACGTTTCTCGAGTTAACTGTTGTAATAACTCAGGCTCTTGCTCTGAGTGAGCTACAACATAGTTGTCTAATGCTTCGGGCAAGAAATACATGGCGATAAATTTTTAGAGAAGTAATTAAAGTTTAGTTACTCAGCAGATTCTTCTTTAGGTTTAGATTTGAGCACAAAAAATAAAACAACACCCACTATAATTAGACCAATTTTTATTATCCAAGAGACCGTTTCTCCCCAATTATCAATCCAAGATAATATATAGAGTTGTCTGTCAAAATAAGGTAGAACAATTGCTGCAATTCCGAATAGAGCAGTATAAATTCCAATTCTTTTCATAATTATGCGAGTTGATTAGATTTTAAATATAGAAATAAAATGTGAGCCTTAAAGTACTAAGAAGTAATTCGTGTGATTAACTTTTGTTTAGCAGCCTCATCGTCTCCACATAGCCATTGAATAACGTTATCTTCCCAAATAGCATCGCGTTCGGTTTCAGTAATTATCTTTCTTTCCGTTGCTAGGTCTAATATTTTACCTGGATAAGACGATTGTTGTTCGCTTTCCATTTCACCCAACGGATAAGGGTCATCTAATCCCATTAGAACTTGTTTAGAACCTTGATTTCTTATCAGTAGTTCTAAGCCACCAGTATCGTGTACTAAGGTGTCAAAGAATATATTTTTATGACCAACAGCTTGTCTTGGATGACTTTTATCTTCAAACAAATCTGGTCGTCCATCAAAGCCTTGTATACGTCGTCCTAAGTTTATTTGTGCCAACTGTCCACCATGAGCAAAACAAACTCTCATGTTTTTATATTTTTCGTAATAACCATTTAAAGTCAAAAAGTGATATGCATCTGCACATTGTGCAAGCATCCATATTAAATGAAAACGCCATGATGTATTTTCTAGTTTTATAAATTTTTCACCATCATAAGGGTGAATTTCAACAGCAAGATTATATTTGTCTGCCAATTCAAAAATAGGTTCGTTTTCTTCATCAAAAATACAACGCCAAGTACCAATGGTATCCATGTAATGGGTTGGTAGGCATAAGAGTTGTAATCCTAATTCTTCCACACAGCGTTCAATTTCCCAGCAAGCTCCTCTCACAAAACCTGGATGTACCACAAAACCACATGTAAATTTACTCGGATTTTCTTTTTGTATGCGAGCATTAAAATCATTTTGGAAGCGCAAGGCTTGCTTCATTTCTTCTAGGCGCAATCCGTTGCCATAGAGTTGAGACAAGTTTAAAACAACCGCATGGTCTATTTTGAAATGCTCCATCCACGCCAATTTTTCATCCAAGAAAAAACTAGAATCTGTAATTGGTCGATTCCAATCTTTTTGAAGCATAAATTTTCTGTCCTTATCCACCCAGAAAATCCCTTTATCTTTCATGAATTCTGGAATTTCTTCAGGGTAGGGAAGAAGGTGTGAGTGACCGTTTATTCTAAGTTTACGTTTTGTCATACTATTTCCTGCGAAGGCAGGAATCTTATTAATTAGAGTTTCAACTATTATTGAATCCTAGAGGTTAATAATATCTTTTTAAATATTTATTTTTGGCAATTACCTATCACTAATTAGTGATTCACAGCTCAGAGATTCCTGCTTCCGAAGGAATAGATCAATCTACCTGTACTTTCTTAGGAGGTTGCATTACCTCACCGCAATTAGGGCAGCACCTTTTGTCTTTATCACCATAATACTTATCAAATATTGCAGGCATATCAGTTTCAATATTATCAAGAGTAAAATCCTCTTCGTATAATTTGGTTGTACAGTTTTCACAGAACCACAGCAATGCATCTTTAACACCTTTCTCTCTTGGGTATTCTATAACTAAGCCCACAGTATTCGCGCCACGTTGAGGTGAATGCGGAACTTTAGGTGGCAATAAGAAGATGTCTCCTTCTTTAATGTGAATGTCTTTTGGAGTCCCTTTATCTATAACTTTTAAAACAATATCACCTTCTACTTGATAGAAAAACTCTGGTGTTTCATTATAATGATAATCTTTTCTGCTGTTTGGTCCGCCAACAACCATGACTATAAAATCACCATCTTTCCAAACCACTTTATTACCAACTGGTGGCTTTAAAAGGTGTCTATTTTCTTCAATCCATGCTTTAAAATTTATTGGAGGGAATAATTTACTCATAGTGTCTTTGTTTTGGGCGTTACCCATAAAGGGTCAGGCTTTTCACTGTATCTTTTTATTTGACGACTTCTCGACTGCGCTCGAAGAGACAAATAAAAAGGATGTCGTTTCAATCCTTAACGCAAATTCATCAATCCTATAAAATTAGTGATAATAATTGAAATTATTGCAACTGTTATTCCGCACTTGATGCGGAATCTACTTTGATGAGATCCTG
>RCNE010001531.1_pt1 | contig 12486 bp, 8 predicted proteins | sample 2041361 | NCBI WGS metagenome assembly RCNE01 (sample SAMN09708229, study PRJNA481090) | Marine sediment metagenome, whole genome shotgun sequencing project.
TATCTTAGTGCTGGTGTACAATACAATAGTTTTAGTCCTGAATTAACTAATACTCCTAGTGGTGGATTGGATGTTAGTAATCTTCCTGAAAAATGGCAAGACAACTTTTACATAGAAAAAGACAGAACTTTTTCTCTAACTTTCGGACTAGGTACTAGGTATAAACTAGATAAGTTTGATTTAGTTTTTGATGGTCGTTTTCAGTATTTCTTATCAGATAGAATTGACGGTTTAGATCAGGTTGATGGGTCTAGCGATAACAATGATACACTTATATTTTTTAGTGCTGGAATTGTTTTTGACTTAGAAAGTAATTACTAAAATTTTGGTTCTTTTTTAAAAACTTTCATTTATCACGATACTTGTGAGTATTTTCTTTCACGCCCTTTTTAAAAAAATTTCGCAACGTCATTCTTAAATTAGTATCTATTTTCAGAACCACATCTCTTAACTTTTCTGATGGTCTGCCTCTAAATGAGGTTACATGAAATTTATCGTTGATATGAACGGGATTATTTGAGAAATAATAATTAGAAACACAATATCTAGAATCATTAACTAAAACTTTACTGACCGAATGCCACGATTCTTGATGTGTTGCCATTACAACTAATCGGTTAAATATACTGGGAATAGTAATTGGACTATTTTTCACACCTTTAGGCCATATTTCTAAGTTTCCTCCAAAAGACTCTTCCCAATTAGGTGTCACATAATACAATAGATTCAATACCCTCCAATTATTTCTATCTTTATCGTGTGAATTATCTAAGTGTGGATTTAAAAAATGATCCTTTTTCATTATTGACAGCCCGCCAGCGTACAAGTTTTCATCAGGAACCACTGACTTCAAATCGCATATTTCTTCTATTAATTTAACAACTCTTTCTTCTTGAAAGGCATAAATCACCTCTTCAAGAATTGGGTGATATGCATCCATTTGATAGGCTACATATTTATATTCTCTTAAGCTCTTTTTTAAAATAGCTTCATCATCTGTCGGGAAGTTCTTATAAATTTCTCTTGCCAATTCATCGGGTAAAAGATTATCTAAATAGAAAAAACCTATTTGTTTCTTAGTCTCAAAGTATTGCGTCCTTAAATGCTCCTTTTCGCTTAACAATTTCTCGACTATAAGTTTCGCTATTTCTATTCTTGAGTATTTCAATTATTTTTTACTCTTATTTAATTCTTTTAAATGTGTACTTCAACAAACCAATAAGTACAAATAACGGTTTTAATAGAACATAACTTTGATCAACCTTTAATTGTACTTCTTCTTTATACATTTCTTTGCTATATTTTTTTGATAAACCTGCAGTTCCGCAAAGGGCAATTATACTATTCACTTTTTTGATCTCAACTTTTTTTAAGAACAATGATAAATTAAAAGCATGATCGGCCAATATTTTATATTTTAATTCATAGGCTGAATTAGAAAACAATGCTCTTTTGTAGAAAACGCCTTGATGATGCACAGAATTTTTAATCCAAAGTTTCATAGACCAAGACGGTTTAACAAGCCCCTCTTTCGTATGAGTAAACACAATATCATCTTTTTTTAAATCATATCGTATACTTCCAATTATTAATTTAAATCGGTTTTCAATATGCTCAAAAAAAACATAGTCCAATACATTTTCATTATATAGAACATCATCTGCGCCCATAAAATACAACCAATCATTCTTTGCCAAAGCAATACCTTTATTCATAGCCTCGTAAACACCATTATCTTTTTCACTCATCCAATTAAAAGGTGAGGTTAGTGTTTTTAAATATTCTATAGTTCCATCACTTGATAGATTATCAATAATCCAAACTTCATAACCTTTAAAGGTTTGATTTTCAATACTCAAAATACATTTTTGAAGTAGTTCAAGATTATTATATGACGGAATTATTATTGAAACCAATTATATCATTGAATTAAAATATACATCTAACTTTTGTTGTTCGTTTTCCCAAGAATATAATTTTTTTATTTTTTGCTGATTTTCTTTAATTTGAGTTATCAAATTTTCATCTTCAAGTAACTCTTTTATTTTTGCGGCAATATGCTTAGGTTCATGACTTTCAACTAATACCCCAACTTTATGTTCATTAATTATTTTTTTTATTTCAACTAAAGGATAAGCCAAAACGGGTAATTCGTTGTGAATATAATCAAATAACTTATTCGGCAAAGAATAATCAAAACTTGCCCCTGCTGGTTCTTCCAACAAAATTCCTATATGTGCTTGTTTTGTATAGTTATGTAGGCTTTCATGAGGAATTCTTCCTAAAAAATGTACTCGGTCCGTTATTGCTTCTTTCTGGGTAAAATCAACAAGTGATTTTTTTTCTTTCCCATAGCCAATAATGACCAAATCAACATCTTTTAAATATTTTAAAGACTGAATTGTTTGTTTTAAGCCTCTATTTTCAGTCAAAGTACCTTGGTATAATAGCACCTTATTTCTTGTTGGAAAAGTTACTTCTTCTTTATTATAAGTAGTATTCAAATATGGCACATTTCGGATTACTCCCATTTCAATTCCATATTTTTTTGTATAGGCCGATGCAATACTTTCACTTACCGTGTAACTCTTTTTTAATTTTGGCAACAATAACTTCTCAATGAGTTTCCAAAAATTTGTCACAAATTTTCTACCTTGAAGCTCAGGAACTTCCGTAAAAAATTCATGACTATCATACACAAGTTCTATTTTTTTAAGTCGACTTGCCACAAAACATGCTGGTAATGTGTCTAAATCATTTGAAATAATATAAGCCGAATGATTTCTTAATAGAAATAGTAAAAGACGCATGTTATACTCAGCATAAAAAAGAAAATTATTGTTAAACCAATGCTTCTTTCTAACAATAGCATAGCTTCTCGAAACTTCAAACGTGCTTGGTAATATTCTTCCGTAAACAAGAACATCAAACCCTTTGTTAACTAAATAGCTTGAAACTTTATGGACTCTTTGATCTGTAGAAACATCATTTGTTACAGCAACTAAAATTTTTGGTTTAGTGCTTACCATTTGTCTTGGTTTTAAACCACTTCATACACCTTTTCGCCATCACATTTAATTGTTTTGTGAGGATATTTTAAAATCAAAGCGTAGTCATGTGTTGCCATTAAAATGGTTTTACCGCTTTTATTTATTTCCTCTAAAACACTCATCACCTCAAGCGAGGTTTTAGGATCTAAATTACCTGTAGGCTCATCGGCTAAGATCAATTCAGGGTCATTTAATAACGCTCTCGCAATTGCAACACGTTGTTGTTCGCCACCCGAAAGCTGAAAAGCCATTTTAAACCCTTTGGTTTGCATACCTACTTTTTCGAGAACTTCATTGATTTTAGTATCCATTTTGGCGGTATCTTTCCAACCTGTAGCTTTTAATACAAATAATAAATTTTCATGTACATTTCTATCATTCAGTAATTTAAAATCCTGAAATACAATGCCTAATTTTCTTCTTAAAAACGGAATATCTTTTTCTCTTAGCTTATTCAAATCATACCCAACAATGTCACCTTCTCCTTTTACTAATGGTAAATCGCCGTACAATGTTTTCATTAAACTACTTTTTCCACTTCCTGTTTTTCCGATAAGGTACATAAAGTCTCCTTCAAATATATCTAAACTAATATCAGACAAGACCAAGTTTTCTTGCTGAAAAATAGAAGCTTCTTTTAGATGTAACAACGGTTTCGACATAAACATATACTATTTGTAGTACAAATTTACTGTTTAAATTTCAAACTTAAAAAAGCAATTTCAATGAAGGCGTTTTGTTTATATTTGAGGGATACTTTTAAAAGCTTTTAATGAAAAATAGTACGCTACTTGTAATTTCAATACTTCTATTTAGTTGTACACAAAAAGCAACGCAAGATTCACAGAAAAAACTCATAGTAACTACACTTAAAGAATTACCTGAACAAACTACAAATAACGCTGTAGCGGAAGGTTTTATAGAAGAAAAACCATACATTTTTACTTTTGGAGGATTGGATAGTACCAAACAATATACTGGTATTCATAAACGATCTTATAAATACGATGTCTCCAATAATATATGGCAACAAATAGCAAATTTACCTGATACACTCGGCAAAATTGCTAGTGCAGCAAGTCATGTGAAAAATATTATTTATGTACTTGGCGGTTATCATGTTTTTAAAGATCATACTGAGAAATCATCTAATAAAGTACACCGTTATGATGTTTTAAATGATACATTTCTTGAAGATGGAGCACCGATCCCTGTACCTATTGACGATCACGTGCAAGCAGTTTGGCGCGATAGTCTAATTTATGTTGTTACCGGCTGGTCGGACACAGAGAATGTGCCAAATGTTCAAATTTATAATCCGAGTGCCAATAGTTGGAACGTTGGTACTTCTGTACCGAATAACCATATATACAAATCTTTTGGAGCTTCAGGTACTATTGTTGGTGATACCATTTTTTATTTTGGAGGCGCATCAATGGGCAAACATTATCCTATTCAAAATATCCTCCGAAAAGGAATTATTAATCCTAAAAAACCTACAGAAATTAGTTGGTCACATCAAATACTCGATACTACCATTGTTGGTTATCGTATGGCAGCCACAAAAGTAAATAATAAACCCCATTGGCTTGGCGGAAGTACAATTACCTATAATTACAATCCTGTTGCTTATAATGGTTCTGGCGGAGTGAATCCGAGTAATCGAGATTTATATATTATTAAGGACAAGTGGCAACAAGATTTAAGCAATAAACTACCCATGGATTTGAGAGGAGTTGCAGAAATAAATGACTCAACCAAAATACTAATTGGCGGCATTATAGAAAACCAACAAGTAAGCAACAAAGTATACCTTTTAGAATGGAAAGAACAATAATAAAATTCAAACTGGTTTTTCTGGACCAGCAACAGGTATTTATAATGAAAAGTACGTTGATAATTTTAATAGCATTTTGAGTAAATCATTAAGTGAGTAATCTACTTTTGGCGCGATTCATGCAGTAGTATCTGGAAATGTTAATTTTTTTCTTAACAAAATGTTATATTAATTAACAATTATACAATTTCAAATCAATTATACGTTGTTTAAATTAGGTATTGTATATTTTTAACATACTCATAAAAAGAACCCCAAGCAATGAAGCATCGCAACATCTGGTTTACAATCTTATTTTTTATCCTTTCGGCTACCAGCTTTGCACAAAAATCTGATATTTACACAAATGATCTACAAGAGTACAATCATGCAGTAGACCTATATAATAATCGAGATTTTGTAGCCTCAAAATACTTATTTAACAAACTCAAAAGCGAGTTTGACCAAAGTTCTGAGCATAAAGCAAATTGCGAATATTATGAAGCTTTTTGTACTATCCGCTTAAAAGATCAAAAGGGGGATCAAATGATGCGTGATTTTGTAGAAAGAAATCCGACAAGCACCAAACAGAATACTGCATTTATAGAAGTTGGCGATTACTACTTTAAAAATGCCAATTATTCGTATGCTTTAAAATGGTATAACAGAGTAGAGACTCGAAATCTTTCAATTTCTCAAGAAGAAGACTTTAACTTTAAATATGCATATGGGTTATTTGCAGTGCGCAGTTATAAACGTGCTAAAGAGTACTTTCAAAAATTACTAACCTCACAAGAATATGGATCGCAAGCCAAATATTACTATGGTTTTATTGCCTACCAAAATGATGATTATGAAAATGCCGACCGCTATTTGAGTCAGGTTTCTGATGACAAGGAATTAGGTGATGATGTACCCTATTATATGGCTAATATTAAATTTAAAACTGGTAATTTTCAAGAAGCCATAGATGTTGCAAAACCGTTTCTCGCTAAAGCAGATAGGAATCAAAAATCAGAAATCTCAAAAATCATCGGCGAAAGCTATTTTAACTTAGAAAAATACAAGGAAGCCATTCCGTATTTAAGAGCATATAAAGGCAAACGTCGAAAATGGAATAATACCGATTATTACTTATTAGGCTACGCTTATTACAAGCAAAAAGATTATGAAAACGCCATTGCCAATTTCAATAAAATAATTAGCGGTAATAATGCCGTCTCTCAAAATGCTTATTATCATTTAGCTGAATGTTACCTTAATAGCGAACTAAAAACAGAAGCGCTGAATGCATTTAGAAATGCTTCTCAAATGGATTATGATACCGAAATTAAAAAAGATGCTTGGTTAAATTATGCCAAATTGAGTTATGAGATTGGGAATCCGTATAAGAGTGTGCCAGACGTTTTAAAAGAATATTTAGACACGTACCCTAAATCGGATGCCGTAGATGAAATAAACAAATTATTAGTGAGTGCCTACATTACTTCTAAAGATTATGAAGGTGCGTTAAAAGAGTTGAAAGATAAAAAAGATGCAGACAGTAAAGCTCTGTATCAAAAAGTCGCTTTGTATAGAGGAATACAGTTATACAATGATGGCTCTTTAGATACCGCTAAAGAATATTTTGATAACGCTATCAATGAACCTAACGATAACGGAATTACAGCTCGTAGTATTTTTTGGAAAGCAGAAACCGATTATGTTTCTAATAATTTTAAGCAAGCTTTATATGGTTTCGAATTTTATAACACAATGGAAAAACCCGATACTTTAACCGAAAGTAAAAGTGTCGATTATAATATAGCATACACATTATTTAAACTAAAAGACTACAATAAAGCTGGTGAAAAATTCGAAACATATATCAATTCGAAACCAGATGATGTAAATAGAGTCAATGATAGTTATGTACGGTTAGGTGATACATACTTTGTATCAAGCAATTATAAAAAAGCAATTAATAACTATGATAAAGTTATTACAGCAAAGGGAATCAATAAAGATTATGCACATTTTCAGCGCGCAATGAGTTATGGCTTTACAGGCAAAAACAATGATAAAATTCTTGATCTTACTAAATTTTTAGGCGCTTATTCTAAATCTACGTATCGTGATGATGCCCATTTTGAACTAGGTAATTCATATGTGAGAGCCAACAAAAATGATGATGCTTTAGAAGCATATAATAACTTACTAAAATATCACAAACGCAGTTCGTATGTGCCCAAAGCCCTATTAAAACAAGGCTTGATTTATTATAATACCGAAAGAGACAATCAGGCATTAGATAAATACAAAAAGGTTGTTAAAGAATATCCTGATACCGATGAAGGCAAACAAGCTGTAGCAAATGCACGTCAAATTTATGTTGATTTGGGTCGGGTAGATGAATATGCCGATTGGGTTAAAGATGTAGATTTTGTAGAAGTATCTAATGATGATATAGCCAATGATATGTATGAATCTGCTGAAAAGCAATACTTACAAAACAATCGTAAAAAAGCTATTACTGCCTTTACAAAATATATAGAACGTTTTCCTAAAGGTGCGCATGCTTTACAAGCGAATTTTTATTTAGGAGAATCATTGTTTGCTGAAAAACAATTAGGAGCTTCCGAGAAAAATTATAGGTATGTTACCAATCAAGAACGTAATGAATTTACTGAACAAGCATTGTCGAAATTAGCGCAAGTATATTTAGAAGCGGATAGCTGGAATAAAGCAATGCCCGTTTTAGAAAGATTAGAACAGCAAGCCGATTTCCCTCAAAATATCACTTTTGCTCAAAGTAATTTAATGAAAGGTTATTATGAGCTTGAACAGTATGAAGATGCTGTCGCTTACGCGGAAAAAGTATTAACTAGACCAAAATTAGAAACCAGAGTAAAATCTGATGCCAAAGTTATTATTGCGCGTTCAGCAATTAAAACTGGAGATGAAGCTAAAGCTGAAGAAGCCTATATAGAAGTAGGTAAAATTGCAAAAGGAGAATTAAAAGCTGAATCATTATATTATGATGCTTATTTTAAAAATAATGAAGGAAATTACAAGGTTTCAAATACAGTTGTTCAAAAATTAGTATCAGATTATGCAGCTTATAAATATTATGGTGCGAAAGGTTTAGTTGTAATGGCTAAAAACTTTTATGGTTTAAAAGATGCCTATCAAGCTACATATATTCTCGAAAGTGTGATTAAAAATTTTAAAGAGTATAAAGATGTTACTGATGAAGCAAAAGCTGAATTGCAAAAAATAAAAACTGAAGAAGCGAAGACCAACGAATCAGTAAATCCTGACGAAAATTAAAAAATAAATCTGTCACTCTAAGCACATGCCAAGAGCCACAACACATATGAAAAAATATATCTTAGTATTCATATTATGTATATCAACTATAGTTCTCTTTAGTCAAGAGAAAAGTAAAGATACGCTCGACACCGAAGTAATTAATGTAGTAAAGCCCTATTCCCCTACAGTATCAGATGCTTTTAAAATAAAAGTGGCACCAGAGGTTAACGATACTAAAATTAGTAGAAAAAAGCCGATAGAATATTCTATTTTCTCAGTGCCAGTAGCGTCTACATTTACGCCTGCAAAAGGAAAAGCTAAAGTATTACGAATAGACCCAAGCGCACCTATTTATGAAAATTATATTACCGCAGGTTTTGGTAATTTTGGCACACCTGCTGCCGAAGTTTTTGCACATGGTAATAGTACTCGTTATAATGAATTTGGCGGATTCTTAAAATACCATTCTTCAAAAGGTGGTATTGATGGTATAACACTCGATAACAATTTTTTAGATACCCGATTAGATCTTTTTTACAAACAAGAAGAACGGAATTTTGATTGGCAATTAAATGGCGGATTTAGATATCAAAAATACAATTGGTATGGTTTACCAGACGGTCTAAGTTTCACACAAGCCGCTATTAATAGTATTGACGAAGCTCAAAACTATACTGAGATTTACCTTGGCGGAAAAATAAACTATACCGATTCATTTTTTCAAGGCGGTACAGTAGAACTGAATCGCTTCACCGATAACGAAGGAAGCAGTGAAATTCATTTATTGGCAAAACCTAAAATTGAATTTCCTATTGCCTCAGAATATATTAACCTTGAAGCAAGGATAGAAGTGCTAAAAGGAGAGTTTTTCTCAAACTATGAGAATACAAGTATTGATGGTATCGATTATACGTATTTGAATTTGGGCATAAACCCTAATTTTGAAGTGCTTCGCGATAATTTAACCATAAATTTAGGTGCCGATATTATTTTTAGTGCCGCATCTGGTGTAAGCGAAAGTAAAGCTTATTTTTATCCGAAAGTTACAGCCTCTTTTATTCTAATCGACCAAATAGCTACTTTATATGGGGGTGTTTTGGGTGGATTGCAACAAAACTCCTATCGTGATTTTGTAAACGAAAATCCCTTCGTATCACCTACTATAAATATTCTAAGAACTGACCAACAGTACAATGCCTATGCAGGTATAAGAGGGAAGCTTGCATCGAATGTAAGTTATAACTTAAAAGGTGGTTATATGAGTGAAAATGATAAACCTTTATTTAAGTTAAATCCTACAAAAACAGCGGGCAATATAGAAGTAACTAAAGGCTATGAAGCTGGTAATTCTTTTCAAGTTGTGTATGATGATGTAAAAACCATGTACGCTTTCGCGGAAGTAAGTGTTGATTTTTCTAAACAGTTAAATTTTGGTGGAAATATTGAATATAATAACTATTCGACCACTAATGAAGTTGAACCTTGGGGTTTGCCAAATTTAAAAGCCACAGCTTTTGCAAATTATAATGTAAATGAATGGTTTGCGGGCGCCAATCTATATTTTGTGGGGCAGCGAATGGATGAACTGTATTTTAGTATTCCTGGTGTTTTAATAAATAGATCACCAGAATTGATAGATGTTGGTAACTATGTCGACTTAAATCTAAATGCTGGTTACAAATTCACCGATAGATTAACAGCTTTTGTAAAAGTTAACAATGTATTAAGTAGTAATTATCAAAAATATACGAACTTTGAAGTACAAGGCTTACAGTTCTTTGCTGGTCTAACTTATAAGTTTGATTTGTAAATACGAAAGTATTTACAAATCAAACCCTGAACTCGTTTCAGGGTCTCATTGAGCGACTTAAGTTTTATTTAAATTATCACTGTGAAAATTCACCAAAAGTGAATCTTTTAGTTTTTAATTATAAAGTATTGAATTATTATTTAAAAGATACTGAACTTCCCGAGGCTTCGGGACAGTATAAAGTCATTTTGAATGGCGTTATGTGTTTTATCCCTTTCCCTTTTTAACATAACGCCGTTTGATTTGGCTAATTATACATCTTCTCATAGTAGTCTTTGTAAGACCCAGAAGTTACATTATGCAGCCATTTATCATTGGCTAAATACCAATCGATTGTCTTCGCTAATCCTTCTTCGAAAGTCACGGATGGCCTCCAACCCAATTCTTTGTTTATTTTAGAAGCATCGATGGCATAACGTCGGTCATGCCCTGCTCTATCTTTTACATAGGTGATTAATTCCGCAGAAGTTCCTTTTTCTCTTCCTAATTTTTCATCCATTTGAACACACAATAAATGAATTAAATCTAAGTTCGTCCATTCATTAAAACCGCCAATATTATAAGTATCGCCTGTTTTTCCTTTATGAAAAATGAGATCGATTGCTTTCGCATGATCATCTACAAATAACCAATCACGTGTATATTGACCATCGCCATATACAGGTAATGAATTATTATTTTTAATATTATTAATAAACAACGGAATCAATTTTTCAGGAAATTGATTCGCTCCGTAATTATTTGAGCAATTACTAATTACAAAAGGCATACCATATGTATTACCAAAAGCTCTTACCATATGATCGGAAGCCGCCTTAGAAGCTGCATAAGGTGATTGTGGATCATAAGATGTGGTTTCGGTAAACAAACCTGTTTTACCTAAAGAGCCATAGACCTCATCCGTGGAAACATGGTAAAATAATTTATCTTTAAAATTGCCATTACAGGTGTCTCGAAATGCATTTAACAAATTCGAAGTTCCAATAACATTGGTTTCAATAAAAGCATTGGGATCTTTTATTGAACGGTCAACATGACTTTCGGCTGCTAAATGAATAATACTATCAAATTGTTGTTCTTTAAATAAAGAATTGATAAAATCAATGTCTTTTATATTTCCTTTTATAAATGTGTAATTAGGTTTATTGGCAATATCTTCTATGTTTTCTAGATTACCAGCATAGGTCAAAGCATCTAAATTATAAATTTGATGTTCTGGATATTTGGTTACAAATAAACGGACTACATGTGAGCCGATAAAACCTGCTCCACCGGTAATTAATATCTTTTTTGACATTTTCTTTTACTTTACAATTCAATTTATTAGAGAACAAAACTAAAGAAATTTAGCTTTAGTATCTAATAAATACTAAAAAACCGATGTAAAGCATCGACTCAATATTTAAAATTTTAAGGTTGCCCCTAATAAAAAGTTTGTAGTTGCTTGCGGATAAAAACCTGAAAAATTCCCCGTTCTCGTTCCAGTTGGGCTTGTAGCATCAGGAAAATCAAAAGACCCAAAATACCCATTTGCAATATATTCAACATTAAATATGTTATTAACCAGCGCAGTTAATATAATCGATTTAAAAACTTTCTTTGGTTTTATTTCATAAACGATGTTCACATCACTCACAAAGTAGCTTTCTAACTTTGAACTATTAGCGTCTATATTGCCCATGTATTGCTCACCAACATACTTTGACAATAAACTCAATTGTAAATTTTTAGTTGGTTGAAATGTAAAGGCATTACCCGCTACAACATTCGGCGAAAATGAAAGATTCGTATTTCCAAGATTACGCAGTTCTCCATCTACCAACGTGATAAAATCTATATTCTTATTACTACTTATGGCAACATTTGGTTGTAATGAAAACTGATTTGATACTTTAATAGCCGCATCAATTTCTAATCCTACACGATTACTTTTATCGCTATTTGCTCTCACTCTAGATCCAACATCATCAATAGCTCCAGTTAATACCAATTGATCTTTATACCCCATATAATAGATATTCGAATTTAATTGAACCTTATCATTCTTAAAACGCCAGCCCAATTCAAAATCATTCATTTTTTCTGGTACTACATTTGGGTTATCTTCAAAGTCATCTCTATTGGGCTCTCTATTTGCCCTACCATAAGATGCATAGATACTATTGTTAGCATTGACTAGATACGTCAACCCTAATTTTGGATTGAAAAAACTAAAGTTTTCATCAACATCGATAGCAGCTCTATCAGAAGTTAATCCATCCGTTTTGTAATTCACAAAACGTCCTTGGATATCTACATATGCAATCCATTTAGCATTCAAATTAAATGTTGCTTTAGAAAAAATACTAAAATCGGTCTTTGTAGCATCACTAAAATAATATCGATCTCTAATGTTGGTACCAGTAGCTAAATTATTTCCCCAAATAATTTCTCCAAAATGATCGCCTAAATAATTACTATAAGAAATTCCTGTTATAATATCTAAGTCATCTTTCCTATAATTCACGTTAAAATTAGCT
>RCNE010001537.1_pt1 | contig 12468 bp, 11 predicted proteins | sample 2041361 | NCBI WGS metagenome assembly RCNE01 (sample SAMN09708229, study PRJNA481090) | Marine sediment metagenome, whole genome shotgun sequencing project.
GGCTTCGTGGGATTGAGCGGCCGGGTTATGAAAGGCCTGGTCATCGGAGCCCGGGCACACTACGCCGATTTTGGAACGATCGAGGCGGTTGGAGCCGATTCGGGCGATCTAAAAGGACCGATTTACACGGCCTACGTGGAATGGGAATATGGCCGTTGGTAGCGGTTACGAACGCCGAAATGGTCTTCACTCATTTGTTAGGATAATTATGCGAAGTCTAGCAATTGCGATTCTTGTCATCGCTTTACCATGTATTTCAAGCGCCCAGGGCAGCAGGGCTAACAGCTGGGATGTTTCAGTTTTGCGATCGAATCCCATCAGGTAACCCAGGTCTGATCTCTCGATGAATGACGAAGGCATGCGTAGCTGGAAAATAGCGGCACTTATCGCTCTGGGTGTAATCGTCCTGTCCATTGCACTGTACGTTGTCAGGGAAATGCAGCGAGATGCTGTAGTCATTTCACCGGACACGTCCGCTGCGAGCTTTGTGGGTCGGGAGCAATGCATCGATTGCCACGATGATGCATACGAGCAGTGGTTGGGCTCGGATCACGACAACGCAATGGATCACGCCAACGAACAGTCGGTCCTGGGCGACTTCAGCGACGTGGAATTCGAACACGACGGGGTCATTTCCCGCTTTTACAGGAAAGAGGACAAATACTTTGTCTTCACGGAAGGCCCTGGCGGAGAAATGGCTGAGTTCGAAGTACGCTATACATTCGGCATCGAGCCCTTACAACAGTACCTGGTACCTTTTCCTGGAGGACGATTGCAGGCGCTGACCGTTGCCTGGGATACAGACGAGCAGCGTTGGTTCGATCTTTACCCCGACGCGACATTTTCGCCGGACGATTGGCTGCACTGGACGCGCAACGGTCAGAACTGGAACGGCATGTGCGCCGAATGTCATTCGACCAATCTGCAAAAGAACTACGACGCGGAAACGAAAACGTTCAACACCACATGGTCGGAATTGGATGTCAGCTGCGAAGCGTGCCACGGCCCCGGTTCCAAACATCTGGCATGGGCCGAAATCGATCCGATGGCTCGCCCCGAAATCGAGGACTATGGTCTGGTTGTTCACACTGCCGCCATAGGCAACCGTCCGCAGATAGATATGTGCGCCCCTTGTCATTCACGCCGTAGCGAGATTGGCGACTACGACCACAGCCAGGTGAACCTGCTGGAAAACACGGTGCCTTCGCTGTTAATGGAAGGCGTTTATCACGCGGACGGGCAGATTCTCGAAGAGGACTATGTCTGGGGCTCTTTCGTGCAGAGCAAGATGTACCAGAATGAGGTTCGCTGCGACGACTGCCACGACGTGCACAGCCTGGCGTTGCACGAAGAGGGTAATGAACTCTGTCTGCAATGTCATCAGAGAGATACGTACGACGCCTACGAACACCACTTTCATCAAAAAATTTATGAGGGCCAACCCAGCGACGGTGCCTTGTGCGTCAAATGCCACATGCCCGAGCAGCCCTTTATGGTGATCGATGAGCGGGCCGACCACAGTCTTCGTGTGCCGCGGCCGGACCTGAGTCTGGAGACTGGGGTTCCGAACTCCTGCAGCCAGAGTGGTTGCCACGATGACCAAACGCTGCAGTGGTCCGTGGACGCGTTCACCGAATGGTACGGTAAGGCGCGCAAGCCCCACTTCGGGACGGTCCTTGCCGCTGCCCGCGCCGGTGAGCCGAACGCAGAAGCCGGTCTCCACTCGTTAGTGGATAACGCGCTTTATCCGGCGATAGTGCGCGCGACAGCCTTAAACGCGTTACAAGCCTACCCAAGTGAGCAGACAGCCAACGTCACGCAACGAGCGTTGAATGATGAAGAGGCGCTGCTGCGCCACGCTGCGGTCGAAGCCGCCACGGCTGAGACTCCGGAAGCGTTAGTCGAATTGCTCGCGCCGCTGCTGTTTGACTCTGTTCGAGCGGTTCGGATCAGGACCGCCTCACGCCTGGCCGGCGTAGGCCGGGAATATTTCAAAACCTATCAGCGAGAAGCCCTCGACAAAGAGCTGGCGGAATATATCGCAGCGATGAAAGCGTCGCTGGACTTCGCTGCCGCGGGGATGAACCTGGGCAATCTCTACACTGAGCAGGGCGATACGGCTGCGGCCGAACGCTACTATCGCATGGCTCTCGATGTTGACAACCTGTTCTTCCCGGCCAAGATGAATCTTGCCATGCTGCTAAGCCAGCAAGGGAAGAACGAAGAAACCGAGCAATTGCTGCGAGAGATACTGGCAGCCTATCCCGATCAGCACGAGGCATCGTACTCACTTGCGCTGCTACTGGTTGGCGTTGGCCGCAGCGACGAAGCGCTGCCGTTTCTGGGACAAGCCTCGACAGGCATGCCGCAACGTCCAAGAGTCCACTACAACTACGGTTTATTGCTGGCACAGCTCGGCCAGGATGCGGAGGCCGAAGCAGCGTTACTGAAGGCGCTGAATCTTGAGCCAGAAAGCGTTGATTATCTGTACGCTCTGATCGATTTTTATTACAGGCGCGGTCGCCTGAACGAGGCACTCGGGCTTGCGGAACGGATGATCGCCGCCCACCCGGAAAACCGAATTGGACACGATCTCAAAGCCACCATTGAGGGCCGATAACTAGAAACGAAAAACCAGCCCCGTGGTCAGGAACTTGAAGTTACTCATGGAGTGTTCTCCGTTTGGACTTGTTCTCTCGAACTGGTGTCGTCAGCGTCAGGCAGTCGCAGAGTTTGATATCCCATCATGCTGCCGCTACATTAGTTGCCCTTCATACTCACTTATTATGGAGTCGACCCCATGAGATACGGAATCCTGACGCTGGCACTGCTCGCGTTGCCGGCTGTTGTGACTGCGCAGACTAACGAGCAGTTCGCCGACATGAACGATACGATCGAAATGGTTCGCGACGTGACGGCACTCGAGCGAAAAGCCGTTATCACCAGGAATCTCGGACTAACCAGCGAAGAAAGCACGGCATTTTGGCCGATTTACGATGACTACGCGGCCGAGAAAAAGCGCGTCAACGACAGACTGGTTAAAGTAATCACAGACTACGCGGCCAATTTCGAAAATCTATCCGACGAGTTGGCAACGTCACTTGTCAAAGATTCCTTGGACGTGCAGGGCGACTTGCTCAAGGTTCGCAAGAAATACCTCAAAAAACTCAAGAAAGTGCTACCGCCAAAGACACTCGCACGCTTCAATCAGATCGAGAACAAGCTCGATGCTGTGGCGAACGTGACGATGGCACAGGGAATTCCGCTCGTCACGGATTAGTCCGGGGGCGATAACCCGGCATCGCGTTCGCCGGCGAGATTGGTATCGCCTCGGTGGTGGCTATTTGAGACGAAAGGGCGCCTACCAGTCCAGCGCGAAACTCAGAAAGACATGATCGCCCTCGAGCCTGTTTTCCGCGTCGAACTCGTGCAGCCACTTGGCAATGAATGATACGTCCTGATCGCCGATCTTCGTGCTCCAGAGCAGCGCAGGCCCGATTCCGGCCGCCTTGGCTTTGAAATTGCCGAGCAGGGCACCGTTGCCGCTGTCGCCCGTGATTTGCTTCAGGTAAAAACCCTGGACACCGACGGCGAACGTTTCGGAAAGAAACTGGTTAAAAACGAAATCGAGATGCAGCTCCTGACCGGTTTGATAGTCCGTGTCGCTGTTCTCGGTGTTGTAGATATAGCCAATATTGAAGGAGAGGTCCCGTCCCGTTTCCGGATTGAGGTACGTCAACGCGAAATTCGTGTCGAAGCTCCAGTAGTTGAGACCGTTGTTGATGCCATTGCTCGTACTGTAATCGCCAACGGGCGTAATGATGAATTCGGCGAAAGACATGTGCAGGTTGTCTTTGGTCCAATAGAGCGCAATCGGCACCAGTGCAACGTCGCCAAGGCCTGATGCGCTGTCGCTGCCTCTGACCGTCATACCGCCAACAGACAGGTCCGCGTCAATATCCATGTTCACGAGCGGCACGAACACGCCGGCCGCGTATTGTGCACCGAAAATTTCGACGTCGGGTTTGTACAGCAAGGTCGTGAAGTTCATCAGAAACGTGAGATCCGCGCCGACCTCGAGGTTCCCGGAACGAAGTGACAGCTCGGTGCTGGCATCGTAGTAGTAAAGGTCGTTGCGCAGCGTCCACTTTTGCGTCGGCGCAAGAGCCATACCGAAATCGCCGTAGGTGCCGGGAATGTAGTTGCTGTAGCCGCCCTCGGCAGCCATGCCGGCTTGCTGACTGAGCACATTAATCAGTCCGGCCAGTATCAGGATGCGCCGCGTCGTGCTCACTTCGCCCTGTGCTTCTCGATCAACTGTACGCAAAGGTCACGATCCTCACTCGGCAGGCGGCCGAAGTGGTTCCGGTACTGCTCGGAGAATCTCCCCATGTGGGTGAAGCCGCTATCCATTGCGACAACGGCAATCGTCTGGGAGCAGGAACTATCGTCCCACAATCTGCGGCGCACGTCGGTCAGTCGTGCGGCCAAGAGGTAATCCTTGGGACCGATGCTTAACTCGCGATGGAACAAGCGCTCCAGCGTGCTGAGGCTCACGCCACAGTGCTCGCAAAGTTGATCAACGCGAATATCATTCCCAAGATTGTTATGAATGTAGTTTCGAGCACGCCGAACGATGCTGTGTTTTTGGGCGCGCCCGTACGGATCTCGGTTTTGCTTCGCCATATCCTGGTTATTCGACGTACCGACAAGGGTCGATATCAGTGTCCAGTCAATGCTCTCTGGCGCCGGCAGGACCGCGGACGATGTTAACGTCGCAAGGGCCAGTTGCCGAATCGCATCGACGTTCGTCGCCGGGCCCGAATACCATGTGGGTTGGGACTTTCGATTGAATGATTCCTCGGCTCCCAGTACTGCGGCGTAATCGTCAAACCTCGCGGCGGGAATATGGATCGTCAACACGTCGCACTCGGTGGAAGGGACGATGTCCAGCTTCGAGCAGGGAGGTGCGAGTAGCAGGTCATTTATGCCAAGCTCCCGCCCATGAATTCGACCTGCCGACCCGCCGGCGCTGAGGATCATGCTGAAGATTTCGCACGGCGATTTGGTCGAGCTTGCAATCCGTCGGCTAATCTCTTCGCGAAAGAACTCAACATCGCCAACGCGCCGACCCATCACGGTGATTTCGACCTCGCCGGGTTCGATTTGGCGGTAGTCGGCTTGCCAGCCGTTGGCGGCATAGAATGCGTTCAGCGCCTCGGGGGCGTCGAATCTCTCGACGAACAGGTCGTCGTCGGCTACCAGCGTATGCGCACTCTTTTTGTTTGTCTTAGTCAGCACTCTCAATCTCATTTCTTATTATCAAGCTTGGCATTGGATCGATACTTCTATCGGTTTCAGGTGTAACCAACTTTGCTTGTGGCCTAATTGTAACAGGCTAATCGTCAATTATGACGGAATCTGGATATGAGCATTTGTTGCCGGCAAGTACCATAACCATTAGGTTAAGGGCGCAATCAGACTAATTAGGGAGAACAGTAATGAATCGGCAAGGATTTCTCATGAGTTTGATTACTCTGGTTTTTGCGCTGGCGTGTGGCTCTGCCGCCGCGCAGGAGAGCAAGGATTACTCGCAAACGTCGACCTGGCGCTTGGAACTGGCCAACGACGTCGTTACCGACTCGGATAATCAGTTCACGAACGGCTTCAGCGTCCAGAGGCACGGGCCGCTCGCGTCAAGTTTCGAAGAGATGGGCGGCACGGCGGCGTTCGGTAAAGGGCTCGCCAAGTTCTTCCTGCCCGACAGGGAAGGACTGTACTACCGCGAGGGCTGGATTATCGGCCAGAACATGCAGACCCCGGACGAAATCACAGACCCCGACATCATTCTGAACGATCTGCCGTACCTGGGCATGCTGGCATGGAGCAATTCGTTCATTGCCTTCAACGATGACAGCCTGACGGGTTTCGGCTGGATGATCGGAACGGTCGGTGAGAATTCTTTTGCGCAAGAAGCACAAGAGGCGGTTCATAGCGCCACCGGCGCGGATGATCCGGAGGGGTGGGATAATCAGCTCGATGACGAGCCGATCCTGGGCTTCTTCTATACCAAGAAGAAGAAAATCTGGCGCAAGCAGAATTTCGATGGTGCCATTGCATTTGGTGGCGCGGTTTCGAACTTTGTGGCCGGCGCCGGGCTCGGGTTGGAGATGCGCTTCGGCCGCATGCCAGAGGGCTTCGCCTACATTCCCGATCCGATAGGAGCCGGGCTCAATTACCATCCTACGATTCCCCTTAAGGGTCAGACCGCAATCTACGGCACGCTGAGCATCCGTGCTCGCGGCTTTGTCGTCGACATGCCGAGAGAGGGCAATACCTTCGTGGACGACGATGAGTGGACCGAAAACAATGTACTCGACCCCGAGGGTTTTGCCGGCCAGGTGTATGCCGGGTTCCATTACGAACGACCCAAGTGGGCGCTGCGCTTCAACTTATGGTTTACGACGGATAGCGTAGATGTTGATACGCTGCCAACGGAACAAGATGCGGAAAATAATGGTGGAACCATCACATACGAATGGCGCTTTGATTGAGTGCGCCTACCAGCGCCGGACGCGCCCGGTATCGATATGAACGAAGTCGGATTTGGCGTAGTAGCCGACACCGCCACGTTGAATTGCGATAGCGGTGGCGTGGAGTTCACGCAGGTCGATATCGGTTAGGCGAACGTCGATGGCTTTGCCCAACAAGTGCTGACTGTTCTTTGCAACACTGCCGGTACGCTGTCGCAGCATTTCGTTGGTTGCTGGCGAGCGGTACGCCGAGATGACTTCGTAGGTGCCGTTACTGCCCAACGATTCGCGAATGTCGTAGATCAGGTCAAGGAGTTCCGGATCTATTTTCGTAACGTCTCCAGTGCGAAAATCCGACAGGAAAACATCGATTTCTTCGAGCGCCTCCGGGACGTATTCGTCGCCGCGCTTGTAGACAATGTTCAACCGTTTACCCGTGTGGGTATGCAAGAAGTCCAACGCTCGTTCATCGGCGATTGCCGTGTAGGCACCGTCGAGTGGAAGCGCAACAATCGCTATCGCGATTCCCATCAGTACCATGATGGGACCGCGGCGAAAACCTTTGGTGTGTAAAATCATATGAAGCGAATTATACAAGCCTCACTGCTTATCTTTCTGGTCATTTCGCCGCTCGTATTGCAGGCAGATGACGCCGCGAACAGTGACGCCATCCGGGTGGAGATCGAGTACCTGCGCGAGACCGGCGAGCTCTCTATTGGCGGCATCGACATCGCCGCCGGCAACGCGCTCGCTGAGTTCTACGAGCGGCGCAACTTTGCCCCGACCTGGACAAATCCGGATCAGGTCGGCGATCTCCTGAAAATGGTACGGGGCAGCCATGCCGACGGACTCGACCCCGCTGATTACCACGTGGACGAGATTGAAACGGTCTACGCCGCGATTCGTCGCGGCCAAACGCCGACGGCACGCCAGCTTGCAGCCATCGAACTTTTGTTCTCGGACAGCCTGTTACGGCTTGCCTATCATCAGCTTTACGGCAGGGTGGATCCCGAGAGTCTGGATCCGAGCTGGAATTTCGACAAACGGCCCCTGGGCGCAGATCCGCTGCAGAGCATGCAGGATGCGATCGATTCGCCGTCATTGGCTGATTTTACCGAGAAGGTATACGCCCGCGGACCGCTGTACCGGCAGCTGCGTGACGCGTTGCAGCAGCACCGGCAGATCGAGGCCAAAGGTGGCTGGCCGGCCAGTCCCGCCGGCCCGACCCTCAAAGCAGGGATGACCGACGACCGCGTGGCGGTGATTTCGAGGCGTCTGATGGTGACAGGCGACCTCGATAGCACGGTCAGCGTTGCCGGCGATGTTTACTCCGATACCCTGGCCGCCGGAGTGAAGGCATTCCAGGCGCGGCATGGCCTCGAAGCCGACGGCGTTATGGGGCCGGCTACGCTCGCGGCGCTCAATGTGCCGGTCGAGGACCGAATCGACCAGCTGCGGGCGAACCTTGAGCGCGCCCGCTGGGTGATGGATGGCCTCGGCAAAGACTTTGTTATCGTCAACATCGCAGGTTACCGGGCCTATCTCGTGAACGACGGTGCAATCGTCTGGGACACGAAGGTGCAGGTCGGCAAGTCCTATCATCAGTCGCCCGTGTTTCGCGACGAGATGACCTATGTCGTGATGAATCCGACCTGGACCGTGCCGTACAGCATCGCGACGAAAGAAATGCTGCCGCGGATCCAGGGTGACCCGGATTACTTCAAGACGCGCACGTTCGATATTCGGAACCGGGCAGGAGAGAACGTCAATCCTGATTCGATCGACTGGTCGCAGCTATCACGCGGCAATTTCCCGTACACCTTCGTGCAGCGGCCGGGACCGGCGAACGCACTGGGACGCATCAAGTTCATCTTCCCGAATGAGTACGCGGTCTATCTGCACGACACGCCCAGCAAGAGTCTGTTCGGCCGTGCCGAGCGGGCGTTCAGCCATGGCTGCATACGCACGCAGAACCCGTTCGACCTGGCCGAGCGATTGCTCGCGCCCGTCGGCTGGGACCGGGCGCGTATCGATGCGCAAATCGAAAGCAAAGAGACCAGAACGGTGCACCTGGCCGAGCCGTTGCCGGTGCTGTTGCTGTATTGGACCGCTGACATCGGGCCCAATGGTGAGCATTTCTTTTACAATGACGTTTACGAACGAGATCAGCGAGTACTTGACGCACTCGATGCATCGTTTGAGTCCCTGCAAAATCGAATCATACCAATACGCTAGATAAATGAGCCTGGAGTAATTTCCTCGCAGACTGGTGACCGGTGAAATTGACGGAAATCGGATATAAGCGCCCAAACGCACTGAATACTATTAAACTATGTTGAAATTCCAACGCTACCTGGAGAGTCAAGATGATTACAACGCGTACTAAATTACTGGTCTTTGTCGCTGCAGCGGGCCTGGCGGCCACAGCCTCGGCTCAGGACCTGATGGTGTTCCCCAATGACGGTCAGGACAAGGAACAGCAGCAGCAGGACGAATACACTTGCTATAACTGGGCAAAGGGCGAGACGAGCTTCGACCCGATGGCCGTCCCGACGGCGACCGCGCCGCCACCGAAGAAAGAAGAAGCGAAGGGCGGCGTTGCGCGCGGCGCGGTTCGCGGAGCGGCCCTTGGAGCGATCGTTGGCAACGATTCCGACGATACCTGGAAAGGTGCGGCTGCTGGTGCCGCGGTCGGTGGTATGCGCCGCAAGGACCAGAAGCGCAAGGAAGACACCGCGAGCAAGCAGTGGGAGCAGGAGCAGCAGCAGATTTACCAGGAGAACCGCAATCGCTACAACCGCGCCTATGCAGCTTGCATGGAAGGCAAGAACTACACGGTTCGCTAACAGTACCGGAGAAACATCACTATGAATTCAATAACACGAAAAATGCTCGCAGCCACGGCAGGTCTTGTTTGCGCCACAGCAGCGTCGGCCGAATTTGACGGTTCCGAGCCGTTGATGTGCTCCCTGGGACAGATCGTCGAGTGTGACTACGGTGCCGAATGTCACGCCGTAACAAACGAAAGCATCGACGCGCCCGATTTCTTCCGCCTCGATTTCCGGAAGAAGCAGTTTAGTGCGATTACGGCGGGTGTAGCCACCGAGCCGGATGCCATTGACTCCGTCGAGGATCTCGACAATCACCTGATCGTTCAGGGCGTGCAGGGAAGCAGACCTACCGACCCCCTGGGTTGGTCGCTGTCGATTAACCAGACAACCGGACGAATGACATTGGCGGCTTCAGGCGACGATGCAGGGTTCGTCGCGTTCGGGGCGTGCACTCCGTTGTAGTTTGTGAGGGCACATGGCACCTCACTAGCTGCCGTTCTGGGGGCGTACTTGCTGCTTTTCGGGCAGCAAGCCGTCGGCCAGGATCTCGAGCCGAGACGCTGGACGGTGATGCCGCTCGGCGTCAATGTTGTTGGTGTCGGCTACGGTAAGACGCGCGGTGACATATTCATCGATCCGGTACTTCGCATCGAAGATGCCGAGGTCGATGCGGACTCACTAGGTGTTTCCTACGTTCGCGCTTTCTCTGTTGCGGGCAAGTCTGCGCGCTTCGATGCCCTCCTGCCGTGGCAGAGCGCGGGCTGGGAAGGGCTGCTCGACGGTGAACCGGCATCGACGTCACGAGTCGGTTTGGCCGATCCACGGTTCCGGCTTTCAGTGATACTGTCCGGCGGGCCTGCGCTCGAGCCTGCCGGGCTGAAGCAATACATGGCGGCCCGACCCGTACACACGATCGTTGGGGTTGGCATCGAGCTAACGGTGCCGTGGGGAGAGCACTTCGGCGACAAGCTGCTCAATCTCGGCGGCAACCGCTACGTCATCCGCCCGCAGATCGGTGTCGTACACACCCGGGGTCAGTGGTCTTACGAACTGACGGGATCGACGTTTCTGCTCGGTGATAACGACGACTTCTTTGGCGGCAGTAAACTCGAGCTGGATCCGGTTTATGCGTTGCAGACGCACGCGATTCGCGTCTTCAAGCCAGGGCTTTGGGCTTCTCTGAGCGCCGGGTATGGGTGGGGAGGCCGCTACAAGCTCGATGGGGAGAAGCGCAACGAGCGAGCCAATTTCCTCGCAGCCCTGTCGGTCGGGTTTCCGATCGGTCGCCGGCAGGGCGTAAAGGTTGCCTACCTGCGCAGCGAGACTCGCGAAGACACGGGAGCCGACAGCGACTCGCTAATCGTCGCCTGGAGCATGCGCTACTAGTAAAGAAACGGTAAATCAGTAACTTATGGAATCTTCCTCGAAAGATTCTCGGCCGCGGATCCGGCTGGGGCAATTTATCCGTGAGCTCGAAGGCTCGAGCAGGAACGATATTATTCAGGCGTCGCTCTGGGATTCAGTCGGGGCGATCCACGCCAGGAAGAGCTCGTAGCCGATTGCGAGGATCACGGCGCCGAGAAACAGGCCAATGATGCCATATGCCATCGCGCCACCGAGCGCTCCGATCAGGATCACGAGCATCGGAACTTCAATGCCGCGACCGAGGAACAGAGGTTTCAGAAAAGCGTCGCTGGCGCTGACAACGAGCGCGTAGATGAGGAACACGATCGCCGCTACCGGCTCTGCCACGGAGAAGTACCAGAAAGCGACGGGGCCGAGGACGAACAGCGGCGGCAACTGGATGATGGCGAGCACCAGGACGATCCCGGACAGAAGCCCGGCCGCGGGCACGCCTGCAATTGCCAGACCAATTGCAGACAATACGGCCTGGACTAACGCAATGCCCAAGACCCCTTTCGCCACACTGCGAATTGTGAGGATCGACAGATCGGTAAATGCGGGCCCGCGCTCGCGACCGACCAGATTGGAGGCAATGTTGCGGGCGACCTCATAACCCCTGGATGCGTTCGTAAAGAGCACGCCGGCGACTATTACGGAGAACGCGAACAGGAAGGCCGAACTGACCGTGTGGCCGGCGAAAGCCAGTGCATTTTTGCCGGTCGCACGAATCTGTGGCTGGTACTCGTTGACCGTCGCCTCGAGGTCGGTCGCTGCGGCACTCCACAAGCTGTGGACTTGCTTGCCGATGAGAGGCCAACTTGCGACCTTATCGGCCGGCGGCGGGATGTTCGCTGTGCCGTCTTCCAGCTCTGCAGCAATGGTGTGCAAGGCGCCGAAGGTCGAATCGGCCAGCATGGCGGCTGGCACGGCCAGGAATACCAGGCCGATCAGCACGAGGATCGTCGCCGACATCTTCTCCCGGCCACCCAGGCGAGCACTCAGGGCTACGTGCGCCGGGTACAACGCTACGCTGAGGATGAGGGCCCAGACAACGACCGCCACGAAGGGTGCGACGATCGTGTAGCACCAGTAGAGCAGGATGGCGACAGCGGCGATCTGAACGAACGCCGCCATCGCATTGGAGACAAACTTCGGATCGGCCGATGCGCCGTCTCTGTCGTCGATTAGGGCTTCCCTGGCACTAGAGACAAACTTCGATATGCAATCCTGTTAGGGACGCTACGGTTTTGAAAAAGAACCGGTGGGCAACGAAAAAGCCGGAGGATTCGGATCATCCACCAATGACTTTTTGTAAGCGCCTATTGCCTTCAGGTACGCACCCATCACCCAGGCATTGTCCCCAATAATATTGTGTTCCTCTCTGGGATCGGAGAATATATTGAAGACGAGGGGGTAACCGTTACCTTCCAATCTGGCACCGAAAGCGCCTCCCATCGCAGGAACGCCTGTTGTTTTGGTCCAAGCCTGGGGATACATTCGGTAATTTCTCCAGCGCACGCCCACCATCTCATCACCCAGAAATGCCAGCACGCTGTCTCGGTTGGAGTTTTCCTGTTTGCCCAGGAAAAAATCCGTCTGATCGATGCCATCGATAGCCCGGTCATCCGGAATGTCGGCTCCAATAATATTGCCCAGGGTGGTAAAGAAATCATGGATAGATACCATGCCATTGGATTTAG
>RCNE010001538.1_pt1 | contig 12468 bp, 12 predicted proteins | sample 2041361 | NCBI WGS metagenome assembly RCNE01 (sample SAMN09708229, study PRJNA481090) | Marine sediment metagenome, whole genome shotgun sequencing project.
CAGTTTTTGAATAGCATGGAGTCCGTGCTATCATGTTCTTATGATTGTATCGTTCAAAGATCAGGCTACTGAAGATATTTTCAATGGTGTTAATTCAAAAGCGGCCCGAAAGGCTTGTCCACAAACACTTTGGCGAATTGCATCCAGAAAACTGGATCAAATCGATTCTGTTCAGCACTTGGATGAACTCAAAGTTCCACCGGGTAATCGCCTGGAAAAACTTTCAGGTAACAGGAAAGCTGAACACAACATTCGTATCAATGAACAATATCGATTTTGTTTTGTGTGGGGCGAGGCGGGTCCCACGAACGTAGAAGTAACTGATTATCACTAGAGGCATATCATGATTCGTATTCCAACACATAGGCAACCAACCCACCCTGGAGAGATGCTCCGAGAAGAGTTCCTTGTGCCCATGAATATTAGCCAACGAGACTTGGCTGATGCTATTCATGTGCCTTATCAGCGTGTGAATGAACTGGTCAATCAGAAGCGAGGGGTTACTCCGAGTACGGCACTACGTTTGGCGAAGTTTTTTGGGGTTTCTGCCGATTTCTGGCTTAACTTGCAAGTCAGATGGGATCTATATAGAGCGCAGTTGAGTGAAGGCAAAGAACTGGAAATGATTAAAGATTTTCACCATGTGAAGAAAATGGCATAACAATTCGATAAAGTACTTTCTGCCAGCAAGCTGGCTCCACCGGACGCAGTTCCGCAGCGTCGGTTAATTCAGACGTTTTACGTCATGGCAACGAGGCTAACTTAAATGATCAAAGGTGAATGTTTTTGTGGCACCGTCAAATACGAGATAGATAGCACGCTGACTAGTGCCAGATCTTGCCATTGTTCCCGTTGTCGAAAGGTATTTGGAGGTGCTTCTTCTGCATTTGCCGAAATCGCTGATGCAAGCAAGTTCCAATGGACCGAAGGTGAGGATTGTGTCAAACAGTACACATCCAAGAAGGGTTGGGGGCTTGGTTTTTGTAGCGTCTGTGGCTCTACTTTGTGTGGTCTATACCAGGGCTCTGTTATGGGCATAACTTTAGGGACAGTTAATGGTGACCCTGGAGTTGAAATTGAACGGCATATTTTTGTGGGCTCAAAAGCACCCTGGGATCATATTGGAGGTTCCGCAGAGCAATTTGAAGAATGGGGGCCATAACGCATAACAAGCGTATGCAGTCAGACAAAGTGCCTGCTACCCGCGCACTTTGCTGTTTGACTGAAACTCTATTGCTCCGGCTCTCGCAGCCATGATCTTTCCATAACCTCATCTGCAAGATCAAGGTCGATATGAGGGACGATCAATAAATCAACGGCGTCCTGAACCTGTTCGTATTCTTCTTCGCAGAATTCGGCCCGGGACTTCGGCAAATAGCCTTTGCTCACGATCTCGCCGAACAGCTTCGTATCGGCGCCATAGGCTATACACAATACGTTGAAAAAACGTTGTGCGGGTGTGCCATGCTCGTCGGCGTAGTCCTCTATCGAGCGACATGGGTCAATCTTTTCCTGGTCCATATGGTAGGCGTATGCAGTACCTGCGATCAGCCGGCGCGCCTCGGACTCGCCGAATTGGAGTAAGATATAGGCCGCTACTTGATCTGCCGCGTCTTCTTCGCGCCCGAACACTGGCAGCTCAAGCATTTCGAACAGGGCATGTGCGAACTCGTGCAGAGAGACCTCGAACAACGGGCCGATAACCGTGTCGATCGGTGCAATGCCACCCGGCGGCGTCTCCTGCGGCATATTCTTAATCAACTCGTCGATATATTCGTAGCAAATCGTTATGGCAGCATCTTCGTAGAAGGCATCGGCCTCTCCGTCACACCCCTCCAATGAGATTCTCAATGTTCTGGGAAGACGGACCGGGCTGAGGAATTTTTGCAGCTTCTCGAGTGCACCGCGTTGCTTCAGCTCCGTGTAAATCTCCTGATGAGCGGGATTCTTCGGAGGCACATAGCGAACGCTAACGCGGTTGGTCTTTGACGCGGCAAATGCAGTCGTTGCCATTGCGGTGAGGAGGATCGTGCTGGCAACCGCCAAAACCAGTGAGGTTTTCATCATTACACCCTTCGTGCAAACAATGTCAACGCTATCACAGCCCACCAGTTGGTAAAAGCGCTTATCGCACCACAGAGCTCAGCTATTGGACGTTTTGTCTCGTAGTTTTCCTACAAGAATCCGCGTGACTTTCCTCTTTTAAGCCAGGTTTCTCAAGTTCAGACTTGGGAGATTGCGATCATGATGATGACAGGTACTTGAAAACGTATTACCATTTTAAGTATTGTGAAGACAGTGACCATTAAAGCCGACGCAGAATTTGATGCGCTGCTCAATCGTCTGGCCGGACGGCTGAGTACAACCAAGAGTCGCATCATCAGAGATGCGGTTTTGAATTATCAGAAGTTCCTGGATCGCGAAGAATTACGGCAAAAGATAAAATCCGCTTCGCTTAAAACACGAAATCAAGCGCTTGATATGTCGGATGAATTAGATGCGGCCAGTGCCGATGGCCTTTAGACGCGGCGGAATTTACCTGGCTAATTTCAATCCTTCCAATGGCACAGAGCCGGGAAAGGTACGTCCGTGCATTGTCATGCAGAGCGACCTGCTCAACGATGCCGGACACCCGAGCACGACCATCCTTCCACTCACCACGCAATTGATTGAGGATGCGGCACCATTGCGCTACCGGGTCAATTCCCGTGACGGACTTGAGTTTGACTTCGATGTAATGCTTGACCAAACAAGAACAATTGACAACAGACGTATCAAAAATGAAATGCTAACGAAGTTGACCGGTCAGGAAGTAAGTGAGATAGAACTATTTTGGCGAATAGTGCTGGGTTTGGAGTAACCAACATCCGCGTGGGCGACCTATTGACGATTGAAGGTGCGCTCTAAGACTGAGGGTTCCTAAAAACTGTAACTCACATACAGTATCCCAAGTAACCAGGTCTTGTCGCCACCCGTCCAGTTGGTGGCGGCTTCACCTGGATTCAGCCAGCCAATAACACCATTCAGGAACCACCTGTCACCAATGGGGTAATCTGCCGACAGGTCAATCTCGTTGCCCCAATCGGTCGAACCGACCGGGTCGCCAAATATATTGGGTTGATCCAGTTTAAAGTCATAGTAAATTATGTTGAATACCAGATCATTGTTGGGAAACAGTCGCAAGCGCAACATATGGGATTTCAGATTACTGTTATCCAGCACTAAACCACCCGTGATCTCACCTTGGAACCAGGTGCCATTTTCTGTAAAACCATAGGCCGCAGACGCAAAACCTTCGTCCCCGGGGGTGCTGAGGTCATCACCGTCGAAATGTGCGTAGCGGTAACTGAATTCCGGCGTCCAGGAGGTGCCGTTTAACTTGTAAGCCCCTTTCAGGAACCAACCTTTCGGATGCGTGCCTGGCCGGGACTGGTAGGCGTACTCACCGCCGAAACTCAGATTGTCCGTAGCGGCCCAGTCCCCCCTGAGCGACAGGGATTCATACCTTTCACGAAATACACCCTCTGTAACTTTTTGATCCGGCACTTTGAAATATAACAGTCCTGTGTTCAGACCAGCATTGGCAAACTCGTATTCCAGGTCGCCCCCGTAGGTATAGACCCGCTCAACATCACGGCGGCCCTCACCTTGAAGGTAGAATCCATCGATCTTCCATGCACCGGATTTCAGAGTTGCCAGGAAAGACTCCCTGAAGGCCTTACGCGGACTCAGCCACCATCCTCCCCGGCCGCCTCCGTCACGGGTGGCGTCAGCGAGCAATAAGCCGCTGCCCACCAGATAGTCGAAATTTCCGGCCTTTAGTGTCAGGGCATCCGCATCCAATGAGGAAAAAGTGTCACCAGATCGCCAGCCAATATGTGCTTGTTCAAAGTCAGCGTCATGAGTGTCGTCAAGCCCGACCGTCAGTCCGCTGGGATCATCTCCCCAGGTGGCACTGACCAGTCCGGATAACTCGGCAAAGAAAGTACCATTACCCAGCGGGAAATAACCTGTAATACCCAGCTCCACAGCGCCTTCTGTCCAGTTATCAGTATTGGCCCCGATAAAACTTTCCGACTCACCGAAGTAGGAATCATTCCCAAGAAAAGTAGCGCCAACGATATCCAGATTCCAATCAAACCCTTTTTCGTTTCCTTCCTTGGTCTCATCCTGTGCCATGACCGCTGAGGAAAGCCCAAGCAGGGTGAAAAAAATAAAACGCCTGAAAATTCCGTACATTTTTGATCTCCTTCAATAGTTCGAACGATATGTGCTAACAATTATTGGATTCGCCCAATACTCAAACGTCTGCATGTTCCTCATATACAACACCGTTCACATCATTTGAAATCAAGGTGCCAGCCTCACCTGCCATGATTCCCTTCAGGTCGGAAAGCCGGCCGATGGCGCTGCTGTAACCGGTTTCGCGCACAAACTGGCATGCGCCCGAAACCTTTGGACCCATGGATCCAGCAGCAAAGCCCATTGCCTCCAGGGCATCGGGGTGCGCGGCTTTGATTGATCGCTGGTTTTCAGTTCCAAAATCGACATAGACATTGGCGACGTCCGTCAGCATGACAAACATTTCGGCATCCAGACCTTTGGCCAGCAAACCGCTGGCCAGGTCCTTGTCAATTACGGCTTCAACACCGTAAAGTTTGCTGTTTTCATCATAGGCAACCGGGATACCGCCACCGCCTGCACAGATCACGACGACGCCATGTTCCACCAGCATACGGATGGTATTGATCTCGATAATCCGTTGTGGCAAAGGAGAAGGCACAACCTTGCGGAAGTACTCTCCATCGGCTGCAATTGAATAGCCCTTTTCACGCTGCAGTTTTTCAGCCTCCTCCTTGCTGTAGACCGGACCGACCGGTTTGGTGGGATTCTGGAAAGCGGGGTCTTTGGGATCGACCACGATCTGGGTCAAAACCGTAATAATATGATCATCGAAAGGAATCATATTTCCCAGTTCCTGCTCGATGATATAGCCCAGCATGCCAATGGTTTTTGCACCCAGCAAATCGAGCGGATAAGGATCAATTTCTGTGTAGGCCGCATCCATTAGTGCCGCCAGACCAACCTGCGGTCCGTTACCATGTGCAATGACCAGTTCATGATGACCATGGATTGCCGCCAGTTGCCCGGTCGCAACCCTTATGTTTGCACGCTGGTTTTCAGCGCTTAGTTCCTGGCCGCGTTGTAACAGGGCATTACCGCCCAGGGCAACAACTACTCTCATCGATCCGTCCTCCGTTTATTTCTGCTTAATGCTGATACTTCACTGCAGTTACTGGCTCCCCAGCGTGGCCACCATGATTGCCTTGATGGAATGTACGCGGTTCTCAGCCTGTTCGAAATGTATGGCTGCATCCGATTCAAATACTTCTTCCGTGACCTCCAGGGATTCCATGCCAAATTTCTTGTGGATGTCCCGGCCAACCTGTGTTTCGAGGTTGTGAAAAGCCGGCAGGCAGTGCATGAAGCGCACCCTGGGATTACCACTGGCTGCCATCAATTCAGCATTCACCTGGTAGGGTTTGAGCAGTTTGATACGCTCCGCCCAGACCTCGTCGGCTTCACCCATAGAGACCCACACATCAGTGTGAATAAACTGCGCGCCCTTGACGGCTTCCTTCGGGTCTTCGGTCAGGGTCAGCTTTCCGCCGCTTTTCTTCTCGAGGTTTCGTGCGAGTTCGAGCAGGTCTTCCCTTGGCCACAGGTGCTTCGGTGCCGCGATGCGCACATCCATACCCATCAGGCAGCCAGCGATCATCAGCGAGTTACCCATGTTGGAGCGCGCATCACCCACGTAGGCGTATTTGAAGTCGTGCCAGGGCTGTGGCATGTACTCTCGCATGGTCATCAGGTCAGCACACATCTGGGTCGGATGAAATTCATCTGTCAGGCCGTTGTAGACCGGCACCCCGGAATATTCGGCCAGTGTCTCGACGATTTCCTGTTCATCACCCCTGTACTCGATAGCGTCATACATGCCCCCCAATACGCGGGCGGTATCCTTGACGGATTCCTTCTTACCCAGATGTGAGCCGGACGGGTCCAGGTAGGTCACGTGGGCGCCCTGGTCATAAGCTGAAACCTCGAAAGCGCAGCGCGTGCGGGTGGACGCCTTTGCAAAGATCAATGCAATGTTCTTGCCGCGCAGACACTGCACCTCTGTGCCGGCATACTTGGCCCGCTTAAGGTCACGCGCCAGATCCAGCAGGTAAACCATTTCCCGCTTGGAAAAATCGAGCAATTTTAAAAAACTACGACCCTTCAAATTTACTGACATCGTATTTACTCCTTTGAAATATTAATGTTTTCTGTCTAATCAGGTACAACTCAGATAGCTTCACGTTCGATCGGACAGGTCATACAATGACCGCCACCGCGCCCGCGTCCGAGTTCGGAAGCTGAAATGGTGATGACCTCAATGCCCGCCTTGCGTAACAGTGTGTTGGTGTAGGTATTCCTGTCATACCCCACAACCACACCTGGAGACAAGGCAACCACGTTATTACCATCGTCCCACTGCTCTCTCTCCTGCTGGTAGCGGTTACCGCCGGTTTGGACAACTTCCAGTTTCTTGATACCGAGACAGTCTGCTGCCACGTCGAATAGATGGCCTTTTTCAACTCTTATATCCATTTCACCTTCATTGTCCCCGGGGCGTGCGCTAAAGCATCGAATCTCATCACAGACATCCAGGTATGCGGTCGCTTTGTCAACATCGCACAATGAAAAAATTGTGTCCAGGTGCATGGCGGCACGAGAATGAGGCATTTGGCAGGCAACGACGCGCTCCGCAGCACCCTTGGCAAAAAGTGCCTGGGCCATTTGGCCAACAGCCTGGAAGGTGGTGCGTTCACCCATTCCAATCATTACACAGCCATTTCCTACCGGCATTACGTCACCACCTTCGACGAAGGCCAGTTTTTGGTCGACCTCCGGATCGCCCCACCAGATTTCAAATTCTTTTTCAGTGAAGAAGGGATGATACTTGTAGATCGCCGTGGTCAGCAGTGTTTCCTGCCTGCGTGCGGGCCAGAACATGGGGTTAAGCGTTACACCCCCGTATATCCAGCAGGTCGTATCACGTGTAAATGTACTGTTGGGCAGTGGTGCCAGTACAAAGCCATCGTCATCTGTATAAGAACTGAAGATTCCTTCATTGGCAAATGGCAGTTCACTGCGAGCAATACCACCGATCAGGTGTTTGGCAAGTTGTAGGGAGGGCATTTCATCCAGCCAGGGGCGTGCCTCCTGTGCAATTAACAAACCGACGAAACCCGGTACTATTCGACGGTCAAGAATGAATTTACGGCCTTCGGGTATATCCAATACTTCTTTAAGGAGATCGTGCATTTCCAGCACGTTAATACCCCGTTCTCTCATCTTTGAAACGAAATCATAATGATCCCGTTTTGCCCGCTCAACCCAGATCACGTCATCATAAAGAAGGTCTGAACAATTACTCGGTGTGAGTCGTTCATGGGCCAGCCCGGGATGACAGACCATCACCGTCTTTAACACACCAACTTCGGAGTTTGCACCTAAAATCCTTGCCATTTCTAATTTCTCCTTTTTCCAGAATTTCCAACTCAACTGTTATGGGTAACACCAGTACGAGTATTAGTTTTCACTATTTATGTCAATTGAAATTCGCACCTGAACCCAGACCGCATCGAGCAAGTCGAGCCCTTAAATTTAGCCCAGCCACTAGACCGATACACTGATGCTCAAAGCAATCATGATCACCAACGACAGTATCAACAACAAAGGCCAGATAAACCTGAGCCAAATGTCATAACGCACTCTGCCAAGGGCGAGACCACCCATCACCACGGCAAATGTGGGATTGATGAAATTCACCAAACCATTTGCAGATTGGAATGCAGTTACTACCGACTCCCGCCCGACGTTGACGAAGTCGGCGAGTGGCGCCATGATCGGCATGCTGAGTACAGCCAGTCCGGACGACGACGGAACGAAGAAGGACAATACTGCCTGTATCCAAAACATAACATTGATAAATGCTATCCCGGATAATCCGGTAATCATGCCTTCCGCTGAATTCAGGATTGTGTCACTCAGATGTCCGGCATCCATCACCACAACGATACCGCGGGCGACCCCAATGATCAGTGCTACCCCAAGCAGGTCACGTGCACCTTCCATGAAATAATCGATGAATTTTGACTCGCCCATACGGTCAATAATGGCAACCACAATCGCGGCCACAATAAATAAGGCAGACATGCGACCCATCCACCATCCAGCGACGGATACGCCCCAGATCATAATCGCAAAACTCAGAATAAAAACGCCAAGGATCAATTTGTGGCGACCCGTAAGAATTTCGTCCTCATCACTGACACCGTGCAGGAAATGTTCCTCATTGTCCTCTTTCATATTGGCTACCAACGAGGTTGAGGGATCTTTCCGTACCTTTTCTGCATAGCGCATGACATAGACCGCACAAATCACGAATCCAATGATAAGGATTGCGAAACGTAACCAGATACCATCAGTGAAGGGTACACCTGCGGCATCCGAGGCAATAACGGTTGCGAACGGATTGATGGTAGACCCCAAAGTACCCATGCCGGCGCCAATCATGATAACGGCAACCGCCGTCAGAGCATCATAACGGGCCCGTATCATGACCGGTATCAAGATCGCATAAAACGCCAGTGATTCTTCGGCCATACCGTATATGGTTCCACCGGCAGCAAACATGGCCATCAGGATGGGGATCATCCACTTTTCCCTACCCGTCATTACGACCATGATGCGCTTGATACCAATATCAATCGCGCCAGTTCTGTTGATTACACCCAGGAATCCACCGATGATGATCACGAACAGTGCCACATCTATGGCCCGTGCTTCACCACTTTCTATGTCGTAGAAACCATTGATCGGCGCGAGAAAAACATCACCAAGGCTCTGAGGGTTAGATTCGACACTTTTAAAACTGCCTGGTACGGGCACCATCTTGCCAATTTGCTCGTTCTCAACACGCTCAAATTCACCGACAGGTACGAACCAGGTCAGTGCAGCCATCACCGCAATGAGGGCAAACAGGATGGTAAAAGCGGTTGGGAAATTGAACTTGCTCACGGTTGTACCTCCTCCTACTTAGAAAGTGATCATGTCACTCGTATTGCTGAACTCGATATGCATGATCTAATTTTTAACGTAATTTTTGACCCTGTCTATCCAGATTGCGACACTTACCCCGATACCTGGAGGTTCTCTCGGGTTCTATTTCTACATGATTGACTTATACTTCCTGTACACGAACTAAATTTCTCGCAGACCGTACCGGAGATTTACTGAAAGCAGGCTTCGAAGCCTGTACGGAGAGGGAAGGAGCACAAATGAAATGATAAAACCTTTGGACAGAGGCAAGGATTTTCTGGTTTGGAGGGGACATGTGCCCTAAGAGCCAGAACAAGGCTTCGATAACATTTTCCGAAGTAGAGGAGCTCGAGGAGGCCGCTCAGTCGATCGGATGGGACATTGATTACCGGCAGATCAGCAAGGGGATCTTCTCCTCCGAGCTCGCTTCCCTGGATGTCGCGGAAACCTCTCTGACGACGGTGAACTTCAACAACGACCTGCACATTAGCTGCGAGGCACCGGAGGGACTCGTCGGATTCTTTCTACCACGTCTTGCATCGGGAGGACTGACAACATGCGGGACAACTGTGACCGACGGAGAGCTTATCGTTTTCCCGGCTCAATCAGAGATGGATTTTATCATCTCGGGCAAGGTGACAAACGAAACCGTCTTATTCCCCGAAGCCGAGTTCCGTGCCACTGCCAAAGCCCTCGCCCCGTCGGAAACGTTGTCCTTCCCGGAGGCAGCGGCCATTTACCAAGCAGATCCCCGGCTGTGCGCTCAGATGCGGTGGGTGATCTCCTCGGTGCTCGGAGAAGAATGCCTGGATGCCGAGGCGGTATCGAATTTGCTGACGATGTTCGTCCTCTGGATCACAGACCCTTCTTCAAGATCAAGCGCAGAACAGTTGAGCAATGGCGACGCTGTGGCCATCGCCCGGCGAGCACAGGCCTTCATCGAGAACGAATACCGAAACCCGATTCAACTGAAAGATCTTTGTGCCAATTCGGGAGTCGGTTTTCGCACGCTTCAACGTTATTTCGCAACGCATTTCCAGATGAGCCCGTTCCAATACATCAATGCCCTCCGCATGAACGAGACGCGACGTGCCCTGGTAAATGCAGAACCCTCTGATCGCACGGTGACGCGGATCGCAACGAGTAACGGTTTTTCCCACCTTGGGCGATTCTCGGTGGCGTACCGTTCCTACTTCGGCGAGTCGCCGAGCGAGACATTGGCGGCACGGAAGCCCTAGGAGCTTGTCCGTACCGCGCTTAAGTGTTAATTGGGCAAATTCCCTTAAAGCAAATTATGCTTGTTCGTCAAACGATGGCTGTTTACTGCGCTGCCAGCGAACCCAGCTATAGATCGGTAATCCGAGCATGAGCAGCAGAAATCCCCAATAGACGGTATCTTGCCCTGAACCGGCAATGGCCCAGAGCCCATACAAGAAACCGAGTACGGCGATAATACTGTGCCCAGCCAGGCGTTGGCCGGTAAATTTACTGGGTGACTTACTGTATATCATTAACTCTGCGATGGCTGAAAAACAGTAGGGTACCAGAGAGGTCAGGGTTGCCAGTAAAATGATGAAGGTGAAGGTTTCTACCAGTCCTTTGGTGTAGTTCATCAACATCAACACAGTAATCAGTAGGCTGGATATGATGATCCCCATGTAGGGCACGCCATTACTGTTGGTACGACTGAATATTTCCGGAAACAGACCATCACGCGACGCGGCATAGGGCACCTGGCCTTGTAAAATCATCCAGCCATTGAGGGCACCAAAACAGGAGATAACGGCTCCGAATCCAACCGCATAATAACCGATATCACCCCACATCATACGCGCAGCATCGGCGAATGGAGCTTGCGAATTGGCCAGTTCGACGGGGTTAATCAAGCCGAGCAATGACACCGTAGAGAGTATATAAATGACTGCGCACAGCAGGGTACCGAAAATAGTAGCGCGGGGAATGGTTACGCTGGGGTTGTCGACATTGTCCGCCGGAACGGTTGCCGATTCCAGACCCAGGTAGGCCCATAAAGTCAGTGCGGCACAGGCCGTGATCGCGGAAAAATTCGATTCACCGCTGTTGTTAAACGGCGTGAAGTGATCCGGGTTCAGATAAAACAAGCCCACGATCGAGACGGCGATCAGCGGTAATATTTTCAACACGGTGGTCACCAACTGCACAACGCCGGCGGTATGCACACCGCGAATATTAACGAGCGATAACCCCCATAAGGCCGACAGACCGACGACGATGGAGAGTACCGGATTGGTGCCGAGTGATGGGAAAAACACGGTCAGGTAGCTGACGAAAGCAACACAGATCGCAGCGTTACCAGCCCAGACCGCAATCCAGTGACCCCAGGCGATCAGGAAACCGGCAAAATCACCCAAACCCTCACGAGTATAGGCGTAGGGTCCGCCCGCCTTGGGGACCAGTACGGCCAGTCGTGCAAATATCAATGCCAGCAACATCGCGCCGATGGAAGTAAAAATCCAGCCAACCAGGCTGATGGTACCGAACGAAGCCAGGGCGGCTGGTAGTAAAAAAATACCTGAGCCGATGACGTTGCCAACCACCAGAGAGGTACATATCCAGAGACCCAATCCTTTCTTACTGCTATCAGCCATGCAAAATCCAGATTATTTGTTTTGGAAACAGGGACACCGCTGGTTTTTCCAAATGAGTTGTATACCTTTCTGCTTGAACTCTGGTGGATCCCCAATGTTCGGTACATGATCCAACAGTTTAACAACTAGAGTCTATCCGGATTGCGACAGCCACGTACACCGTTAAGTCGCCGTCTGGTCTATCGGCATTACTCGATTACAAGAATCAATTTAACTGCTGTAAGATTACTACCCATCACTGACAGAGGTAAAGCGATCATGAAAGACCCAACCGGCGATGCCGGCACCATACAGGCGTTACTGGAACGACTGAACAAGCAACGACTACCCCGCGCACTCAGAATGCAGGAGAAAGTTGACCGCGGCGAAACGCTGGACGACTACGACCTGAGGTTTCTGAATCAGGTTTTCCAGGATGCCGGCCAGGCACAGACGCTGGTCTCAAAGCATCCCGAGTTTGAGTCCCTGGTGAAAAAGCTGGTCAACCTCTACCATCACATTACGAAGAAAGCACTCGAGAACGAGCAAAAGGCTTGAGGGACATCAGAAGGGTAGCTCCTTTCCGACATGGACGCGCGCCAGTGCGGCCTTACCTACACGCCGTATGGCCAGCACGAAAGCAGCCGTTCGCATGTCGATCCCATGCTTGTTCGCGACCTCCCTTACCGAGCGATAGGCTCTGCTCATCTGC
>RCNE010001539.1_pt1 | contig 12466 bp, 11 predicted proteins | sample 2041361 | NCBI WGS metagenome assembly RCNE01 (sample SAMN09708229, study PRJNA481090) | Marine sediment metagenome, whole genome shotgun sequencing project.
ACGTCGAAGAATTCCCAGGTCATGTTACCGTTGACGCCCATCAAACCAAGCGGTCCCAAGCCTCCGGTCATGCGAAGATTCACGTTCGGGCTCACGGTCGTGACCAACAGATGCACGACACCGCCACCTGTATTTTCGCAAAAGCAGCCCAAGGGCCTTGCGTCGATGGTGAGCAAAGAAGCATCGCCGGAAATCGTATGCTCCGCATTCCACCATAGGTCAACGTTGTCCACGGCGGCTGTCCATGCTGTCGCACGATCGGCCTGTACAATAGTCTCCTGTACCAGCGAGAAACCGTGCTTGTCAGCATCGGTAACTTCTGCCGTTGCATTGTTTGCGAACGCCCCCAAAACGAGTATGGCGGAAGCAAGATTTAGCCGCATGCTTACAATCCCCTTAGCAATTGCACCTAGCTTAACTCAATAAATAGCCACGACTAAATATGAACGACGATATGCGAATGGTGTATGAAAGCCGTAATCGGGCCGAATGTTCTGATCGGGCGCTGGTGCTCGCCGCAGTGCAAATCCCGTTTCAGATCGTCGACGACATTGCGTCGTGTGCGCTTGTAGTGCCTGCGGAATTCTCGGCACAGGCGATGCAGCAATTGATCCAGTACGACGACGAGAATCCGCCGCAGTTTACACCCGTGACCAAACCACCGGTTTATCACAATGCGTTACCCGGGCTGGTTGTATACGTGGTAGTTCTTTGTGTGGTCGCTGTGATTGCAGACTTCGCACCGTGGGCAAAGGATTGGTATGTTGCCGGGCGCGTTGATGGCGCGCTGATTCGTGCCGGCGAATGGTGGCGAACCATAACCGCACTCACGCTGCATTCGGGTCTGAAACACCTCACCGGTAACCTCGTCTTCGGCATCATGTTTGGACTTTTCGCCGGGCGGTTGCTCGGTTCAGGGGTAGCGTGGCTGACTGTGATTGTCGCTGCGGCGACCGGCAACGCGGTGAATACCTTGCTGCTCGAATCAACGCATCGTGCGGTCGGCGCCTCTACCGCCGTATTCGCGGCTTTAGGTCTGGTCGCAGGGTTTGTCTGGCGCGGCAAACTGATGGCCCAGGACCGTTGGCCCTATCGAATAGGGCCCATCGTCGGCGGGTTTGCGTTGTTGATGTATACCGGAACTGGCGACGAAAGAACGGACATCGGGGCCCATTTGATGGGATTCCTGTGTGGATTGTTCGCGGGCATGTTGTTGACGGTCGCCCGCGAGCACCTTAGCGATCGACGTTTGCAGCTCTTTTGCGGTTTTGCGGCAATTGCATTGATTATCGGCGCTTGGTTAGTGGCAATCAGGTAGAATCCCGCGTCGATCTTGCACATTCGAGGCGTTGCAGACGGAAATGAAAAGTATCCTTCTGTTTTTTGTATTGCTGGCACTGGTTTTGACCACCGTACTGTGGGTTCGCTACGGCGGCGGCGAACCGTACCCCGACCTCACAAGTCCAGCAGCTCTGGCCGAGAATGAATTACAGGAAGTCCTTTCCTACTCAGAGCCGATTGGGAATGTTGCCGTCAGCTCGAGCGGACGCGTATTTTTCACCGTCCACCCTGAATCGAGACCACAAGGTAACAAGCTGTTGCAGTTTGTAGACGGTGCCTCAGTGCCGTTTCCCAGTGTTGGGTCACAAAGAGAATTGTTCGACACGGTTCTCGGTGTAGTCATCGACCGACAGAATCGACTTTGGACCATCGATCATGGCAACCATGGTATGCGAACCGTCCGACTGCTCGCGTTCGACCTCGATTCTGGCGAGCTGGTTCACGATCAGCGATTCGACGAATTGATAGCACCGTCGGGATCTTTCTTACAGGACCTGCAAGTCACTGCCGACGGTCGTACGGTCGTTATTGCCGATGCAAGTATCTGGCGTAAGACCCCCGCTCTGATCGTCTACGACATCGAGACCGCAACCGCACGCCGCGTTCTCGAAGGGCACGACTCAGTCAGCGCCGAGGATTACGTCATTCGCAATCACGGCAATGAAATGAAGTTTGCTGGCGGCGTTGTCGCATTACGTGGTGGCGTCGATGGCATCACACTCGATGAAGACTGGCTGTATTTCGGTGCGCTGAGTGGTTCCGGCCTGTATCGCATTGCACTAAACGAACTAATAGACCCGAATACATCGGACTCGCAACTCGCGGAACGCGTTGAGCGCTACGCGGACAAACCGTTAAGTGACGGATTCAGTATCGACACGACGGGCAATGTTTACGTCACTGACGTAGAGCACGGAGCTGTGTTTCGCATAGCCGCTGATCGCAAGCCAACAACACTTATTCGCTCGGCAAAAATTCGCTGGGCTGACGCCCTCAGCTTCGGCCCGAATGGCTGGATGTACGTCGCCGACAGCGCTCTGTACGACGTCGTGTTACAGCCGCGCGATCACATCAAGGCGCAGGGTCCGTACAAGATATTCCGATTTCCAACGGGTATTGAGGGCATTCCGGGCCACTAGGGAATGCAGATTCCCCTACTCTATCTCACGATCGCATTGATCTGGGGCTCGACCTGGATTGTCATTCCCTATCAGCTGGGTGAGGTCGCGAATGAGATGTCAGTGGGCTATCGGTTTGGTCTCGCGTCTTTGCTCTTGTACGCGTACGCATTGCTCACGAGGCGCAAGATCGCTCTGCCGCGCGAGGCGTATAAATTTGTTTTCCTGCAAGGCACATTACTTTTCAGCCTGAATTACTTTCTGGTGTACTACGGCACTGCCTATGTCACCACCGGACTGGTCGCAGTCGTCTTCAGCACGGTGATTGTATTCAATGCCATTTTTGAGAGAATTTTCTTCAGAAAAGAGCTCGAAGCGCGCGTGTTGATAGCTGCGTTGATCGGCTTTACTGGAATCGCTCTTATTTTCTGGCCCGAAATCTCGGAAGTTAACCTGCGGGACGATTCCGTGATCGGCATGTTGTTCATTCTCGTTGCCACCATTATCGCTTCGCTCGGGAACATGGCAGCCATCATCAATACGAGCCGCTCTCTGCCGGTAGTCGCCGTCAATGCGCACTCTATGGCCTGGGCCGGCATAACGTCGGTGCTCATCGGTTTAGCCCTGGGCAAAGACCTCAATTTTTCGTTCAGCACTGACTATATGGTTTCGCTCGCCTATTTGTCACTTTTTGGTTCGGCCATCGCATTCGGCTGCTACCTCGCATTAATCCGCCGCATCGGCGCCACCAAAGCGGCATACATCGCTGTCGTCTTGCCTGTCGTGGCACTGGGTTTATCGACACTGTTTGAAGGATATCAATGGACAGCTGCGGCAGTACTGGGCATCATTCTGACCTTGGTCGGTAACGGGCTAATCCTTTACCGACCGGCAACCAATAATAAACAATAGAGAATCAGCACAATGGACCCAACAAACCTTTCCGGCTTCGAATTCAACCTCGAAAAAATTATCTTGATGCTACAAACAACCGGCATCGCGTTCGCCTTCGCGCTTGGCAAAGCGATCGTTATTTTCTACGTCGGCAAGCTTCTGGTGCGACTGCTGTTAAAAGCATTGAGCAAGATAATGCAAAAACGGGATGTCGAGGACACGCTTGAGACGTTCGTCCTTAGCTTGTCACGCATGGTCTTGATGCTGTTTGTCATCATCGCAACGGTCGGCGCGCTGGGCATTCAAACCACCTCTTTTATTGCTATCCTTGGCGCTGCCGGTCTCGCCATCGGCCTTGCACTGCAAGGATCACTAGCGAATTTCGCGTCTGGCGTGCTGATCGTTCTGTTTCGCCCTTACAAAGTTGGCGATTTTATCGAAGCGGCGGGTATCGCAGGAGTCGTCGAACAGGTGGAAATTCTCACGACGATTTTCAAGACCGGTGATAACAAGAAAGTGATCGTACCGAACGGCCAGGTCATGGGCAGCATAATTACAAATTATTCAGCCAATGATACGCGCCGTGTAGACATGGTTATCGGTGTCAGTTACGACGATGACCTGGACAAAGTTCGCGCCACATTGGAAGAGCTTATCGCCGCAGACGATCGCATTCTTGCGGAGCCGGCGCACAAGATAGCCGTATCAGAACTCGCTGACAGTAGCGTCAACTTTATCGTGCGACCGTGGGTAAAGTCTGAAGATTACTGGGGCGTAATGTTTGAACTGACCGAAGCCATCAAGAAACGCTTCGATGCGGATGGAATCTCATTTCCATTCCCGCAACAAGACGTTCATTTGTATAAGGCCTCTGCTGACTAGTCCGTTACATCGGGCTCGACAAAACACCATGCCAATCTTGGAATGCGCTCTTTTAGAGCGCGTTCCAATGCATTGATATCCGCAATCGCAGATTCGATATCCTTGCCCGGCGTCAACTTCACTTTCGCCGCGAGCATGGTGTCCGGGCCAAATTGAATGGTGATGATATTGAGAATCTTCTCAATGCCGTCCTGCGCAACGATCACTTCTTCGATCAGCTCCTGTATTAGCGGGTCGGCCGAGCGGCCTACTAATAACGCGCGCACGCGTAGGGCGATAAACGCCGAAATAACGAGTAATACGACACCAATGGATATCGAGCCCAGCGCGTCGTACATCGGGTTGCCTGTATAGGCCGCTACTAACAGGAAGCCAAGTGCCAGGAACAGACCGAGCTGTGCGCCAATATCTTCGCCCAGCACCACGACCAGCTCTGAGTTGCGCGTGTGTTTAAACCATTCGCGAAACGGTCGTTCGCCGCGAATTTTCTTGATCTCACGAAGGCAGCCAAGCAGCGATGCGCCTTCGAGAATGATCGCTAGAATCAAGACAGTGATGGCGATCCAAAGTTGCGACAAGGCTTCGGGGTGATTGAGTTTATGCACACCCTCGTAAATTGAGAACAGGCCACCCATCGTGAATAGCATCAACGCTACGATGAAACTCCAGAAGTAACTCAGTTTACCGTAGCCCAAAGGATGCTCAGCATCCGGCGGTCGTTGTGATTGTCGCAAACCCAGATACAGCAATACTTGATTACCAGTATCGGCATAGGAGTGAATTGCTTCTGCCAGCATGCTGCCCGACCCGGTAATAAAGGCCGCCCATGTCTTCGCGATAGCGATGCCGAAATTCGCGAGGAATGCGTAAAGAATTGCCCTCGCCGTGGAATTATGTGAATTTGAAGCCATCTAATACCCTACGTGTCGTCAACGAAATGCTTGTCTTGGCGTTATCTGCAGAACAAAGATTAGCAAGGATAGGTAACAATATGCGTGCATTTGCACTGATCGCTATCATCGTCCAGGTCGCCGTGGCTGCCGGCTGCGCTGCCCATCCCGACCCAATCATCGACTCCAAGGGCGTCGACCCGGACGCGCTTGCCCAGGATTTGGAAGAATGCGAGGTCTATTCACAAGAAGTTTCCGTCGCTGCGGGCACCGCTAGAGGTGCCGGTCTGGGTGCCGCGATTGGCGTTGCTGTCGGATCCATAGGTCGCGGTGGCGACATCGCAGAGGACGCGGCCCTCGGCGCCGTGTATGGCGGGACCGATTCGGGTCTTGGCGCTGACCGCGACCGACAGAAAGTCTACAAGCGATGCATGCGCGGCCGCGGCTATAGAGTGCTCAACTAAAGCTATTGAATTAGCTTCCCTTCTCAACTACTGTGCATTTATACAGTATTTGAGAATTCCCTGATGTCCGAAAGATCACCCGGCGTAAGAGCTCACAAGGGTCGCGGCGCGGTTTCTGCGCGCGACGGCCGTTTTGTGAAACAGCAGGTCCAGCTCGACGATGCTGAAGCCAGCCAGGCAAGCGCAGCGACACCGGAAACGGTTCTGACCGCCATGCGCGCGGGTAAAATCATCAGTCATAACAACTCGCCAGATATCCCTTTCGACCGTTCAATCAATCCCTACCAGGGCTGCGAGCACGTTATATCATCTTATGAATTGTTCACGTATTCTACATCCCTTAGTCAAATAGAATCTGCCATTGAGTCCATTCCGAATAATTCGAGCTGTTGGGCGAAAATCGCTTCCCAGAGACCTCCGCCTATTTGCGGCCCCTCCAGACTGGCCAATACCAATTTGCTGTAACGATGGTTCACTTGTAGAACCTGTATACAACTTCGTTCGAACAAAGTACCGCTCTCACAAACGAAGCGAATATTTCAATACTCAGCGAGCAGTCACTCAAGACCTGAAGGACTGGTGGGATTTTCTGGCCTACTACAATCTCGGTTGGTCCAATATTTGTCAGGTTGACCTATTCAACTACCGTGATGCGATGCTCGGCACAATTTCCCCTCACACGAAGCTCCCGTATGCGTATTCGACGATCATACGACGAGTCGGATCGGTAATCCGATTCTATGATTGGTCTAACAAGCGTTCACTGACAAAGATTCAACTGCCGTCAAGACTAACGGAGCAGCAGATTGCCGGTAACGCCGACGAACGTTTTGCCACTCGCTACAATAAGATCAGAAGCAAAGATATTATCGCAGGCGCTGGAAGCTCACGCGACGACAACGTTGAGTACATATCGTTGCCGAAGATCGCATTGTTAAGGAAGGAACTTGGCCCACTTCCGAGTGAGATTCAATCCTCAACGCGAGGAGAATGCAGAGATCGACTTACGTTCGAGCTTATGCTCAATTGTGGCCTTCGAATTTCCGAAGTTACAGGACTATACGGGTCCGACTTTATGGAGTTGGATATCTCGTCGACCCACGCGAATGACCGAATCCCTGTTTCGATCACCAGAAAAACGAAGGGCGGCAAGAGCCGACGCGTATTGATTTCGGTGTCGTTGATTTCCGAGGTTCGCCGTTACATCGAAACTGAAAGAAGGCAGATCCTCATGACCCTGCCCGCGGAAAACGCAGCGACGATTCTCGAGGACCCGCCCGAGTTGTTCTTAAATTCAAAGCGTTCAGTGGCCTACAAAGGTAGGCCACTGCAGACCGGCCGCATTAGGTCAATATTCATCGGCGCATGTATTCGAGCTGGACTCGTAAAATCGAAACAGATTAGAAAATCAGTTTCCGATACCGGCGAATCGATTGAGTTCGCTCGATATACACCTCATCACCTGCGCCACACCTTCGCGATCAACGAGTATCACGCGCAGCGGCGTGCCGGAAATTCCGAACCATGGAAGATCATACAAGTGCTTCTAGGCCATTCAACATTGGCGACTACTCAAGAGACTTATCTGCGTGTATGCACTTTGACGGAGAACGAAATAAGTCAAGCATCATTGGAGTATCTTTTCAGCACCATAGACCGATCGCATGACTCCAAGTAGGTACGACCAACTAGATCGAAACACCTCCGCAGCATCAAGTGAGGAGAGTACGCCGGCAATCGCTACTTGCCGCCCTGCGGGAATCTATGAATCCCAAACGGCAAGCGGAGAGTCGGTAACATCGCTCGTTTGGCCGACGCCGAATGAGGAAAGCCCGGAGGATGTCCACGACGCGACAGTATGGCTACAGTGTGACGCGATTTGGAGACCGTTTGCAGAATCCGCATTGATCTTACACTCATCCGTATCCAGCCGGTCGAGACAAGCCATAGTCGGGGAGCTAAATGCTGGATGGTGGCGCTTTCTGATCGAGACTGAACGTACAGAAATAATTTTAGAGCAGATTTCAAATGCCGTGTTCGGCGATTTCGCGTCATGGTTGCAGGCAGAACATGGCGAGAACGCAACCTGGTCAGTAGGGACGTGTAGAAAACGCTATGGCCGGCCCCTTGCAATCGTCAGGCATTTGCAAACAACAAAAAGGATTCCGCAGTTCTATGTAGCAAGCGGGCAGTGGCGTGACACCTACAAGAGCTTTGAACCAACGAAAGTCATCTCTCGACCGGTGTTCGCGAAGCTTCTGTCTGCTGCAGCACAGGCATTGGAAGAGACAGTACGAAATCGGCATCGAGCACTCGACATGATCGCGTCAAAAAAAGAGACCGCAATTCGAATTGTGGAACGAGGCCAATACAAGCGGGGAGAGTACTCGAACCTAGCGACGGTGTTGGCAGTTCTTGATTATCGATATGATGGGGCCTTCCCCCCGATACTGCAGATTAAAAGAGATGACAGAACTCTGTGGGACGCTATCGCGACAAGGCATGGTGGAATTCGAAAAATTGAGGCCTATTTTTACCCAACGACAACGAGCCTAATTCCGTTCTTTATTTGGCTGCAGGCGACACTCGCTGCGAATATTGAGACTCTATTCAAAACAAAAGCTGACGACTTCCAAGTCGAGGAGATTCTTGGAACGAGGAGGTTTGTATGGAGATCGCGGAAGAACAGGGCCCATAGGGACGTGATGCGTTCACTCGCCTTGTCGGAAGACCCGCTACATCCGATGAATGTTCTGGAGTTTCTCAATAAGTGGACCGCGCGCATTCGTCCGATATCAGCTAATTCGCACAGAAATATGGTTTTCCTTACTGTTGGAAGAGTCGACCCTCGAAAGCCTGGAAAGGCCTTTGTAGCCAGGGCACCTAGGACGGGTGCCACTCGAGGAACGGTTACAAACGCATTGTCTCAATTCCTAAAGACAAACGGGATCGAAGAGAAAATTCAATTCAAACAAATCCGCACCACTGTATTGGACATTGCCGATGAAATTTCAGGTGGAGACATTAGGGCGATTGCACAGCTGGGCGATCACGCATCGATAGACACCACGAATCGGCATTACACAAGTGACGGTGCCAGATCTAGAGACTCTCAATCTCTTGCGCTAGTCCAGAACGCTCGCGAAAGGTGGCTGCACAGCGATGGGGTTATCGATATCCGTGGCGAACCATCTAACGCTGACAGGTTGTCCGCAACTCCAGGATGGATGTGTTTAGACCCCTTTGACTCACCTGTCCCGTCTGCTAAAAATGGCGAGCTGTGTAACGCGTACGGTCAGTGTCCGATATGTCCACATGCAGCGATTGATACTATGTCACCGTACGCGCTCGCTCGCTTGCTGCAGCTACGGAAAATTATTCACGGTGCGATGTCCAAGATTTCGCCGGAACGCTGGTTGTCCGTCTGGAAGCCTTGTCTGGAATCAATTGAAACCCGTTGGCTCACTCGATTTCGAGATATTAATACACTCGACGCGGCCGACAGGTTAAGTCTCCCAAATTTGCCCGGCGTTGACTGATTCGATTCCTCTGGAGCGCCGTAATGGCTACGAAATCCGATGCACGAACCAAGTGGAAAGCCGGCGAGATTCTCCCGGCTTTCTCTTCGACTACCGCGTGGGAGGATGAAACTTGGACAAAACAAAACTCAACGCATGGAGCGAGCAAGAGCGTCTCGACATTAAAATGGCGATTTCAGATTCTGAATGGCGAAAACTTTATCGACCCTGAGTTCGACGATATTAGATTCGCCTGCAAGGCCTTAGTTTGGACCCTGTTTAACGACAGAAGGACCGGCAAGAACTTGAAACCTGGCTCGTTGGGACAGGTTAGCGTCGGCATTCGATATCTTACCGAGGCAATGGTGGATAAGGGAGTCTGCAGTTTCGATGGGATAACACCCGAATTTGTCGACTCTATGCTGACAGACAGAGCAAATCAGATTATCGATCAAGAAGGGGACGAGGCACTAACGGAAGGCCGATTGATCAAACTCGTCTCTGTTTGCGCGTACATGTGGGAGCAATGGAGCGCGCTTAAGGACTTTGACGTCACAGGCCCGCCAATGGACCCACTGCGTGGAGAGACCGCGCAATGCGTAGCGCAAAATCTCGCCCGGACATCACGAGGTCACATTCCAGCATTCAGTAATCACGAGTCGTTGCCAATTTTGCATGCGGCGTGGCGGATGCTCACATCGTGTTTCGAAGATGTTCAGAAGATTCAAAACATCTACTTATCGGAAGCTGACCGATTAATTTTTCAATCAGGATCGACGAAGAATAGAGATTCTTCGTATCGTGCTATTCGAGAGGCGCTAGAAAGTTTTGAATTCAAATGTATTGACGGAGCGTCCGAGCCATGGCGTGCGCCGCTATTGAACGTTACTCGGAACTCCCATCGGAAGAGCGGCATTCATATCGGGCCTCACGCACAACTCAGGCGCCTAATTATGGATGTAAGTTCTGCCGCACATATCATTGTTCAGGGCACAACCGGAATGCGAACAAGCGAAATCTGCGGTCTGAAAAATGGCTGGTGCGATGGGCTTCCAGCATGTATCAACATTGAGCAATCAATTGATGGCATGCTCGAATTATTCTATATTTCTGGCTCAGTGTCGAAGGACGAAATAGCGCCCCAAGCGACTCGATGGGTGGTGGGGTGTCGGCCTTCGGGCAGCAACTACCTTCCTGCGCCCGTCGAGGCGCTAATAGCAGTTCAGAAACTATTTGAGCCCTGGTACCAGCTGAGCAATTTACAGAACGTATTTTTGTCCTTTACGAACAGAAGGGGCATTCCATACATGCGATCATCGATTTCTCCGATACAGGGCTCACAAGTGGCTCGCGCGCAAAAGGAATTTATTTTCACTTATGTGAACAATCAAGTACGTGATGACGGTCGGTTTGACATAGATACGTACCGACCACATCGATGGCGAAAAACGTTTGCGTTCTTCATTTTTCGCACCGACCCATCCCTACTTCGAGCTATCAGCACGCACTTCAAGCACTTATCCGTCGCCATGACTGAGCAGGGATACATAGGTACTGATCAATTTTTGCTCGAAGATATCGACAATGCCCGGCAAAATCTTGCCAATGACTTTTTTGCCGAATCGATAGGTGGGCAGCGGCAAGTGTTTGGTCCTTTTTCGAAGCATATTGAAAAATTGAAACAAAGCGCATTGGAAAATCCGGAGACCGCAGAGGAAGAACGATTGCGATTGGCAGACCATCTGAGCGAGCACGATATACGCGTCGACTACTCTCCGCACGGAAAATGCATGATGTCATTATTTCCTGAGCAGGCGAGATGTAGAGAGGTTCTGGGAGACAACTCCTGGTCGAGCAGGAGTCCCAGCTTCGCGGTTCGTGAACCCGACGTCTGCCTGAGCTGCAAGTGCTTTGCAGTTGACCACGAACATAGAGAATATTGGCAAGAACGGATGGTCACGAGTACCGAGGCGTACGAAAGTTTGGTGAAGTCCGAGCCGAATGCAGCGCAAATTTTCAATATGCGGGCGAAAAAAGCAAGGGCGATATTGAAGGCATTAGGAAATCGTCAAGTCGAGACTATTTGATGGCAAAAGCAGTTACTCATAGCAAAATTCACTCCGATTTCGCAGAGGCGCTAGCGCGCCTGATCGATGGTAAACCAAACAATCAGGAACTCGCCCAGAAAGCGAAGGAAGGTAAGCTCCGGATTAATGTTAGCTCAGTCGCACTGGAATCCGGTCGAAGCAGGACATTGATCGCGCTTGAAAAAACGAAGTATCCCGAGATTCGAAGGGCGATACTTGCCGTGGCCGGCAAGGGTAAAGGCCCAGAAAGCAGATCAAACGCGAAGAGTGCCAACTATCGAGAAATGATCAACGAACTCGAGCTCCAGAACCGACTACTAGCGTCACACGTAGCCGCTTTGACGGAACAACGCGATCGGTTACTCGCTGAGCTTAGAAACGCCGCTGCGAGGTCAAAAAAAGTAACATCAATAAGATGACCAAGCTGGATCGTTGTTTTTCGAGCATGCGCTATATTCTCAGACAACCTGCCAATTTTCGGCCTTACAACTTAGATACCCTGTAACATTTTTTCCCGTACGCCGAGCGTTCTGATCGAACAAGACCACATAGGCCTACGATTTGGCTGATTTCCGCAGCCCTTCTTGCCGTGCACGGCTACGACTAGCGGATGCAGTTTTCGTAAGCGGCCAAGTCCTGGACGCCAGATTCTGCGCAGTCTCAGTAACAGTCTGTCCGTCAATCACAAGTGCTTGCTCCGCCGACGATTCTGGTTTACACCTTTGGCCCGGAGGCTATTTTGAGGTGTGACATGAAATTTGTCGTTGTAGGATTCTGGATGACCGTAGTTGCGGCCATCTTTGCAGCCGCGGTATCGATCCCAACTTGGATTCTGTGGAATTGGCTGATGCCTGATACATTCAACCTTCCTAGGATTTCGTTGTTCCAATCGTTTGGGTTGCTTCTTCTAAGCGGTTTTGTTTTTGGTTCTCGCCGCGTAAAGGTCGAGGCATAAGCATTAACATGGTCATATCCTCGTATCCCAACTATTGCCCATTGGTTGGGCGTTCGTAGCCCTCCCCTGGCTGCCTTGGACCTAGTCGCTTGCGTAGATCTTGCCCCCCCTTTGTCCAATCTGGGTGGAAAGAAACGGCCAATACTTACCGCTCGTGATTCTGAAATCATCCCCAATACTTGTCACTCAGCTCGAGCGTCTGCTTTTCCCGAAAGCGGCCGCTCAGATGCCTATTCTGGAAGATTCTGACAGGCTGCTTTCGGCCAGAAGCGGCCGGTCAGGTGCAGCGCATTGTTAGGCTGCAGCCTCGCAGTCAG
>RCNE010001541.1_pt1 | contig 12463 bp, 10 predicted proteins | sample 2041361 | NCBI WGS metagenome assembly RCNE01 (sample SAMN09708229, study PRJNA481090) | Marine sediment metagenome, whole genome shotgun sequencing project.
GAGAGGATCAGCACTAAACCAATGAGCAGGGCGAATCGAGTCATCTAAGTCTCCAAGCTTGAAGCTAAACAGTAGTAAGCTATCCGGCATCATGCAACCCAATTCCCGATTTATTGAATTACTGAAGCGTCGTCGGCCGGTGCTGCTGGATGGCGGTCTCGCAACTCAACTTGAGACTCAGGGTTGTGACATCGGCAGCGATCTTTGGTCAGCGTCACTGCTGCAGTCGAATCCTGACGCTATAGTCGCCGCTCACCATGCCTATCTCGAGGCGGGCGCCGAGTGTCTGGCGACGGCTAGTTATCAGGCAAGCCGGGAAGGCTTCGCGAAACACGGCATGTCACACGACGAGGCGGACGCGTTAATGTTGCTGTCTGTGGCGTTGGCGAAACGGGCGAGAAAGGAAGCAGAATCTGAAGCGGCCATCGCCGCGAGTCTGGGTCCCTACGGTGCGATGTTGCACGACGGTTCTGAATACCGTGGCGACTACGGGGTCAGTGCGGACGTGCTACGAATTTTTCACGAGCAGCGGCTCCAACTTTTCGATAGTTCGGGTGTTGATGTCATCGCGATGGAGACGATTCCGTCGCAACAGGAAGCAGAAGTGTTGGCAGAATTACTTCGCAATTGTCAGACCCCGTCGTGGGTCAGCTTCTCCTGTCGTGACGAGACACATATCAGCGACGGCACATTGATCACCGATATCGCTCGCTTGTTCGAAGGCCATTCCTCGGTTGTCGCTGTGGGTATCAACTGCACACCGCCTCAATACGCGCCGGCCTTGATTCGTGAGCTGAGAAAGGTGTTGCCGGACAAAGCTGTCCTGGCGTATCCGAACTCCGGCGAGACCTATAACGTGATTGATAACAGCTGGTTAGGCACGGTCACGCCGGGGGATTGCGCGACCGCAGCGCGTGCTTGGATAGCAGCGGGTGCAAAAATCGTCGGTGGTTGTTGCCGCATGGGACCCGAGCACATCGGCGCCATGGCAGCGATGATTAACGAATCGCGGTAGCGATAATTTCCGGAAGTTCAGCGGGTGCGGCGGCGATAGCGGTGGCGCCGGCAGCGGTTAATTCATCATACGATCCATAGCCATACGAAACACCAATCGGTTTGATGTCGTTCGCAATGGCACCGATAAGGTCGTGTTTTCGGTCGCCAATCATTGTGCGCGAAGACGCCTGCGGGTTTTCGTCGATCGCGAATTTGAGCAACTCAGTCTTTTTCGCCCGCGTGCCATCCAGCTCGCAGCCATAGACCTTTTCGAAGTACTGCGCCATCTCGAAATGATCAACGATTCGCCGCGCCGCTATTCGAGGCTTACTCGTTGCGACAAAAAGAACACAACCCGAATTCGTTACAGCAGCGAGCGCATCGTGTATCCCGTCATAGGGCTTGTTTTCAAGCCAGCCCAACTCGTCGAAGCGCTCGCGATAGAGATCGATGGCCTTGAGTGTCAGCTCATCGCCGACCAACTCAGGAAACGTATCGTACAAGGGTGGCCCGATGCACGAATGCAGGTACTCGTCCGACGGATGCGGAAAACCGAGTTGGTCCAACGCGTAGAGAATGCACTTCGTAATGCCTTCAAACGGATCGGTCAAAGTGCCGTCGAGATCGAAATAGACGTGATTCGCCATCTAGTATCAGTTCGCCTTTTCACCCAGGTCTTTCTCGAACTCGGCATAAAGTTCGGAAAATCCTGATGATGAGTAGAGTCTTCGTGCGCTGTCGTTCGCGGACATTACTGACACACGAAGCCAGCGCACGCCATACGCTTTCGCCGCGGCTTCGGCGGCTTCCATCAATTTGCGGCCCAGACCGATGCCACGGTGTTTTTCTTTAATGACCAAGTCTGCGATCAAACCGTATTCGGTATCTCCTTCATGCAGTTCGTCACTTTGAAGGCGATTAAGCAGGGTGACGTAGCCGGCGATGTCTCCGTCGATGTCTGCAACGAGAATCTGTCCGTCACATGATCGGCAGCGAAACTGCATCTGTGTGACGTACTCATCGACAATGTCTTCGCCCGACGGCAGTCGAGCGTCGATCTGGCGCTCGAAGTTCTGCAGCTCAATGACGCACTCGCGCAGTTGCTCGAAGTCAGAGCCTTGATCATATTCGCGTACTTTCATTGCGGTCATTGCGAAATTATCCCGATCTCAAAATAGCACGTGCCGCGTTGAATCCCGGCGCGCCCGTAACGCCACCACCGGGGTGAGTGCCTGCCCCACAGAGATAGAGTTTCTTGATGGGTGTTTCGTACTGCGACCATTCAGGCAAAGGCCGCATGAAGAACATTTGCTCAAGTGAAATGTCGCCGTGGAAAATATTGCCTTCCGTAATGCCAAACTGAGCCTCGAGATCGGGTGGCGTGATTACGCGCCTTGCGATAACCGCCCCCGGTACATTGGGTGCGAACTGACCGATCAGCGCCGTGACACGGTCCCCCAGCGCTTCGCGCTGTTCGTCCCAGTTGTCGTCGTGCAGTCTATACGGAAGATACTGAACGAAGCACGTGAGCATGTGGCGCCCTTCGGGGGCGAGCGTATCGTCGGCGTTCGACGCCAATACGCAATCAACCCAAAGACGATCCGGAATTTCACCACGTCGGCACACGTTGTAATTATCCTCCGCTTCTTGAAGCGTCGGAATCAGCGTAAATAAAGAGCGTTGTGACTTGGTGCGGTCCGCCGGCATACCATTGACTCGTGGTTCCTCCGATAAGACGAAGTTCACCTTTCCTGCGGGGCCGTCCATTTTTATGTTTGCGACGTCCTGTCGGAAACTCTCATCAAGCTCAGTCTTGTCGACGAGTTGCAGGAACGTTCGCTTTGGATCCGCGTTCGAGACGACGATCTTCGCATCAAGCGTTTTACCGTCCTCCAGTGTTACCCCGGTTGCAGCACCGTTCATAACGTTAACGCGTTGCACAGAAGCACCTGTGCGAATCTCAACACCAAGATCTTCGCAGGCCAATTGCATCGCCTGAGTTATTGCTCCCATTCCGCCGATGACGTGGCCCTGCCAGGCTTGTTGCTCAGCATCGCCTCCACTCAGTAAATGAAATAACAGGCCCATCGCTGTGCCGGGCTGGTAGGGGCCACCGTGCTTGCCATAGAGACTGTTCGAGAGGACAAGGCGTTTTAGCTTGTCGGATTCGAATCGCGTATCGAGAAACTCGCCCAGCGAGCCCGTCAGAAATCGAAGCAGGCCGCTGACTTCGGTGCCCTTGATACCGCCGAATCGCTTATACAGACGCCATGCTTGCGACGCTTTGCGAAATCCCTTGGCGTGCAGGTCGGGTGGCGCCTCCAGAAAGAAAGGCTGCAAATAGGCCGCGAGTCGTTTGAGTTCCTGTTCCGCCTCGAAAAAGGTCTCAACATCGTTCGGCGCGATGCGTGATAATTCTGCGCGCATTTTGCTTTCGTCGGACCACCAGCCGACGACATCGCTGTCGTCAAAGGCGGCCTGCACACCCGGATCACAAGCGACCATCTTCAGCCCGTAGGAGCCAAGCTTCAGGTCCTTGATAATGGCCGGGCGCAGCATGCTGGCGATATACGATGCCGTGGAAACCCGACAGCCGGGGGCAAGCTCGGGATCAACTTCCTCGGTTACCGCACAACCACCAACGATGTCACGGCGTTCGAGCATCAAGACTTTACGTCCAGCCTTAGCGAGATAGGCGGCCGTTGTCAGGCCGTTGTGGCCAGCGCCTATAATGATCACATCGTATTGCATGTTGACTGCTGTCGCGGTTGAATACGCCCAGCATATATCAACCTGATCGCAGGGCAATAAGGTTAATCTGAATGACGACAAAGCTTCCCAAATTCATCGCTACCTCGGTCGTGCGCGGCTCGCAACAGGGCGAAAGTCATGGCGGTGTCTATACCGTCGATTTTGAGACGCAGGAATGTATCCAGCACGTTGACTGGAATACGGGCGAGATCGATTTCGAAGGTCGTGGCGCGGATCGTGGCTTACGTGGTATCGAACTCAATGGTGATGACATCTATATTGCGGCGAGCGACGAGCTATTTTGTTACGACCGCAATTTCAGGATTCAGCGTTCGTTTCGGAATAACTACCTGAAGCACTGTCACGAAATCAGCCTGATGGATAACACGCTGTTTCTCACGTCGACGGGCTTCGACTGTCTGCTCGCGTTCGATGTGAATACTAATGACTATATCTGGGGCATTCAGATTCAACGTGTCGAAGGCAAGTGGGTGGGTATTCGATTTGATCCGAGAACACGAACTGGCCCTCATCCCGTGAACAGTTTTCACATCAACATGGTGTATGTGAATGAAAACGGGATTTACCTGAGTGGGCTCAAGACCGGCGCTCTTCTACACATGGATAGCCAGTTTGAGATAACCGAAGTCTGCAATCTGCCCCAAGGCGTGCACAATGCTCAGCCGTACGGCGATGCAGTGATCCTGAATGACACCGCCAGCGATCATGTGCGTTACGTCGGTCGCGATGGCGCTCACAAGGCATTCAAGATTATTAGCTATGCGGAAGAGGACGTGGAGTTCGCCGGCATTGACGATTCGAAAATTGCTCGGCAGGGATTTGGCCGAGGCCTTTGTGCAGTAGGGGACCGCTTTCTCGCGGGCGGCTCATCGCCATCGACGATTACCTTGTATGACCTGGAGACAGAACAAAGCGTGGCTTCAGTCAATTTAACGATGGACGTTCGCAACGCCATTCACGGACTCAAAGTCTGGATATAAAAAAACGCACCCCGAAGGGTGCGTTTCTCGTATCACTTTCAGCTCGAATTATTCCCAGCTCTTGTAGAAGCGAACTCCTATCTCGCGCGGACGAATAACCGACGTTCTTTGTCGACCGAAGAAGCTCTCGAAGTCCGTAATGTCATGGTAAAGCTGACCACGTTCATCGGTGAGATTATTGACGAAGATATTCGCCTCCCAGTCCGATCCGACCAAACCGAATTTCAGGCTGCTGGTATCGTAGCTTTCCATCTTTATCTGCGGTGTTGGGCCGCCGACGAAAGCCTGTACCTGGTTCAACGAACTACCGACATGGGTGAACGAGGCTTGAATAAACATCTCCTCACTACCGAGCAAAGACGCGCCCCAGTTGTACTGCGCATAGACGGAGCCTTTGAACTCCGGCGCGAATGGCAGTTTCGATCCTGGTCCGATGTCGTCCAGACCCGGGACCTCGTCCTTGATCTCCGATGACAGCCAAGTGGCATTTGCTCTGATTGACAGTCCGTCCGAGGGGGCCGCTTCAACTTGTAACTCAACGCCATCCGAACTTGCATTACCCACATTCGTCACGCCTTTCTGCCACGGCTGGCCACAAGGTGGCGTTGGGTCATCTGCACACGGCACGCTCGATGGGTCGACGACTTCCAGCTGATAGTCTTCCCAATCCTGGAAGAAGGCGACGGCGTTTACCTGCAAGCGTCCGTCCGCCCATTGGCTCTTCAGGCCGATTTCGTAATTGAGCAGGAAGTCAGCTTCGTAGCCAGACGGCAGCTTCGGAGCGCCGCGGTTGCGGTTTACGCCGCCGGGTCGGAAGCCTTCGGAGTACAAGGCGTACAGCATCTTGTCTTCTGAGAATTTCCACTGCGCCGAGACCTTGATCGCGACGTCGTCATCGCTGGAATTGATGCGGTTGAATCCGTCGTCCGCAGGATTGTCACTGTCGGCAGCATTACACGGTCCTTGTGAAACCAGGCAGCCGTGATCATCGGACGCACTGCCATCCAGATTTTGTGCTGATGGTGTAATGCGGCCTCCTGGAAGTTGCACGCTATAGACCTTCTCGGAATCAACTTCAAACCAGCGAGCGCCCGCCGTGACGCTAAACGCGTCCGTGAAATGGAAGGTGCCTTCACCAAAGACAGCTAGTGTTTCCCAGTTCGTCTTGTCACCAGAGAACCACCATACATCGCTGACCGGCGGAGAGACATTGTACAAGGTATCCCAATATTCCCAGGCCTGTGAATCGCGGTAGCCCTCAACTTCGGTCGTGAAGTCCCACTCTTCATCACGATCTTCCCAGAAAACGCCGGCAACCCAATCCAGTTTTTCATTACTGAACGAGACGCGAAATTCCTGGCTTATCGAGGTGTTCTTCTGGTCGTTGGTCAGGAAACCGATCGGGTCGTTGTACCAGTAGTATTGGCCTGCGGGCTGGAAGCAGTAGATATTGTATGCGGCGAGACCCGTTGTACCACCGTAGCAGAAGCTACCGAAGTAGGCGGCGTAGGCCGTCGTATCCTGGACGTAAACGGTGTCGCGCGTGAAGTATGCCGAAGCCGATGTGAACTGCAGCTCTCCGATCTTACCGTCGATCGATAACGAGAATGCCGTCCAGTCGTCTGTGCGTCGGTCTGGCGAGAACGCGATGAGTTCCAGGTCACCGACCGTTGGGTCGTAGGTGTTCTCAGCGTCAGCCGTCACCGACTGATGCGAGATCATACCCGACGCACTCCATTCATCATTGATGAACCACTTCGCGCCGACGCGGGCGCCGTCGATGGTTGTCTCGTTCCAGTCTTCCTCGACCGCTGATGTGTTGAATTGCGGCCCCGTAACCGGCGCCTTGCCCAACGCCTCATAGTTCGCCGTCGTGCCAAGAACGTTATCGATGAAGCCGCCTTCACTGGCACTGAATCCAACCAGACGAAGGGCGAACACATCTTCAATGAGCGGCATGTTGACCATACCCGCGATGTCGTAACTTGGATCGCCTTCTTCCATCGACTTCAGTGTGATGTCGGCGAAAGATTCGAACCTCGTCGGATCCGGCTTATTGGTCACAATCCTTAAGGTACCGGACTGTGAGCTGGAGCCGAACAGCGTGCCTTGTGGGCCACTCAACGCTTCAACACGCTCGATGTCGATCAGACGTACGTCGACTTGCGCGCTTTGCGTCAATGGCTGCTCGTCGAGATAGACTGCGGCCGAGGCTGACGCGATGAACGTATCCGGCGCATCAGCGATGCCGCGGAAGAAGACCTTGCCTGCGCCCGACTGATTACCGAAGTAGGACATGCTCGGTGTGAACTTGACGTAGTCCTCCATGCTGAACAGGTTCTGGTTGCGGATAGCTTCCGTACCAAAAGCCTGAATGCTGCCGGCAAGATCCTGAATATTCATCTCGCCGCGTTTCGACGCGGTCACCGTGATTTCGTCAATACCCCCCGTGTCCTGCGCGTAAGCAGGCGCAAATCCGCCGACCGCGGTTGCGACAGCGGCTGCGATGGTGGTGTTGTAGGAAATGCCGTTCGTGGAGATACGAGTGTTGTTCTTTTTTTCTTCGGACATTGTGCGCCCCCCGGTGCACCTAAAGACTCTGTCGATACTAGGATAAGGAGCTATAACAAGCAACTAGGTCGTTGATCTTCCGGCAGTTTCATAATCAATGGTTCTAACACTTCGATGAGGGGCTGCAGTTCTTTCTCAAAGCGCCGCCAGGAATTCAGAGACTTGGAATAGATTGGCTGGCGAACCTGCTCGGAGCTCGCCGTGTTGACAGCGCGGTCCGTTTCGTAAAATCGAAGGCAACCGTCGTCCCAGGGAAGTTCGCAAAAATCGATCAGGCGCCGTGTCTGGGCTTTCTGGTCCATGACCATTTCTTCGTACCGGATATCCAAAATTTTGCCGGGCAGCAAGTCGTGCCAATGATCCATTAGGCGTTGATATTCAAGGTAATATTCACCAATCTCGACGAGATCGTAAGTAAAAGCCTGGCCCTTGAAGAACAGTTGCTTGAAGCTGCCCATACAACTATCCAGCGGGTGACGTCGTGCGTTAATGATCTTCGCATTGGGCAAGATCAATTGGATAAGACCAACGCTTGGGAAGTTATTCGGCATCTTGTCCGTGAAGAATGGCAGGCCAGTCCTGTGCCGCAAGGTGGAATCCAGGTATTGGCGCCCTAGTTGATGCAATTCCTCGGCAGAAAAGTAGCTCAGCGCCTCCGGGTAGGTTTCACCATGTGGACGCTGTTTGTTTATTTCCATAATAGTGCGCGGCAGGTCTGGCAACTCGTGTGTGCCTTCAACCTGTTCGTGGCTTGCGAGGATTTGTTCGATTAATGTTGAACCGGAGCGCGGCAGCCCGACGATAAAAATCGGCGCGGGATCCGGGTCGCCGGACTTCTCGTGTTTTTTCAACAATTCAGGAGATATCGTCTCGATAATTCGATCATGTATCACCTCGGTGCTGACAGGATCGTAGCGCTCAGTTTCGCGACGAATGCGGTTGCCGGTTTCATAGTATGAAAAGCCGCGTTCGAAATCGTCCCGGTCCTCATACCCTTTTCCCAGTGCGAAATTGAAATTGACGCGTGTTTCATCCGGTAAATTCTCGTCGTCGACGAATTTCATCATGTTTTCGATGTCTTCGTCCGTAAAACGGAAGGTCTTCAGATTGGCAAGACTCCAGTAGGTTTCTCCCGCGGACGGGTACAGACGAATGCACTCCCGATAGGCCGCAATCGCATCGTCCTGTCGGCCAATCGTCTTCAGCGCATGTCCCATGCCAGAAAGGCTTCCGCCTTGCTGCGGATCGAGCGCGAGCGCTGCTTCGAACGCTTCGACGGCGAGCTCGTAATGGCCGGCTTTGCTGAGGAGATTGCCCAGCAGCATTCGTGGGTACGGTAATCTCGGTTCCAGTTTTATGGCTTCTGCCAGCGTTTCTTCGCCTTCGTTCAGGTCGTCTTTCTCGATATAGGCGCGCGCCAGATCGAGTCGGGCGCCGAAGAACTCGGGTCTGAGTTTGATCGCGTTTCGCAGGAGCCTTGTCGCCAGGCGGTGTTGTCCGAGCTCCAACGCGGTGACGCCCAATAATCGCGTCGCATTTACGTTGGTCGGGTCGCGCCGCAATATGTCGCGATAGATGACTTCGGCCTTGTTGAATTTCTTCTCACGCTGCAACTTCATTGCGTCCAGCAATTCGCGTCTTTCAGGATCGAATTCGAAGGACTGCTCGAGCGCTTCTTGTGCTTCGTCCTCGTGACCGGCTTTTGACAGGGCAATGCTGAGATCGAAATGGGCGACACCGTTTTCGGGCGTGAGCTCAACAACGCGCCGGAATGCCGCTACGGCCTCGTCGCCCTTGCCTTGCCCAAGCAATGCGTTGCCCAGTTCCCGGTTAGCTTTGGGAATATCGGGGAAATTCTTCAGTACTTTTCGAAGATTGGACTCGGCCTTCTCGAATTGACCTTGCCGAACCTGAGCCGTCGCCAGCAGCACGCGCATTTTTCCGTCCGCCGGATTTTTCTCCAGCGCGGTATTGCACATTTCAGCGGTACGATCGGCGTCCCCGCCCTTGAGTGTCGCCAGCGCGTTATCAAATGATGATTGCATGGCCGCAGATTCCCGCAGGCAAGTCGATGTGTCAAGCGCAAACCCGGAGCAGGGCAGGGGCTATTTTGGCCGCACGCTCGCGAAACAGTTCAGGGTCAGGCGGCCGTTTTCAAGATCACTCGTCAGCAGCTCCGGTGACGCAATCTGGGCGCTGTGCGGGACGTTGCCTGAATAAAATACGAGCCGATTGAATTTGGCCGGAATAACATGCAGCCGCTCGGCAATCTCGTTGGACTCTGTAATGTAGTGCGCGGGCTTTTGATAGGTCTCGAAACGCTCTTTGAGAAAGGCCAGCGCCTCGCCTGGATTCTTAGCCTCCAGCGCGGTTGCTTCAACAATCGCCTCTTTCTCTTTCCAACGGTAGAAGCCTGTTCCACCGAGCGCTTCATTATCGAAGAGGTACAGGACAAACGCGTAATTGCGGCGGTTCCTGCTGGGAGGCGGATCGCTGTGGCAGAGTCGTTGCAGGTTCGAAAGCTCATCGGGCTGCACGGTGGTCATAGACAACATTGATTCGAACTGAGCATCGCCGCGGTAAAACGAAAATGCTTTGCCAAGAGCGGAGCGAATGAAACGGTAGATGTCCTGCATGGGTTCAGCGTCGACATCGAGTACAACGCCGGGATAGCTTTTCGGGGGCATGTAAAAGTCGCTGCCGCGATCTACCGCATAGCGGCGAAGCTCGTCCGGCTCGAGCAGGAAATTATCAATGACGGCCACGGGTTCGCCCGACGACAAATGCTGCAACTCGGCGCGTGCGTCGCGGTTGATTCGAATAAGGCCGGGGCTATTCACTGCGTACGCCGGAGGCCTTAATTGCATCGAGAATCGACTGAGGCTCCCCTGAGGTCATCAGATTTGCTCCCGCGACGCCGGGGATTTTCCGCAATTCAGCCAGAACCTCGGCGGCGATGTTGATGCCTTCCTGCTGCGGGTCTTCGGCTTGCTCGAGACGGTCATAGATCTCACGGGGTATAGCCGCGTCGGGCCGATACTTCTTCAGTTCTCGGGCAGCCTCTGCCGATGGGAATATGGCGACGCCCGCTAAAACCTGAAATCGCCAGGTCAGTTTCGCGGCGACCAGTCTGGCCATATAATCGCGTATCGCGTCGACGTTCATGCATATCTGCAACTGAATGAACTGAGCGCCAGCATCGGCCTTGGCCATCAGTTTCTCAGGTTCCCATTTTTCGACCGGTCTGAAGGCCGTGGCGACCGCGCCGATGTGTAACTCGGGTGCGTCGGGAAGCTTGCCGCCCGCCAGCGCTTCGTCATCACGAATTGCCGCCGCTGTGCGAATAAAGTCGATTGCACTCAAATCGTAGACATTGCTGGTGCGCGGCATATGGTCTGCTGGCAAATTGCTGCCACGCATGAGGAGAACGTTGGAAACGCCGAGAGCCTGAGCACCGAGCAAATCACTTTGAATCGCGATGCGATTTCTGTCGCGGCAATTCATATGAATGACGGGGTCAATTCCCTCTTTAATAAGAAGAGCAGCGGCGGCGATACTTGAGATGTGTGGTCGGGCGAATGCGCTGTCAGGAATTTGTATTGCGTCGACCGATTTCGCCAGCAAGCGAGCTTCATCGAGCAAGTCGTGCGCATTCTGTCCACGGGCCATGGACAGCTTCGCTGTTAGTGCGAAGCCCTCAGACTTCAGTACGTCTCTGAGCGTAATCACTTTTTCTTCGGATTCGGATCTACAGCCAGTGGTCCCGGCGGTACGTAATCGAATATGAATGTGATGCGATCCTCGGTGCCCTTGTTCATCACGCTGTGCTGTTTTTGGTTGTTGAGTTCGTAAACATCGCCAACTTTGAACTGATAGGGCCGACCGTCAATCATGAAGCGAACTCGAGGATTCGTCGTAATCGGTATGTGGATTCTGTGACCGCAATGAAATGACGGATGCTTGTCGTGATGCGGGTCGATGCGACCACCGGCGAGCAGCTTCGCCGCCATCGCACGAATAATCGTACCGCCTTTGGGATAGTGTCTATCGATAATTTGATGCATCAGGGGAACCGCAACATCGGACAATCGATCCCAACCCGGTTCTTTCTGCACTTCACTGTTTGGCCAGTTAGATCCGTCTGTAAACACAAGAACTATGGATTCGGTCTGGCGGTGAACCTCGTACTGGTCCTGACGGTACTGATCCTCGTTCCAGGCAATTTCGTCCTGAGAAAGAATTGCTTCACGAAGCGCTGTTGAATCAAACTCGCCGAGCTCGCGTAGTGGAATACCTATGTCCATGACAGTAGTTCTTTTTGGTCCAAACTGATCGTCGCAGACTGTACCATAGCGGGATGCCTGAACAAGCTCCTCAGAACATCGTAGCGAGTACCTGGACGGGGCCGATTTCCCTGTCAGGTGAACTGCCCGAAAAGGCCGACGTAGTCATCATCGGTGGCGGTATCGTGGGCGTCTCCACGGCCTGGTTCCTCGCGAAGCAGGGTGTGAACGTCGTGTTGTGTGAGAAAGGCCATATCGCCTGCGAGCAATCCGGTCGAAACTGGGGCTGGGTGCGGGTTCAAGGTCGCGACACACGCGAGATTCCGATGATGCTCGAGAGCTTGCGAATCTGGGAAGGCCTGAAGGGAGAGATCGGCGAAGACGTTGGTTTCACTCGAGGCGGATGTTTGTTCACTGCGAATTCGGCCAAGGAGCTGCAGTCTTTCGATCACTGGGTTGAGACCGCGAAAGACTATGAAATCGATACGCGTCTTATTGATGCCCCCGAGCTAAAAAAACACGTGCATGGAGCAGCGATCGAATGGGCGGGCGCGATGCTAACCGAAAGTGACGGTCGTGCCGAGCCGCATAAGGCTGCGCCCGCGATTGCGCGCGCGGCTGAGCGAAGCGGGGCGACGGTGCTGAGCGGTTGCGCGGTTCGCGGTATCGAAACCTCGGGTGGCGCGGTATCGGCCGTCGTGACCGAGCACGGTACGATTCAGACGTCGATCGTACTGTGTGCCGCTGGCGCATGGACCTCGATGTTCTGTGGTTCGATGGGCATTGATGTTCCTCAGTTACGCGTTCGCGGCACTGTCGCCAGGACGGCAAGCGCTGAAAACGTGTTGAATGGCAACGTCT